>OLSK01001376.1_pt1 | contig 18210 bp, 20 predicted proteins | sample 1672781 | NCBI WGS metagenome assembly OLSK01 (sample SAMEA3136723, study PRJEB25190) | human gut metagenome | biome: human gut; feature: human-associated habitat; material: faeces | place: Austria | collected 2013 | reverse complement strand
TCAATTCGATGGAGGACCCTTATCATCCCATTCTTCCCGGCACGGAGGGCGAAGTAGACTTTGTGGACAATGAGGGGCAAATTTTTATGAAGTGGGACAATGGCCGCACGCTGCCGCTCATCCCCGGCGAGGACAGCTTCACCGTGCTGCCGCCCAAGCTGACCACCCTCAAGCTGTATATGCCCCTGACCGCCGACCTCTACGAGCGGAACGAGTACGGCGATTTCGACGACAGCAGCACACTTCTGGAGGGCCGTGAGCTGCGCGGCTATCAGAATCAGATCACGGCGGCGCTGGTGAAAAACCGGATGCCGGAGGAAACCGAGCGCGGCATCATGCATTGGTATGATGAAGCCGACAGCGTTGACCGCAAGGTGCGCTCCGCCGTCTTCACCGTAGAGGAACGTGACCGGCAGCTCTGGGGCGTTGCGGAATGCCGCATCGCCGGGGAATTGTCGGACACCGAAATGGATACTTTGAAAGAGTTTATCACCGGACAAGCTTCGGACGGCTGGTGCGAGGGTTTTGAGCAACGGGAGATTTCCGTGGATGACGGCGGTGAATTGTATGTCCACTTTTGGAATTCGGATGAGTGGAGCATCCAAACGGAACAGGAGCTTTTCTCCCCCAAGCTGGCGGATGGACTGCCAGAGCTGTGCTTCTCAACGCTCCCCGGCACCGGCGAGCTCATCTGTATCAAGCGCGGTGAGATCGGCTACTACCACAGTGATTGGAACACGGACGATCCCACGCATAACCGTGAACTGGCGGACTACAACAACGAGCGGCTCGGCGTTACCCCTGCGCAGGAAAAAGCCATGAAAACGGGCTCCATGTTCGGCTGGGACGTCCCCGGTGCGAACCCGAAAGTCTATGAGCAGAACGGGATGAAAATGGGAGGAATGACCCTTGGGTAAGAAGATATTCGAGGTATATCTTGCGAAAGAAGACGTACCCAACAACGAGGCGTATGCCAAGCTGGACTTGCCCGCCTCCCCGTGGGAACTGTGGGACGCTATGGAAAAAGTGCGGTTGAACGAGGGCGAGCAGTTGTACATGGAGATCGAAGACTACGAAGCCTTCGGGTACCTCGCGCCCTATTTGGACGGGTTGGATATCAGCCTCATCGAGCTCAACGACCTTGCCGCACTGCTGTCGCCGCTGGACGAGGTGCAGGAAGCCGCCTTTGAGGGACTGTTTTCCATGGAGGTGCAGAGAAAAGTAAACGCCAACGGCGGCGTCATTACGCTGCAGGATCTGCGAGATCTGGCGGTCAGCGCAAGAACAGACTGCTATCATGTGGTGGATGCCGCGGATGACGCCCAGCTTGGCCGCTTCTATGCGGAAAACGACTTTGTCCCCGAACTGGACGGCGTATCCAACGAGGTGTTCGAGATGCTGGACTTCGCCGGCATTGGAAGAATGATGCGGTGCAGTGAAAACGGCGTTTTTGTGGGCAGTCTGTATGTGCTGCGGGATGGCGAACTGACAACCGCGCCGCCTGTCCAAAAGGCGCTGCCGGGAAAGCCGGGATACCTCTTCCGGCTCACGCTCGGACTGCATCCCGACATTGGCGATGCGCGCACGGTGACACTGGATCTTCCCGCAGCAGAGGCAGAGCTGCTGGACGCACAGGAACAACTCGGCGTGGAGGGCTGGGAGGGCGTCACGGTCATTGATTATGACGGGATCATCCCCTATGCGGTGGACTTCACCGACCTGCCCATGGAGCTGGAGGAATTTAACGCCTTCACCAAGGCCGCGCGGGACATTCCGAGATCCGAGGTGCCAAAGCTGAAGGCTCTGTTGGAGCAGTTCGAGGTACGGGACATCGAAACCGCCCTGTTCTTGACGGAGCATCTGGCGGACTACGTCCTCACGCCGGACTTGAGTTCCCCGCAGGAAACAGCCATTGACCACCTACGCTTCATGACGGATGACCATTCGGCGGAGCTGCTGCTCTCCCATGTGAACCTCTACGCCTACGGCTGCGACCTCATCAGAGAGGACAACGCAGTGCTCTCGCCCTACGGTCTGCTGCACCGTGCGGACTATCAGCCCATGCTGTCACCAATGCAGGAAACACAGAAAATGGAGATGAAAATGAAATAACACCGCCTTGACCCGTAAAACGGGCAAGAAACTTTCAGAACTCCCCTTCCCGGCATCGCATCGCGGCATAGGTGATGAGATCCTCCGGCGTGAGGACGTTTCCATCACAGGGGATCTCACCCCAGATTTTCCGCGCGGCAGGGGCAGGGTTACACATTGCCATCGCCATAGCCAGACGGATCTCCCTGCGCACCTCTTCCACGGTGGTATGGTGTCTGCGGGCTACTTCCAGCAGAGCTGCTTCGGCACGAATATTCATTTGTTTCATATCGTTCACTCCTTCCTTTTTAGAACGGTTATCGTTCTCGTGGAACTACAATACCACAGGAGTCTACGGGAAATATGTCGAACGCAGTCGAAAAAAACAGAGGTCTGCAAAAAGCAAACCTCTGTCATACTGTTACTGGAATTCAGTGATCAATGCGTCCAGCACATTCATCACCTTACGCTGCCCGTCCGGGGAGAGCGTCTTCAAACGCTCGGAGAGTTCCGTGGCTCGGAGCATCGTCGCCGCGTTCAAACTGTCCTGAAGAAGCTCGTCTGTCCCAACATTGAGCACGTTGGCAATGGCAACCAGCTTTTCCAGCTTTGGCGGCTTCACGCCCCGCTCTACAACGCTCACATGATCCACGCTATAATCCACAGCGGCAGCAAGATCTTCCTGCGTCATGCCGACTCGCTCGCGAGCGGCCTTGATCCGTTTACCCAATGCGACCTGATCCATACGCAATCTCCTTTTGAACGGTATCCGTTCTTAAATTATATGGGAGATGGCGTTTGTTTCACAGGAGCACACGGGGCGATTACCGTTCCGTAAGAACGGAACATTCAGAAAAACAATCACACTTAGGGGCCGTATTCCCGGAGGGGGAAAGCGGCCCCTTCTTTTTTGCGCATTGTCCCTTCCTCCGGGAGTACAACCCCGGAAAGGAGCAAAAATGCGAGAAGAAAAATTATTGAGTTATCTGAAAGGAGCATGTACCGGGCGAAGGTACAGTGCGAGCAGCGCTGCGCTGGAAGCGGCTATAGGGATTAGCGGAACAGATCTTCGAAAACTTGTAAATCGTATGAGACGCAAGGGTGTTCCTATTGGGAGCGATCGATGCGGATACTTCTACGCGGCGACTGCCGGTGAAGTCTACTCCACGATTCAGCAGCTTCAAAACATGGAAAATGGACTTGCGGCAGCAAGACGCGGATTAGAGCGGTCACTGGATGCTTTTCCTTTGAAAGAAGGTGCATCTTGAACAGCTTTATCCCCTGGGTAGGCGGCAAGGGCAAGCTGCTGTGGATCATCAACAAGCTGATGCCGGATCACTATAAGCGCTTCATCGATGTGTTCGGCGGCAGCGGCACGGTGACGATAAGCCGTCCTATCCAGCGGGGCTGTATGGAAGTCTACAATGACTACAACGGAAATCTGACGAACCTCTTCTGCTGCGTGAAAAACCGTACTATGGCGCTCTTAGCGGAATTGGGGTTCCTGCCGCTGAACACACGGGATGACTTCAACGTCCTCTATAAATTTTTCTCAAAAGATGAGATCACGGATGATTACCTGCAGGAGGAAATGGATCTGACGGAGGTCTACCTCAAGCCGCCTGACGCGGAAGCCATCCGCGCCCTCATGTTGGAACGTGCGCCGCGCGGAGATATTCGCCGTGCCGCGGATTACTTCAAACTGGTGCGATACAGCTTCAGCGGCGGCGCCAAGTCCTTCGGCGGTAAGCCCTGTGATATCCGCCGTTTCTTCCATCTGATTTGGGAGAGCTCCCGCAGACTGGCCAATGTTGTCATTGAGAATAAGGACTTTGAGGAGCTGATTCGCCAATATGACAGGAAGAATGCCGTACTTTACTGCGATCCGCCCTACTATATGGCAGAGGGCTGCTATCCGGTAGAGTTCCCGCCGGAGGATCACCGGCGGCTTCACGATGTGCTCATCGGGAGCGAGGGGTACTTTATTGTTTCGTATAACTATCAGGAATACATTTGCGATCTCTATCAAGATGGCTGCTTTATTTTCCGGACCTCGCGCCCAAATAGTATGTCGCAAAGGGCAGGAAGTGAATATGAGGAAATCATCATCACGAACTATGATCCCCGTAAGGCTTGCTGGCAGCTCTCCTTGGAAAACCTGCTGGGCGGTGACGGCGATACCCGCTATGAGATGATCCACGAGCCAAAGTGCCCATTGAAATGTTAAACAAATCAAAAAAAGAGGAGGCAAACATCATGAAATTCCATTTGAACCATGACCCCGCGAACAAGACCCTTACCATCCCCTGCGCCGCTTTGCAGTTCTCCGGCCTTGCAGACGTCAGCGACCTGATCCTCCATACCGACAGCGGCTGTATTCTGCTGCTGCCGGGAGATCCCACCGTGGCAGAGCTGCTGAAAACCATTTCTCTGCTTTCCACTGTAACGCCGCAGCTGATCTCCCGTCTGGCGGAGCGAAGCCAGATGGCGATGGAGACCGGAATGACGGAAACGGAGTGCGGCGCCTGTGAACGCAAACCCCAATGCTCCGGCCTTGAAATTCCACCCTGTCAGCTGGCGGAGGCGGGGATCTCGCCCACTGCCGCGCTGGAGTCCTTTGTAGAGGAGGGCAGAGTCATCGTGCAGGCAGCGGAGAAAACCGCCGCGGATGTGCTCATCGACGAGCTGGACGATGATGTTCGCACCATGCTGGAGGATTCCGATGTGCGGATGGATGGCGTATGTCGCCTGCTGGAAAAGGAGGAGATCTCATGATGAATGACACCTATCTCTACCCCTATTCCTCTGCTGAGGCGAGAGAGCGGAACGAGCTTTCCCTCTGGCGGGAGAGCCACAAGGCGAACATCGCCTGCCGCAACGCCATCGAGGACGCCATCCGTCAGAACTTCGATGGGATGCATCTGGACAAGAACTGCATCACGCCGGTGCTGGAGGAATACGGCTACAAGCGCACCGCATGGGTGCTTGCCAACACCCTGCACGAACTCAAGTGGGATGGACGTTTCGGCCATGGCAACAAGCAGTGGGCGGAGCACGCCTGCATCCCCAGCGACATCAACCACAACAGCGATTTTGTTGTCCGAAGCCATCCGGCCGTGCTGGATGGCTTCGTCACTTTCTACCGTAAGGCAGTGCAGGCGTTAAATCTCTTTGGCGCGGAGCATTGCGTTGGTGACCGCGCCGAGCAGGACTATACCGGAAAGGTGCTGGTGCTGTCGCCGGAGGCGCTGCGGGAGCAGTATTGGGGGCAGAAAAACCAGCTCTGGTATGCTCGGAGCGGTTTTGGATGCGAGCCTCATTCCAGTGGTCGAGCAGTCTTTGCCACCTGCCTCTCGGACGGTGAAACAGCCAGATGGAATCGGGAGGATTTCATCGGTGTGCTGGATGACAAGTTCCTGCCCGACTGGGCGCGGGAAAAGCTGAAGGAGATGATGACACAGGAACAGACGGACGCCCCCACTATGGGCGGTATGAAAATGAAGTGAGGAGGATACTTGCATGAGCATGACCTATTACACCGTGGACGATCTTCGGCCCGGAAGATCCGGCTGGGGTGTGAAACGTTTTTCCGCGTTGAATGATGCGATCTCCCACTACCGGTCGCTCCCTATGGATGGGGCCCGCGTCCTCGGCATGGCGGATGATGCCCACGCCTATGAGCTCATCCGCTGTGTGCGTCTTTTCCCCGGCGATGCCCAGGGCGAGGATGTTCTGGCGGCAGATCACTGGCGCGACGGCTTGACGAAAAAGAACGCTGCTCTGAAAGACGCGCTGGATATTTGCTTGGAAAGCCTGCGTCCCCGCTTTCTGCTGGAGCCGGAGCGTCTGATCCCCGTTCCCCGGCACAAGAAGCTGCGGAAAGAACTGCGGGAGGCCCTTCTCTGGCAGGGCTATGAAGAAAACTATGATTCCGCCATTCGCGCTGTTTTTGTAGAAGGCGCTGGCTGGCTCTCGCCCCAGGACGTGAAAAAGCAGCGGCATCTTCCACTTGTGCTGAGTTACCGGGTAGACGGCATGACGAAGGATGGCGCCTACCTCTCCTTAGAAGTAGAGCCTTGGGAATATGACCTCCTGCTGGAGCAGACAAGAGATCACTATAAAATGAAGAAACATTAAGGAGGAACACAAAATGAAACGAATGCTTTCCCTTTGCGCCGCGGCGCTGTGCCTGACCCTGGCGCTGACGCCCACCGCGCTGGCAGCGGACTTTGAGCCTGCGGTACCGAACGCCAAGGTCTGCTACCCCACCGCCATCGTTCGCGGTGACGATGGCACGGAACTGAAAAAGATCTATGATCTGAGCCCCGAAGACGATCCTGCCGGTATCCCCCGCTCGGACTTCCGGCAGGACGGCTTCCACTACACCCTGACGGACCTTCTGAAGCAGGAGCTTCCTGAAAACGAGAGCCGTCAGCATACGGAGCATGTTTCTATCGAGAGCGCTAAAAAGGATATGGAATCCGTGCTGGCGCTGCTGCCGCAGGAGCGGGAATTCATCACGGATGACGGGCTCATGGGAACCCTGACGCTCCGACTTGATACCGTGCAGGTGGAGCCGTCCGGCTACGGCAGCTCCACCAAGGAAATCTCCACCAAGCGCAGCTACCCCAATCTTGCCGAGCAGGATACGCAGTATCTTCCCAAAACCATTACGGAAAACGGCAAGACCCTGACGCTCACGGACATCCAGTGGCAGACGGACAACACCGCCAATCTGGACGGCTACGCCGTGGCGGATCGCTACACCGCCGTTGCCACCTATTCCGGCAGCGCTACCAGCAGCTATGTCAAGGGCTACACCGTCACGGCGGATTATACCGGGACCGTCAGCCGGATCGCGTTGAACCGTGTCCGGTATGTCGCCATTTTTGAGGGAACGCCCATCCAGCCCACGGAGCCTGCGGAGACACCCTCCACGGCATCCGCTTTCCGCTGGTCTTATGTGCTCATTCCCATTGGGATCGTGGCTGCGGCAGGCGCGGGCGTCGGCGGCGCGCTGCTGGTAAAGCACAGAAAAGAAAACGCGGATGAGGAGGATGCAGAATGAAAAAGATTTTGACTTTCGCGCTTGCCGTCAGTATGATGGCATCCCTTGCGGCCAGTGCCGCGGCGCTGGAATACAGCATTGCCCCTCCGAAGGACTTTGACTTTGGCAGGGATACATCTATTGAGGTCATCCACACGGCGGACGGCGGCGCTATGAAGAACACCGACATGAGCAAAAATGCCGCCTTGATCCCGCCCATCTTCGGCTCGGAGAGCATGAACGCCCTCCACACCGGCGAATACCTCACGCCCAACCTTGCCCCCGGCGGTATTCCCGCGTCCGGTGCGGTCATTGGCGGCAGCGCTTCCGGCGTCATCACACCCGGCAGCACGGTGAATGGCGGCAGCGGCTATCAGCCCTCTGTGCTGTTCACGGAGGTAACGAGCGACCTCTACTACAAAAACGGCTCCCTCGGCAGGCTGGAGATCCCCTCGCTGGATCTGAGCGTCCGCATTTATCAGGGGACGGACAGCAAGACGCTTGCCAAGGGCGTCGGTCACTTCGAGGACACCTCCATCTGGAACGGCAACGTCTGCCTCGCCGCCCATAACCGGGGGGCCAACAGCTACTTCGGCCAGATCCACACGCTGGACATCGGGGACAAAATTACCCTGACCACCAAGCTGGGCACCCGCGCCTACAAGGTAACGGATGTTTTCAAGGTCAGCGAAACGGATCGCAGCGGTCTTGCGGACTCCGGCGAAAATATGCTGACGCTCTACACCTGCGTCCGCAACCAGCGGGACCAGCGCTGGTGCGTTACCGCAGCGGAGGTCTGAATCTTTCTCCCTTTTGCCGAATCAGTTCTGTTCGACTTCTGCCCCTTACTTGTGATATGGTGAAGCTGCGAAGAAGATTTTCACACATACACAGTTAGAATGGAGGCAGAAGGATGAACGAGAGCAAAAACGTGAGAAAGAATGTCAGTATGATGCTCACCGGCATGGTGATCGGCGCGGCGCTGACCGGCGGCTCTATCGCAGTCGCGGCCGGGATCTCGGCGGAACCTACCTGGCAGCCCATCTTTGTGGATGGTCAACAGGTGGAAATGCAAGCCTACAATATTGCGGGACACAACTATGTGAAGCTGCGGGACATGGGCAAGCAGGTCGGTTTCAATGTTTATTGGAGCGCCGGAGTCCAAATCGACACCGGGCATCCATACACGGGGATCGCCCCTGCCGCATCCGGTATCCGCGTCAGCAGCTACAAAGGCAGCACCCTCCGCCCCGGAGACCGCAGCGGCTTGAATATCAGTCCCAGTGCGGATATAAAAAGTGTGGTCTCCACGCAGCCCAATGTCATCCGCGTTGAGAATGCCTCCGGCTTCTGGACCGCTATCGCGGTCAGCAGCGGCACATCCGACGTGGTCGTGACCGATCAGCATGGCAAGACCGCCACTTTAACGCTGACGGTAGTTGACGGCAAGCAAGGTGCGAGCATTCCGGAATCCGGCGCCAGTCAGACAGACGCGGCACGGCAGGAGATCGTCCGGCTGGTCAATCAGGTGCGCCGGGAAAACGGTGTGCCGGAGCTAACGGTCAACGCGGCTCTGATGGACGCGGCACAGCATTGCGCGTCCCTGCGTGTCGCATACCACCAGAATAAGGTGGAGTGCGAGGCGGTAGCGGCCTCCGGGTATCCCCATGGATTTGGATCGAACATCACCGCGTTCGCAAATGTGCCCGCCTCTGAGATCGCGGGACGGGCAGTGGAGAATTGGCGGAATTCTCCCGGCCACTTCCAGACGATGGTTGACCCTGATTGCGACACCATCGGCGTCGGGATCTCAACTGATGAGGGTGGAACGATTTGCTTCCTGTTCGTCGGTGATCCCAACGCGCACAATCCCTACGCATAACCTACGCATAACTCAATATGCTCACGTGGCCTTCCAGCATCATTGCCGGAAGGCCATTTCTTATGAGCAAATCTAAAAAGAAAGGTCAAATAACGATGAAAAAGACATGGCATTCATTGAAAAATCGCGTGACCGCGATGCTGCTGGCCCTGATCTGCGTCCTCGGCCTGCTCCCCACTGCCGCGCTGGCGGCAGGGGCCGACACCATCAAGTTAGAGCGGTTCGGCATGAGCGGCGTTTCCTATCAGTCCGCCAGCCTCGGCAGATGCACAATGCACCAGATGTATTACGGCGTGGCCGGAAAGACCTCCGTGGGCTTCTGCGGGACGAAGGGCGGCGGCATGGGCACCTCTCTGATCGGGCAGACCTGGGGCGATCCGAAGCCCGTCACCGACCCCACCGTTAAAATGATGATGGCCTATTACTATGCCCACTCCCTCGGCATCTTCACGGACAAGGCCCAAGCCCTGGGCGTGGATGACATCTGGGATTCCGGTTATAGCTGGTACATGAACGCCTGGGTACAGGCCATCGTGTGGCGGTATAAGGACGGCTCCCTGGGTGATCCCGCCACCGCCTGCGCGGAGGAATTGATGTACGTCTGGAACTCGCTGAAGGGCGCGAGCTATACCAGCATCGACCAGATCTGCGACGGCACCACATTCCGGGATCGAGCGAAATATATCCTGGATCTGGGCAAGCAGGATGTTTGGGGCGATTGCGACGTAAAAGAGTATTCCTTCACCGGCGCTGGCTCTGCCGCCCACCCCGCCAGCACCGTCCAGAGCGTTATGATTGGCAGTCTTACCGTCACAAACGAGCAGTACAAGCTGGTGGTCAAGAAGGTAGACGCCACCAACCCCACCAAGGGCCTTGCCGGAGCTCGGTTCCATGTGGAGTCCACCAACGGCTCCTTCTCCAGGGACATCGTCACCGGCGCGGATGGCACCTATACCTTCTCTCCCTTGGACGCCGGAACCTACGCCGTAACGGAAACGGCGGCTCCGAACGGCTACGAGATCGACAACGCGGGGCCCGAATATGTCGCCCTGCCGAATAATGGCAGCAGCACCGTGACGATCACCTTTACAGACACCCCCACCGTCACCGCCACCGGTAAGATCCGCAAGGTGGACGCGGATGATCCCACCAGAGGTCTCGCGGGCGCGGTCATCAAGATCACCGGTGTGGATAACAATTTCACCGGCACCTATACCACCGGCGCGGGCGGCGCGCTCACGGATGTGCCTTGGGATACCATGCCCATCGGCAGCTATGTGGCGGAAGAAGTGACGCCGCCCAACGGCTACTCTCTGAGCAAGGACGCCGGCAAAGTCCGTCAGGAATTCTATTGGGACGGCAAAACGGACGTATCTCTCGTTTTTGAGAATGACGCGAAGGTAAAGGTGCGGCTCATTAAGCTGACCGACGCCAACAGCCCCCTCCCCAGCGCGGTATTCCACGTCCTCCGGGACGGCCAGCTGATCGGCACGGAGGTCACAAACGCGTCCGGCAAGATCACCGTCCCCAATGTGACGGAGGGAATGTACGCCTTTGTGGAGGTCAGCGCCCCCGTCCCCTACGCCAAGCTGACCGCCCCCGTCTGCGCCCATGTGGATCAGGCTACCGTCAATGGCGGCGGCACCGTGACCGTAACGGCCAAAGACCAGAAACTCCCCAATCTGACCATCCAGAAGCTGGATAAGCAGACCAAGCAGCCCATCCCCGGCACGGTCTTTGAGATCAAGGGCATCCATTACGGCTATCATCAGGACGTCACCACCGGGCCGGACGGCAAGGCGGTTCTCACCGCGATCCCTGTTGACAGCTATGAAGTAAAGGAAACATCCGTCCCTGCCCCCTATGTGGTGGGCGGCGAGACGATCCAGGCTATTTACCTCGGCCCCGGCGACGATCAAAACCTCGTATTTGAAAACCTGAAAATGCCCCGGCTGACCGTCACCAAAATCGACGCGGAGGATTCCAAGCCCATCCCCGGCACCGTGTTCACCGTAGAGGGCATCAACAGTGATTTCTCCGCCGATTGGACCACCGGCGCGGACGGCACGGTGACGGATCGCGTCGCTCCCGGCAGCTATAAAATCACGGAAAAGTCTGTTCCCGCTCCGTACTACCTGCCCAGCAAAAACGCCGACAGGGAGCAGACCGTCAGCCTGAACGCCGGTGACGAGGTGAATGTCACTTTCAAAAATTGGAAAATGCCCCAGCTCACCATCTACAAGGAGGACAGCGTGGCTGGCGCGCCTATCGAGGGAGCCAAGTTCCACATCACTTACACCAGCAGCGGCGAATCCGCCGAGGCCCCCGGCACCATCGATTACGGAAATATCCTCACAGACGCCAAGGGTGAGATCCGGCTCCATGAGCAGGGCAAGCGGCTCTATCCCGGCGCGTACACCGTGACGGAAGTGGAACCCGCTCCCGGTTTCCAGATGAAGGAACCCTCCACCCAGAAGATCATCCTCCACGGCAGTGAGAGCAAGACCCTGACCTTCCAGAATACCCCGCTGAACGCCATCGTTGTCGAGAAGTATGACAGCGTGACCCATGAGGCGCTCCCCGGCTGCACCTTCCAGCTGCGGTTTTTGGGCGGCACCTCCGGCACCGGCGGCACGACCATCGGGCAGAAGGTCACCGGCAAGAACGGCACCGCCATCTGGACGGGCCTGAAAAGCGGTACCTATATCGTGGAGGAGGTTGACCCTGCCGATGGGTACTCCATCATCAACGCATCCGAAACGATCTATCTGGCGGACAGCGGTGAGCAGAGTGTTGTCACCGTCCGCTTTGACAACGCCCCGGACGGCATCCTGCTGATCCGCAAGGTCTGTTCCGTGAACCCCAGCGTGACCCTCGCCAACGCGGAATTCAAGATCACCTACGCGGACGGTACGCTGATCGGTGACGCCAATGGCATCTTCCGGACGGATGAACACGGCGAGATCCGCGTCCCCGGCCTGAAACCCGGCAAAAGCGTTATTGTGACGGAAATGAAGGCTCCGGACGGCTATATCATTGATACCCAATCCCAGACCGTTCAGATCAAGGAAGGCCGCACGGTCAGCCTGACCTTCAAGAACCAGCCCAAGGGCAAGCTCATCATCCAGAAGCGGGACAGCGCCACCGGTCAGCCCCTCCCCGGTGCGGAGTTCCGTGTGACCACTGCCGCTGGTTGTGAGGTGGGGCTGGACGGCGTGATCGGCACCGCGACCCTGACGCAGAACGGTATCTTTACCACGGATGGGCAGGGTGAGATCACGATCACCAATCTGGCCCCCGGCGCTTATGTGCTGACTGAGATCAAGGCCCCGACAGGGTATGTGATGGATCGTGCGTCCACAAACGTGGTCATCGGCAAAAACGGCGATACGCAGATGGTCATCGTGAAAAACTCCAAGGCCGGAACTCTGGTGATCGACAAGCGGGATTCCCTCACCGGGAAGCCCTTGCAGGGCGTGACCTTCAAGGTGACGACCTCTACCGGTGAGTTTGTACCCGCTGAAAACGGACAAATCAGCAGCAACGGCCTGTACTTCACCGACAAGGACGGCAAAATCACCATCCATGGCGTGGTGGGGACGCTGGTGGTGACAGAAACGGCCACCATTCCCGGTTACACCATCGACGAGGCCAGCCGCACCCAGACGGTGGTAGTCAATCCCAATGACACCCAGACCCTCCACTTCACCAACACGCCCTCGACTACTTTGGTCATTGAGAAGTATATCGAGGGCACCACGACGCCGCTGAAGGGCGTGACCTTCCTTGTGACCGACAGCAGCGGCGCTGTTGTTGGCTGTAGCGCGACACGATTTTTGAGAAATTCGGACAGGATAATTGAGAAAAAATAGCGCCGTTCTAAGAAGAAAATCTTAGGCTCGTCCCACAGCAAACGCGGCCCCCTTCAAGGTGGTCTGCGTGTACTGCGGGACGAGCCTTTGTGGTTGCCCGGGAAAGATGTAAACTGCCTTTACCTCGGGGGTTTTGCTTCACCGCTTATCTCATTCGTTGGTAGCTTCTTCCTGAGTAGCCAAATACTCAGCAACAGGAATGATATAGGCTTCGGGAAGCTCCTCGATCTCGCGCTTGCCGTTCTTGACGAGAACGGCATAGACGGCGATCATATAGGTCTTAACTTTCATTTCTGCTTACCTCCTTTTTCAAGCATTTCAACACGGGCTTTCAGCTCCGCGTTGGACTGTTCCAGCGCAGCCAGCTCTTCAAAGAGTCCAGCGATCGCCTCGTAGAGGTCGACATTCCGTTCTTCCATCTCCTCTGCCCGGTCACGGGCGATCTTGGAGATAGGTTTTTTCGGAGTCAAATACTTCATAGCTTTATTCATACGCACCTCCGAAACCCGAGATGGAGACTTCACCCTCGAAGCCCTCATTCTTTGTGATGGTGAAACGGATATTCACGCCCCACTTGCTCGCGGTCTTGGTCTTGTTGGTGAAGTTGTAGACACGGTTGATCTGCACCATCGCCGTGATGTCCTCCCATGTGGGAACGGCGTCAAAACCGTTGTTGCACGCCTCCACCTTGGCGACCGCGCCCTCGATCTTCCACGTCGGCGTCACGAGCACCTTAGTCGCCGCTGCATCGGTCTCCTCCGGCGCGACCAGCTCGAACTTAATGACTGTCTCTTTCTTGCTGAAGGAGAATACACGGACGCTGGTGGCGAAGTTGCCGTCGACCGCCTCGATGCGGAGCTGGTGTTGTCCATTGGTAAGCGAGAGCCACTTCTCTCGGGTCAGCTCGATCGTTTCCTGCTGCCCCAGCGTTGCTTGATAGCTGCGGATCTGCACGTCATCCACGAACTCGGTGACGACCACATTGTCGCCCTCAACGTCGCTCACGGTGTAATTCTCTGCGAAACTCCCGTTCTTCAGACCGAGGGCCTTGTCCTGCCCGGAGATCGTCGGTGCGGAGTTTGTGCGTTTGAAGGTGACGCGACGGTAGGCCGTACCGCCCTTGCCGTCCGTGACGGTGATCTTGAGGGTGTTGACCGAATTAAGCCCCAGCGCATAGAGCTTCTCGGAGGTGATCGTCACGGTCAGCTCCTCGCCCTTGGGCGCATTGTTGATCGTGCGAATCGTCTCGTCGTTGAGTTCCTCCACGACGGTCAGTGTGTCGCCGTCCGCATCGTCAATGGTGTAGGCATAGGTGAAGCCGAGGTTCTTATCTCCGAGGTTGCCGTCGCTGCCGGAAATGGTCGGTGCGGAGTTTGTGCGGGTGAACGTCCACGTCCGGGTCGCTGTGCCGCCCTGTCCATCGCTGACGACGACCTTGACGGTGTGTTTACCGAGACTCAGGGAGTCGACATCGACAGAGATGGTGTTTACCAAATTTCGCGTCGGGGCAAACGACTTCGTCGTTTGCCCATCGAGCGACTCCGTCGCCGTCAAGACGTCGCCGGAGTCGGCATCATCGACCGTGTAGGTGATCGTAAAATTGCTGTTCTTATCTCCGAGGTCTCTGTCACTGTCAGAGATCAGAGGGTCAGTGTTCAGGATTTCAAGGACGGGGCGGAAACCGACGTACGGGCTGGAGCCCGTAGCACTGTTGTTGTACCAGCGTCGGGCCGAATTGAACCCGCGAACCGCACGGTTCGACGCGTTCTCCGCCCAGGTCTCTTGACACCAGGAATACACGCCCGCCCAATGCCAAAGCTGATTATGGGGACTGTTGTGATCGGTCGTGTTGAGGTTGGTGTCCAGGTCAGAGGAAACCGGGGCAGGGAGTCCGGTGATGACTTCCTCGCGGGTGATGAACCTGTCCCACTCGTTATTGGTAGGTGTTCCTCCGGCATACCAGTCGTTATTCCGCCGGTTGCTGCCTCCGGTGAGGAGGCGGCACTTGTACTTTGCCCCGTCGATGGTGATGGTCTTTCCGGTGACATAGCCCTGCCCGTTCAAGTCATCCCACGAGACGCTGACCAGAATGACGCGGTCGCAAATGAGGAGGGTTTTGTCCCCGTCCTTGATCTTGACCCATTGGAGCTTGTTCGCGTCCGCGCTGGGAGTGTCTCCGAAGGTGTAGTTCGCCATGCTGCCGGACATCTGTGGGATGTCTCCGTAGCCGCTGTTCCCGCCTGCGGAGTCGTCAGGCCGCCACGGCTTTGTGGGCCGCTTGAGAATTGCGCCGTTGTTGTAGAATCCGCCGAGCTTGACGGTTCCGAGATATTGCGCCATAAGGGATCTCTCCTTCCGTTTTGATAAAGCGGTAGGGAGCGAATATCTTCTTCGCCAGATTGTAGGCGCAAGCCCATCGGGCGAAGCCGAGCCACGAATTGACCGATTGGACGATCGCCGCCTTCGTGATCGTGCCCTCCTGCAGCTTCTCCATCATCCGCTTGATGCGCCGCTTCTCCCGCCGTTTCGACTCGGTACGGAGAAGCAGATGCGTCGCTTTGATTTTGAAGCCGTAGGCGTTCACGCCCTGCCGCACATAGAAAATCTTGGTCTTCTGGTTGGTCTCAAGGTGCAGTCTCTCTTGGAGGAACACCTTGATCTTTGCTAACCACTCCCGGGCGATTTCCTTGTTTGGCGCTATGACGACGACATCGTCCATGTAGCGCGTGTAGAGCGTCGCACCGAGGAAGCGGATGCAGAATTGATCGAGCTCGTTGAGGTAGATGTTGGCAAAGTCCTGAGAACTCACATTTCCCAGCGGAATCCCTCTCTCACCCTCCGGCGAGCTGTCGATCACTTTGCAAAGAAGCCTGTAAAAACGGAGGAAGTCCTCGTATTTCTCGGGGTACTTCTTCTTGAGCTTCTTGAACCGCTTCGCGATGATCTGCTTGAGCACGCTGCGGTCGATGCTGTAGAAAAACTTGCGGACGTCGATCTTGATGACCGTCGCCTCGTCGCCCCACTTCATGCGGGCGACCCTCATGTCATGCTGTACGTTGAAGGCAGCTCGGATGGGGCCTTTTCCGTACATACACGCAAATGAACGGTTGACGAATACCGGGCGGAAGAGCGTCTGCAGCTCCTGATGGATGACGAGCTGCACGACCTTGTCCCGCAGCGGCGGGATGTGAAGACTGCGCTCCTTCGGCTCCACGATGATCCTGTGCCGATACTTTCCCGGCGTGTACTCACTAACGCCCGCCTGTCTCGTTTTCTCAATTTTCTTGAGATCGCGCCACAGGCGCACGTTGTTCACCTCGGAATAGAGGTCGTAGAGCACGGCCTCCCGCGTGAACTTGCGGCTGCCTCGCAAGGCGGTCTTGTAGCCCGCCTCGATCGCTGACCAGCCCACGGCGTCCTCATAGCTGGAGGGTGGAGGGATCGGCGGCACGAGGGCCTTCTTGGTGTTCTTTGTGTTGTAGAGCATAATGGGGAATTTCGTCATTCGTGGCATCCTTTCCTTTTAGAACGGCTTGGCACCCATGACGCGGGTTGCTACCCACATTGTAGACCTCCCTCCGCCTCCCAATACGAGAGGGCGGGCGAAGCTCAGTCACTGTTTTTACGCCGTTTCTCAACATGGCGAAGGATTACCTCTCCCTTGAAGTATAACAAGGACACGCACCTGAAGCCGTGGCCGCAGATGACGTAATAACCTACAAGGCGGGGCGGAAACCGACGTTCGGGTTGGAGTTCGTAGCATTGTTGTTGTTCCAGTTGCGGGCCGAATTGTACCCGCGAACCGCACGGTTCGACGCCAGACAGAGATAACCCTGAGTAGGTGCTGTACTTTTTCTGATGGTCTATTTTCGGTTGTTGATGAAGAACTTTTGCAGTCCTCCAATGATGCGCCCGATCTCCTCGAGCTTTCCTTGCAGTTCCAAGAGTTTCTTCTGCGTGATGTACTTCTGGTTCTTGGCGACACCTAAAAGCACGAGCAGCAGTGTCTTCTCTGCGTCCGCCTCATCCAGCCACATGAGCCGTCTGTTGACGTTCGTGAGGTTGTTGGCCATAACAGCCGCTCGGATGAGCTTGTAGCAGGATTGCTTGATCTCTTGGCACAAGGAGAACTTCTCGGAGGCGGGGAAGTTTTTCAGCAAGGGGTATATATCCCTTTCGAGAAATATCTCAGTTTTCTTTTGTAGGACTGACGGCTCTGCCATGATACACACACCTCTTTTCCCGAACGCGGGCAAGCTCGGCGTGATCACCATAATATTCGAAGCCGTAGTCCGTGAGTTTGATCCTGACAGGCTTGCCGCTGATGATGCTGTGCCCTGTGATGAGGACGTCGGCGTCCCCTGTGAGGGACAGCCCCGCCTCCGTCTGCAGGTTCAGCACGCCATCCGGCAACCCGCCGCACTTCTCGCATACCGGGGCCAGCTCCACGAGCAAGCTCCCGATGATGCAGCTTGCTTCCTTGCGGCTGCAAGCGACCTTATACATAGATTTTTCGCGCCACAGAGTCGTAAATCCCTGACGTGATCGCGACCGAGGTCACGGTGTTGAAGTTGATGAGAAAGACATTGTTGACCATGTTGTTCAGCGTCGCATCCTTCAACACCTTAATCTCTTTCTGCGCGTCGGCAATCTGAGCCTCATGGAGAATGACCGCTTCACGGTTTGTGAAAATGCCTTCGTCCATGTGGTTCATATTCACCTGACTCATAGGCGTTCCTTCCTGAATGACCTCTCCCGTCTCAATGTCTTGGACGTGATCGAGCCACCCGATTTTTTCATAGGCTTTCATTGCTGCTTTCGACCTCCACTTCTAAGATATTATATTTGAAGGCTATATAAAGCCCCTTGCCCGGTGTTTTTGTGAAGACCCGTTCGCCCGCTGACGCGATGATGTCGCCGTCTTTGTCCACGAGCTGCACCTCGGCGACGTCACCGATCACGGTATCGTCGAAGTAAATGTAGACCCTTGCGCTTGCGCCCTGCACGAAGCGGCGGAAGGGCTCCGCTGTCTGTGGCACGCCGTTGAGCGTGTAGTCCGCATGATCGACCGAGTCAACGAACCGCTGCCCGATCTTCTGGATACCGATAGAAGTCAATGTTTTCATTCTGCCGCGCCTCCTTTCGCGTTGGTAGAGCAGCGCGTAGAGGTGGAGCATCTCAGGTAGACCTTTGCACCCTGCGCCGCCTTCGAGCCCGCCTCAATGTCCGAGGCGAAGCCCTGATAAATGGTGTACGCACCGAAGTGATAGAACTCCTCGGAGGCTGCAAATGTGCCGACTCTCGGGAAGGGATTGCCG
>OLSK01001374.1_pt1 | contig 18235 bp, 10 predicted proteins | sample 1672781 | NCBI WGS metagenome assembly OLSK01 (sample SAMEA3136723, study PRJEB25190) | human gut metagenome | biome: human gut; feature: human-associated habitat; material: faeces | place: Austria | collected 2013 | reverse complement strand
GCGCCTCCCCCGCCGTGAAAGGCGGGGGAGGCCAACCCGCAAAGTTCGGAGGGTCACAGGTGTTCCCGTGGGAAACGGAAACAGCTGTGAATTTCCGACACCTTTGCCGTAGGATGTGATTTTATGAAAAAGAGAATTTTGTCCAGCCTGCTTGCTTTTGTACTGCTTTTATCCGCCCTGCCCATGGGAGTTTATGCCGCGGAAACGCGCTATTCGGTCGCCGCTTCGCCGGATCAGACTACGGATGCTGGGAAGACCGTCAGCATGAGCGTGTCCGTCTTCGGGGGAAAGTACAACGCCTATGATCTGGCGCTGACCTATGACGCCGCGCGGCTGACCTATGTGTCCGGTCAGGCGGCGGATAAAGGGGCTTCGGTAGCCGAAAAGAGCGGAAGCATCCGTGTTATCGGCTACGGCGCGGATAAGTCCGCTTCCACGAAGGTCGTAACCCTGACATTCAAGACAAAGGCGGCAGGGACGGCGGAAGTCAGGATTTCCTCGGCGAAAATCGACGCCGGCGCGAACGCCCCGACCAAGGACGCGCCGCTGGCTTTAACCAAGAACAGCACCACCCGATTTACCATCCAGCCGGGGTACACCGTGACGCTGGAGGATGGCCTGATCGCCGACAGCCTGAGCGCGGCGGCGGGAGAGGATTACACCTTCCGGGCGACAGACCCGCTTCACTATGACTACAAGCCCTCAGCGAAAGTAGGCGGCAAGGACGTCACGGTGAAGGACAACGGCGACGGCACCTACACCATCCCCGGCGACAAAATCACCGGAAATATTACGGTCAAGGCAAACAGAACCCCCAAGAGCTATAAGGTCACATTCAAGGGTGAGGATCTGTCGGGCGAAAAAACTGCGGCCTATAACACGCCCTACCATTTCAAGCTGAACCGGAAGGCCGGATACAGCTACGTTCTGCGTGTGACCATCGGCGGAAAATCTTACACCGGCTACAAGGCGGAGAACGGCGGCTACGTGATTCCGGGTGCGGCCGTCACAGGCGACATTGTCGTCACCGCGCAGAAAACCAAGATCAATTCCGGCGGCGGAAGCTCCAGCGGCGGCTCAGGCGGCGGAAGCTCTGCCAAGTATGTGTCGGTCAGCTTCATCGGCTCCGGCGCGGACGACGCGGTGGGCAGGAAAACCACACGGCGCGGTTCGGATTATACATTCCGCATTGATCGTAAGGACGATACCGATTATGACGTTTCCGCAAGGGTCAACGGCGTCACCGTCAAGTGTACCTACGACAGTAAAAAGAATATTTACCGTATTTCGGGCAGCGAGGTCACGGGAGATATCACCATCACGATTACGAAGGGCGCCCCGGTGGAGGTCAACGTATACGTCACGCTGGATAAGCAGAGCATGTACCTTGTGACTTACAGCGGCAGCGTTGAAGATGGGCATGTCCCCATGTACGACGGACAGAATATGTACTGGTCGGAAGCCTACAACGCCTACGCATGGCTGGTGATTTCCTCCGCTGATGAAAAAGAGGTCGTGCGGACTGCCCGGAACAGTATCATCATCGGAGAAGGGGAGGCCGCCGCCTCTATCGACTACTCCGGCAACGTTGATCTCAGCGGGCGCATCGATGTGGACGACGTACATCTCGACCACGACGTGTACAACGCGAGATACACGCTGGTAAGCATGGTGATGCACAAATTCCTGAACGCAGATGTCAACAGAGACCGGAAGGTGGACGTAAAGGATGCGGTGTGGATCGTCAACCGCATTCTCAGCGGACAGCAAGGAGCGTGACATATGAAGAGAATCACCAGTGTCATTCTGGCCATCGCACTGATATTCGCGCTGGCCGTGACGGCCATGGCGGCGGAGATCGCGGACTGCACCGTGTCTGCCGATTCCGTGTCGGCGACGGCGGGGGGGACTGTGACTGTACCCATCCGCATTTCCGGGAACCGGGGCTTTACCAATTTCGGCATTGCTCTGGACTATGACCGGGAGCAGCTGGAGCTGCTGAGCATCCAGACGGCGGAAGGGGAAACGCCCTATCTCTGCGGCACGACGGTTGCCGTGAATACCCAATGGACAGGTACGGACGAGAAGACCTTTGGCTACGTCACGGCTGCTCTGGAAGAAGCCGCGACGGCAGACGGAATTCTGTTCACGGCCACGTTCCGGGTCAGTGGGGATTTTTCCGGCACTGCGGCGGTGCAGCCGGTGGTGCAGTATATGCGCAGCAACAAACGGCTGCTGTCTGTATTTGACGCCATTCCCGTCACGACCGTGAGCGGAACCGTATCGACGGTTCTGGTGGGAGACTATGACCAGAACGGAACGGTAAACGCGCTTGACGTCATGGGCCTGTACAGAGCTGTGATAAGCGGCACGGATTTCTCGGAAGAGGATCTTGACCGTCTGGATGTCAACCGGGACGGTATGATCAACGCGCTTGACATAATGGCAATTTATGGGATCGTATCGGGCGGTCAGGAATGACCCGACCCACAGAAAAGGAGCGAAATATGATGAAAAAAGTTCTGTCCTGCTTACTTGCGGTCATGCTTTTCCTGACCTGCATTCCCACGGCGATGGCAGTGGATAACGCCCGTGACTTCTTCTTCGAGCTGTCCGTGGACGGCAGCGATAAGAAAGAGGTACAGCCCGGCGACATCATTCAGGTGGATTTCAACCTGAAACGGTCGGACAGCGGCGACGCCTACACCATGTACGGTATGCAGAACGAAATTCGCTACGACAGCAATTTCTTCGAACTGGTGGAGGGCAGCGCCCTGCTGAGCAACGGCATTTCCACGACGGACATCGGCCTGCGGGACAATTACCGGGAATTTTACATGAACTTTGTGTCCCTGTCCGGCGGCGAGGAATGGAACGCCCAGCGTCTGGTCGGTTCCTTCAAGCTGAAGGTGATCGCCACGTCCGGCGTGTCCAAGATCACGAATCAGGACTATCTGGTGTCCACCAAGGACGGAACCGATGAATATAAGGCATCCTGTCAGGATGTGACCATCATCATTTCCACCGACTGCACGGTCACGTTTGAGCCAAACGGCGGCACGGCGGTTCCCAGCCAGACCGTCCGGTACGGCGAGACCGTGGAGCGGCCGGACAATCCTACCCGGGAGGGCTACCATCTGGTGGGCTGGTATTCGGATATCGACCTCCAGAATCCGTGGGATTTTGACACCGACACCGTTCAGGGCAATGTGACCCTGTACGCAAGATGGGAGAAGGGCGACGCGCCTGAGACGGATACTGACGGCACCGGCAGCGGCCTGTGGTGGCTGCTGGGTCTGGGCCTGCTTGGTCTGCTGCTTCTGCTCCTGCTCCTCCTGCTGCTGGGCAGAAAGACGGTTCACTTCGAGACCGGCTGCGACAGCAAGGTCAAGGATCAGAAGGTGAAGAAGGGCAGTCTGGTGACACGTCCCGAGCAGCCGGTTCGCCCCGGCAGAGCCTTCGCCGGATGGTACGCAGATGAGAGCTGCACCAAGCGCTGGGATTTTGATAACGACAAGGTTGAAGATAATATGACACTCTACGCAAAGTGGCTATAAGTTCATGCGTCCCCACCCGGATTTTCCCGGGTGGGGCACACGTGCATTCTGCGGCGGCACGTGAATTGGGGCAAATTCCGAAGACAAAAGGAATGGCAGTATGGATTGGAATTCATTATTTCACAGCAAATATCTGCGGGGCGGCCTGTGTGCAGTGCTGATCGCCGCGATCCTGCTGGGACTGTGGCTTCCGGGAACGGGGCTGAAGGAGGCCCAGCCGGATGACCCCCTGCAAGGGGAGGGCGTCCGGGAGATCACGGTGCTGAAGCTGGGGGAGAATTTGGAGCAGCTGAACACCATTTCGGTTCCCAGCGGCGGTCAGACAAAATCCACAGAGCCGAATGACAAGGCCAGCGAGACCCGACCGGAAGAAACCCAGCCCGATTCCTCTGCGGATGAGGGCAGCGACGGTCAGGAGGACGGAAATCAGGGCGCCGACGGCGGGGAGATCTCTCCGTCCGAGTTGTCGCTGGTTCTGACGTGGCATCCGGACAGCGGGAATGCAAAAAGTGTTTCCTGCGCCGCGGACAATACCCAGGCGTTTGCTGTCAGTAGCTATGAATTGAATGAGGGGCTGTTCCGCTTTTCCGGGAATCTGACCGGAACGCTGGCGCAGGACGCAAAGATCGTGAATGGCATCTCCATTACGGAATCCACCCAGACGGCAAGAGAACTGAAGTGGCCCAGCGACTCATTGATCATGAATCCGGCAGCGGGAACGGACAAAGAAGTTTACAATTTTTCATTTACGGTCAGGACTGCGGAACGGGATGTGTTTTTCCGGTATAAGATCACATATCAGAAGCTCCCGGATGTGCAGCTTTCCTTTACATGGCGGGGAACCGGCAATCACAAAGGCACGCTGCTTTGCCTGCCCAATGGCAGTGTTACGGATAAAATCAAGAGCAACCAGCTGTCCGGTGGGATTGGCTACGAGATAAAACTGGTCGGCAGAGATGCCGAAAGCGCGGGCGCAAAAATTTTGAGTGCCAGCTATATCTCTGTTGGAACAGGCAAGAGCGATGAGTTGGATGAACAAGATTTTCTGGATATAGAAATGCCGGCGGGTGAAACCTCCAATACATATCGGATTTCGGTTTCCGCTCTTGCAAACGGTCATACGGCTCACTTTGAAGTCATTCTGCACGTCGGAAATGATGTCACACTGCAAATGAGTTATACGCTCAATGATGGTAGTCGGAGAGAGATTTTCTGCCAGAATAAGCAGTCCAAAACGGCGGATACCGTGTATGATGACGAATTGACCGATGGATTTCTGGAATATGAAATGTCCATTGTCGGCTCTGATGCCAATCGTGTTGACATCACCTCCATCGAATGCACACAAACCGGAAACGGGAACAGACCCCAAGATTTAGAAGATAGAAAATCGGGAACCGTTCGGCTTTTCTCGAATAGCGGAAAAACCGGCCAAAACAATTTCACAATCGAAGCAACAGATGATTCGGAAAACAAATACACTTTTAAAATCAATATTCCTTACAAGCCCAGAGGCAAAGATAATGTGGTAATCGATTTACTGCGTCCTTATGAAGGAGAGGAAGTTTCGTGCGGAACCGTATATAACCTGAAAGTGAAGGCTTGGAGCGAGGATACGGACGGAAATAAGATCAGCAATATTCCGGCGGCGGGCACAGACGAATTCATTACAGTTGAGCTTCTGGATGAGGACGCAGAGACAGTGATAGAGCGGATTCCATCTAAAAGCATTGGCGCAAATGGCTATTGGGAATATGATCTGATTCCGCCTATCCCGGAGATCGGGGACGAAAAACAGTACTATCTCCGCGTTTACGCCGAAGATGCTTACGGCAACCATCATAGAGAGTTGCGAGGATTTACCGGCAAGCGCAGAGAAGCCGGCCAGAAAATCGGGGAAGCCACGATTTACGTAGACATGACGGTGCTGGGACTTGGCGTTACCGGCCCCATCTATTATGACGTTCTGGCGGACGAGCCGATTTCCTACGTGGTTGCCAAGGCAATCATGGGAATGGACACCGGCGAACCCTTCGGCGCGGCAAGCAAGACTCTCGGCTGGCGTGGCAGCTATGCCGGGACGCTGGATACCGGCTTCTACCTCCAATGGCTGGATACCGACTATTACCCGGATGCGTTGGAAGATTCCACATGGCCGGGAAGTACGGAAGAGGAAGTGCTGGCGGCCATTGACGCCCGGTTCAGAGCGGGGACTGGCCTTGCCACGTTGTGGCGCTGTCTGTACCGCAACGGACTGAACAAGAGTGCCGGCTCCGGTAGCAGGATCGGCGAGTTCGACTATACCAGCGGCTCCGGATGGATGTATTCACTGGACGGTACGTATTATCCCGGCCAGTCCATGTCCGCGGTATATTTGAAGGACGGAGATGTGCTGACACTGCGCTACACGCTGGCCTATGGCTGGGACATTGGCGGCGGCAGCGACAATTACGGCAATATTGTGGGCTACTGTGTTACGGCAATCAATAGGGACATCACTCCCAGACATCAGATGGAAGAGGTGGAAGACCCGGACGGCTCCATTCACTACGTGTGCCACTGCTGTGGTCTGATCGAGGACTGCACCCACAAGCATACGACCTACAAAGATTTGGAGGATGGGACCCACATCCTGTTCTGCGAGGACTGCAAGACGGCCATCGGCGACCCGCAGCTGCACAACTGGACATACGCCGCCGGGGACACGGAGGACAACCACGTCTGCGCGGAGTGCGGCGCGACGGAGCAGCATTTCTGGAAAGAAGTGGAAGGCACCAACACCGCCACCTGCACCGAGCCGGGCGTCAGAACGGTCAGATGCAGCGTCTGCGGCATGGAAAAGGAAGAAGAAGCCGAAGCGAAGGGCCACACCACGGACAATATGTGGGTTACTCCACCGTGGGGACACTATCAAAAATGCTCGGTCTGCGAAGAGGAAATCAATCGCGGGGACCATGAGTACGTATACGAGTCGGGCACGAATTGGGAAGATTACATATGCCGGATTTGTGACGCGTCGCATGGATGGGTGTGTGATGGTACGCCGACGATCAAGGAAGCTACCTGCCAGAGAATCGTGTACCACTGCGACAGCTGCGGCTATGACATGACGAAGCCCGGCACCTTCGACGAATATCATGATTACGTGGACGGCTTCTGCCGGTACTGCGGCGCGGAAGACCCGGATCATGTGCCGCACGAACACGACTACCATGAGACGCATCGGGTTGACCCGACCTGCACGGAGGACGGGTATATCGAGTACACCTGCGACTGCGGGGACTCCTATACAGACCCGCTCCCGGCCACCGGCCACAGCTGGGGCGAGTGGACGCCCGCAGGAGACGGGGAGGAAGTCCGCTCCTGTGAGGTCTGCGGCGCGGAAGACTACCGGACAACCGAAGAGGATACGTACAGCGTGCGTATGTTCTTCCTGAACTGGCTTTTCCCAAAGACGTATCAAAAATAGGGGGAATCACAATGAATGAGAAAATTCCTGAAATCCTACAGCAGATCGAAACGGTGGTTGTGGGCAAAAACGAAATTGTCGAGAAAATTCTGATGGCGATTCTGGCTGGCGGTCATGTGCTGATGGAGGACGTTCCCGGCGTGGGTAAGACCACCACGGCCATGACCTTTGCCAAGGTGCTGGGACTGGACACCAAGCGCGTTCAGTTCACCTCCGACACCGTTCCGTCGGACATTATCGGCTACTCAGTCTACGACAAGGAAAGCGGCAGTTTCGTCTATAAGCCCGGCGCGGTCATGACGAATCTGCTTCTGGCCGACGAGATCAACCGCACCTCCAGCAAGACCCAGTCCGCATTGCTGGAAGCCATGGAAGAACTGCATGTGACGGTGGACGGCAAGACCTATGAGCTGCCCCAGCCCTTTGTGGTGCTGGCGACCCAGAACCCCGTGGGTTCTGCGGGAACGCAGATGCTGCCGCCGTCTCAGATGGACCGGTTTATGATTAAGATCAGCATGGGCTACCCCGATTTTGAAAGCCAGATCAGCATTTTGCGGGACAGACACACGGAAAACCCCCTGAACCGGGTGACCCCGGTGGTTGACCGGGAGCAGCTGCAGGCGCTGATTCAGGAAGCGGCGAAGGCGGAAATTCAGGACGCCGTTTACGAGTATGTCACCCGGCTGACACAGGCCAGCCGGGAGCACCCCATGGTGCAGCTGGGCGTCAGCCCCCGCGGCGCGCTGGCGGTGTGCCGTATGGCGAAGGCTTATGCTTACCTCAACGGCCGGGACTTCGTCATCCCGGAGGATGTGGCCGCCGTGTTCCCGGATGTGTGCTGCCACCGTCTGGTGCTGACCACCAAGGCAAGAATGATGGAGGAGCGGCCGGAGACGGTCATTGCCGCCATTCTGGATTCCGTAAAAATGCCGGTGATTAAGCAATAAACGAAACAACGAACGGAAGCAGGTACTGCTTATGATCGCAATGAAATTGGGTTGGGCGGTGCTGGAGGGCATCTGCGTCTGGCTTACCCTGTATTACGGGAGCAGCGGCGCGCTGGCTCTGGCGGCGGCGCTGCTGGTTCTGCCTCTGGGCAGCCTCCCGATCCACCTTTTCCTGAGAAAACGGCTTCGGGTGCGGGTGGAAGCACCCGCCGTGGTGCGGAAAGGGGACGAGGGCGGCGTCACGATCTGTCTGGAAAACCCCACGTTGCTGCCCGCCCTGCGTATCCGCTGCCGGGTAACAACCCGGAATCAGCTGAATGGCGAGCGCTGCACCCGGAATGTCATGACATGGGCGTTCCCGAAAGGGCAGCGGCGCACGTCCCTGCGCTTGGGAAGCGAATACTGCGGGCGTATCCAAATCTCCGTGGAGCAGGTGAAGCTCTACGACTGTTTCGGCCTCATCGGCGTCCCCTGCGGATGCAGTGCGGAAGCGCACATGACGGCGCAGCCGGACACCTTCCCCATTCGGGTGAATCTGATCCCCAATCCCGACAGTCAGGAGGACAGCGACAGCTATTCTCAGGAGCGGCCCGGCGCCGACCTGACGGAGACGTTCCAGATTCGGGAATACGTCCCCGGCGACAGTATGCGGCAGATCCACTGGAAACTCAGCGGCAAATTTGACCGGCTGATCGTCCGTGACCCGGCGCTGCCCATCACCCGCAATGTGCTGGTGTTCTGGGAAAGAACGGGGCAGTCCGGCAGCGTCAAACGCATTGACGCGCAGGCGGAAACGGTGGTGTCAGCGTGCCGGAGCCTGTCGGACAGCGGCGTCCAGTTCACCCTCGGATGGAACGATACGGACAGCAATGTCTGCGTCCTGCATGAGATTTGCGGCATGGAAGATCTGGTGGGTGTTATCCCCCGGCTGCTGTGTGCCGCCGGAAGGAAGGATGGTGTCGGCGGCGCGTCGCTGCTGGTACAGACCCGGCCGGATGCCCTGTGCGGACATATGGTGTACATAGGGGAGGAACCCTGCGCCGATGTATTGCAGATGCAGCGGCTGGGGCATGTCACGGCGCTGCTCTGCGGCGAATCGCCTTTGGAGGGGAGCATCCCCTTCGACGTGGGGCGGTATCGGGAACAACTGGGAGAAATTGACGTATAAGGGAGGCGAAAGCCTTGACCTCAAAAATAAAACAGGGGATGCACCTGCGTCAGCCTGAGAATTCGTCGGACGGCGCATGGATTTTCCAGACGTTGGCGGCGATGCTCGCCTGCGCGGCGCTGATGTTTGCGCTTGCGGCGTTGGCCGGGTTTCGGACGGGAAATCTGCTGCCAATCCTGCTGGCGGCGGGCGGATACGTGTGCATCGCCTACGGCGTGACCATCCGGTTTCAGAAGCAGCAGTGGTTTTTCCTTGCCGCGCTGGCCGTCCTGCTTCTGCTGGTTCTCATTTGCAGACAGCAGGTGCTGGAAGGCTATCGTCTGTTCTGGAATCAGATGCGCAATACTTATACAGCCGGAACGGGCTGGGTGCTTCCCGAATGGGAGACGCAGCTGTCTGCGGAGAAAAGTGGGCTGTGCCTGACGCTGTTTGCCGTGGTGGCCGCAAGCGCTATAGCGCTGATTTGCTGCTGGCTGAGCGGCCGGGCGCCGGCTATACTGGCGGTGCTGCTGCCCGCCGCCGCGTTGGCGGGAATGGCGGTTTTCAAGACCGACGAGGTACTTCCCGGATTGGCCGCGTTGGCGGCTGCCGTGCTGATTCTTACTTACAGCGGGTGGCAGAGCCGGAAAGCGGCGTTCCCGGTCACATTTGGCTGGATTCTCTGCGGAATTGCGGCGGGGCTGCTGCTTCTGTGCGCGTCGGTTCCCGGCGTGCAAAGCTGGACGCAGAAAATCGGCGAAGACAGCCGCAAGGCAATTCATGCCTATCGCTATGAGACGAAAAATACCGTGCTGCCCGAGGGCGACTTCACGGATTATCAGAAGCAGAACGGCACCCGGGCCGGACTGGAAGTGACCATGTCGAACCCGGAAGCACTGTACCTGCGGGGATTCACCGGGGCTACGCTGGAAGGCGACATCTGGAGCACGGTGGACTCTGCCGTTCTGGCGCAGAATCAGGCGCTTTTATACTGGCTGAACGAAAACGCCTTTCACCCGGCGGCACAGTATGCGTCGGCCGCCGCCGGAACGGACAGAGGCGCGGGCAGCGTTTCCATTCAGAATATCGGCGCGTGCAGCGCTTACCAATATGTTCCCTTTTCCCTGCGGGACACGGGAAATTTACCGGCGGAAAACCTGAAAGAGGACAGCCTTCCCTCCGACGGGGAGAGGACGTACCGGTACTCCGTGGTAACCAGCGGCGGGAATGGCATTGAGCAGACCCTGTCGCGGCTGCAAACCTCCGATGATGCGCAGGTGCTGCAATACCGGAGGGCGGAAAGCGCGTACCGCAGCTTTGTGTACCGCAATTACCTTCAGGTTCCGGAAAGCGTGACGCAGCTGCTGGGGCAATACTGGGACGAGACCACGGCGGGCTACGGCTCCCGGGAAAATCTCACCCTGCCGCAGGCACAGGCCTGCACGCTGACGTTCCTGAGCCGGTGCTTCCCGGAGGAAGGAACGCCGGAGGATATGGAGCTGCCCCTGACCGCGGCGGAGGGGACGAGCTTCCAGTACGCTACGGTGGCGGTGATGACCCTGCGCTATTTTGGAATTCCGGCACGCTACGCCGAAGGGTATGTCATTTCGGAAGAAATGGCCGCAGATGCTCAGGCGGACGAGCCTCTGACCGTGGACAGCCGCTGCGCGCGGGCGTGGGCGGAGGTCTATCAGGACGGGATCGGCTGGATACCCATGGAGCTGACTCCCGGACTGGGAGAAATGCTGGAACAAAAGCCGGAGGAAAACCCGGACGAAGGAGATTCGGACAATGCCGAGTCGGAGACCCAGCCGGAAGAGGAAACGACCCCCGAAGAGGACGGGACACAGGAGCCTGAGCCGGATGGCGGCACCGTGACCAAAATCGCCAAGGCCATGCTGCTGGGTGTGCTGTGGGTGCTTTTGATCGTGCTTCTGCTGTTCCTGCTCCTGCTGCTCAGAAGAAAGCTGATCCGCAAGCGCAGGGAACAGAAATACCAGCTGGAGGACATAAACGAAGCCGTTTGCTGGATTTTCGCGGACACGGCGGCGCTGATGGAAAAGCTGGGTCTGCGCAGAGGAAACGGCTCCATGCGGGCGCTGTGCGAGCCTGCAAAGCAGCGCTTCGGCGACGATTACGCGACGGCGCTGGCAGAAGCCATCCGCCTGAATGACCGCGCCATGTTCAGCAGCCACGCACTGACGCAGGAGCAGCGAGAATCGGCGCTGAAATTCTACGCCGATACGCAGGGAAGGCTAAAAAAGAATGTAAAATGGTACCACCGGGTGTGGATAAAATGGATTCAGTGCCTGTATTAAGGAGAGAACATAGTATGAAAAACTTGAGAAAGCGCCTTGCATGCCTGCTGCTTTCCGCACTGCTGCTCATCGGCTGTCTGCCGGTAACGGCGCTTGCGGCGGAAAACGGGTTTATTCTCGTGGTGGAGGCCGGCGGAAAGCTGGTCATCGCGCCGGAATACATTTCCTGTACGTCGGGGCAGACCGCCGCGCAGGCGCTGAGCGCCAGCGGACACACCTTCACAGGGCTGGATACCGGCATGATCTCAGCCATTGACGGCGTGACGGGCAACTTTACCCGCAGCGACGAGAACGGTAACTACGACCTGTCCGTCAGCGCGGCGTCCATTGGCTATCTGCGCTTCAGCGAGGATATGGACAGCAAGCCCAGCGACGGACTGAAGCAGCTGATGACCGCCATGGCGGACTATAAGAAAAAGGGCAGCGACGTTCAGGCGGCCGCCAAAAAGGAATATGATACCGCCCGGGATCTGTTCGTGGGCATCAACAGCGAGTCCGCCAAGACCCTCGCGTCGAATCTGAATGACGCGGTCAGGAACTATGAAAACACCCTCACCGGCGAGCATTACGCAGTTCGCTTCACAGACGGTTCGGCGGCGTATTCCGACGACAACTATCCCGGCGTATCCATCACGGCGGTAAACGCCTACGGAAAGCAGTGGACGGACGACGGCGACGGCGTTCTGGAGCTGCCCAAGGGCGACTACACCTTCTGCGTCGAGCAGGCGGGACTGCGGGTGGAAGGCAAAATCACGGTCAGCGCCGCAGCGACGGTATCGGCAGAGCTTCCCCAGTCGGAGTGGCTGATCACCGACACCTTCCGCGTTTCCGGAAGTTTCGGCGAGGAAACCAACAAGGATAATAAATTCACGGACGAAGAATGGCAGCTGGGGCAGTGGTCTGACAGGGAAGTGACCGTTCCGGTGCTGGACACCTTTACCGGCTCGGTCTACACCTACGCGGAGTACGATACCGGCCTGCTGTCCGAGATCCCGACCCTGACCGCCATTTACACGCTGGCAAGCACCGGTGAACGGATGGAAAAGGCGCTTGCGTTTCAGTCACTGACCAGCGGCGCTTACAGCGTGCTGTCGCGGGGCGCGGCGGGCAATACCGTGATCTACCGGCTCAGCAGTAAGAGTGAGGACGGCTATACCTATTCTCAGGACTACACGGTTCATTTTGACCGCGTTCCCACGCTGGCGTCCATCCGGGTCGAAGATCAGATCGGCGTAGATCAGGCGGCTTCCATTCCCTTCGCACCGGATACCCTGGAATATACCTATAAGGTTCTGGACACGGTCACGGCAGTGACGATCACGGGGCAGCCGCTGGAAAACGGCTACACCGTAACAGTCAATGGTAAGAACGCGGCGAACGGCGTGACGGTGGATGTTTCCGGCGAGACGGTCATCCCTGTGACGGTTTCCGCCAACGGCTATTCCAGCACCTACACCCTGACAATTCAGCCGGGCGAGGGCAAAAGTCTGTCCTTCCTGTCGGAGCGTTCCGTGACTGTCGAGGTGGTCAACAGCAACGGCGTTGTGATGCCTTATACGACACTCCGGGAGTCCGCGACCCAGAACCGCTACCGGTACATTCTGGTCCCCGGAGAGACCTACCACTATGTCGCGACCCGAAATACCTATTATCACATTACCGACGATTTCTCCCTTGAGGAGGTGGCCAACAGCACCATCATCGTGGACTTCAGTTCCATGAGCGACTGGCTGACAAGTCTGGCCTACGGGAAAAAAGCCGGTGCGGCCTCCAAAAATTCCCTGAAAACCGACGCTTCCTTCACCCCGGAGAATCACAGCTACAGGGTTTCCTATGAAGATACGGAGCATATGGTCTACGCCTGGGTGGCGACCGGAGAGAAAAATGTCAGCATTCAGGCAATTTATAATCAGGTATTCAGCGGCAGCCTGTACCACGGGAAGGAAAAAACCGTTGATCTACCCTCCGGTGCAGCTTCCGGCACCCTGCTGAACCGCCTGCTGATGAAGGAGAACCCCGTTGCGGGCACGGTCACCATCCGCTTGACAAAGGAAGAGAACGGTGTTACTTTTTATCAGGACTATGTAACGCGCTTTAACCGCACGCTGACGCTGAAAGACATGACAGCCCAGTGTGACGGCGCTGCCGCTGCACTGGAAAAAGAGGACGGAACCAAGGGCTTTACGCCTGGTGTGAAGACCTATTCCGTGACGGTCTCCATGGCGGCGCAGAATCTGGAGCTGTTTCTTTCCCGCTACGAGGAGAACGCCTGCTACGGCGAAGAGGACGTGGGCTACCGCATCAGGGTGGACGGCACGGACGTGACCGCCGAAGGCAGCGTGGTCATCCCGCTGGACGGCACCATTAACACCCAGACGGTTACGGTCGCGGTGGAAAATAACAAGGCACCGGACGGCACTGGAACTTATACCCTGAACATTCTGAAATCTCCCCCGGTGGAAGTGACCTTCGAGACGGAACCGGTGGACGCGCTGCTGCATCTGCGGGACGTTCTCACCGGCGTGCAGCAGCTGCCGGACGACGCGGGGAACTATCTGCTGTGCGAGGGAAGCAGCTACAGCTACGCGCTGACAAAATACGGCTACGAGGCCGTGTCCGGCACCCTGACCGTGACCCGGGACGATGCCGGTGCGCTGGTGATCTCCAACGGTACGGAAACCTACCCCGTCACCGAGACGGAGGGCGGCGGCGCGGCGACCATCGTCTGGACGCTGAATCCGGCGGCGGCCAACCCCGCCATCGACCCGTCGATCCAGGCGCAGTGGGCGGATTTCCGCGGTTCTTCCACCAATAACGGCGTCACGGACGTATTGCTGCCAACGGCGGCGCAGGACGGCACCTTGTATTGGGCAAACCAGCTGGGCGTCGGCTTTGATTCGGACGCCGTGGGCAGCCCGATTCTGGTGGACGGAGATATCATCACCTACGCGGGCGACAAGATCTACCGCGTGGACACCGTAAGCGGCGAGGTCAAGGTAAAGGCAAACATGGATCACAAGTCCAGCTTCTCCATCACCCCGCCGGTTTACGCGGACGGCATGGTCTTCGTGGCGCTGTCCGGCGGCACGGTGCAGGCGTTCAATGCGGCCACACTGGAATCTCTCTGGATCTACACGGATAAACTGGGCGGACAGCCCAACTGCCCGCTGACGGTGAAAAACGGCTATCTCTACACCGGCTTCTGGAACAGCGAGACCGGCAACGCGAACTTCGTCTGCCTGTCCATCACCGATGAGGACCCGGCGCAGTCCAAAGAAAGCAAGTGCGCCTCCTGGTACTATACCAGCAGGGGCGGCTTCTACTGGGCGGGCGCTTACGTGGCCGACGATTTCCTGCTGGTGGGAACGGACGACGGCGGAAACGGCTACACCAGTCAGACCTCCCGGCTGCTGCTTCTGGACCCCGCGACGGGCGAGCTGCTGGACAGCTGGGACGGCCTGAACGCGGATATCCGCAGTACGGTGGTTTACGACGCCGGGACGGACGCCTACTATTTCACCTCCAAGGGCGGCACCTTCTATTCCGTCCAGGTGACCGGCGACCGGAAGCTGACGAATAAGTGGAGCGTGAATCTGGCAAACGGCGTGGGCGGCGTTCCCATGAGTACATCGACCCCTGTGGTCTATGGCGGCAGAGCCTACCTGGGCGTTTCCGGCGCGGGACAGTTTACCCCGTACTCCGGCCACAACATCACGGTGATCGACGTGGTTGCAAGGCGCATTGCCTACCGCGTGGAGACGCAGGGCTACCCCCAGACCAGCGGCCTGCTGACCACGGCCTATGAGCAGGAAAGCGGCTGCGTGTACGTCTATTTCTTCGACAACATGACCCCCGGCAAGCTGCGGGTTCTGCGGGACAGAGCCGGACAGACGACCCCGGATTACGTCACCACCGAGGGCGGCCGCACGACGGCCTATGCGCTGTTCACCCCCACTGGCGATCAGGCGCAGTATGCCATTTGCAGCCCCATCGCCGACGAATACGGCACGGTCTACTTCAAGAACGACTCGGCGCGGCTGATGGCCTACGGAAGCGCCATTGAGCGTCTTGAGATCACCCAGCAGCCGACAAAGACGGCATACGCGGAAGGGGAGACCTTCGACCCTGCCGGAATGGTCGTCACCGCGGTCTACGCCAACGGAAAGACGAGAGACGTTACGGATTATGTGACGTATAAGACTGACCCGCTGGACGGCGGAGACGAGGAGCTTGTCATTTCCTTCCCGTATGTCATGTACCATAATGAAGAAAACGGAACGGAGATGACCTCCGGTGTTGAGACGATGGTGCCCGCAGTCACGCTGAATCTGACCGTGGGCGATGGACTTCTCGGCGACGTCAACGGCGACGGTAAGGTCGATCAGGCCGACGCCCAGATGATTCTGGACTATGAAGCGAAGCGCATTGACAGGGCGCTTTCCCTGAAGACGGCGGATGTCAGCGGTGACGGCGTCATTGACAGCAGCGACGCCGTGCTGATTCTCCAGTATGCCGCGGGAGCTCTGAAGGAGTTCCCGGCGGCTGCCCCGAAAGAAACGGAAGATACGGGAAGCACTGATCAGATCGCAGTCGGGGACACAGGACTTCCCAAAGAATAGGAGCATAGATTATGAATCGAAAATGGATCGTCCTTTTGCTGGCGCTTATCTTGGCGCTGTCTGTCTGCGGCTGCGCCGCGGACAAGCCGCAGACTGCCGAAACGACTGCGGCTGTGGAAACCCGGACGGCCGCGGGGCAAAGTACGGTAACGGACGAGGAACTGACACAGACTGCCCAATGGCTGATGGAGCAGATCCCGCAGCCAACCTACGGCTCCGTGGGGGGCGAGTGGGCCGTATTCGGGCTGGCGCGCTCCGGCGTTGCGGTACCGAAGGAATATTTTGAAGTTTATGGTGAAAACGTGGCTGCCTACACGGCGGAACACGGCGGCGTGCTCCACGCGAAAAAGTACACGGAGTATTCCCGTGTGATTCTGGCGTGGACGGCGCTGGGGAAGGATGCCACGGACGTTGGCGGATTCAACCTGCTGGTTCCTCTGGCGGACTTTGATCAGACGGTATTTCAGGGGATCAACGGCCCCATTTTCGCGCTGCTGGCGCTGGACAGCGGGGCGTATGACATCCCGGAAAACACCGCCGGAACCACCCAGGCCACGCGGGACGGGTATGTGGACTATATTCTGAACGCGGAGCTTCCCGGCGGCGGCTGGTCGTTTGCGGGGGGCGACGCGGAGACGGACATCACGGCCATGGCGGTGCAGGCGCTCGCGCCGTATGCTGATGGCGAAGCGGCCTCCGCCGTGGACGCCGCGCTCGCGTGGCTCGCCGCGCAGATGACCGAGGAGGGCCTTTTCGCCTACTGGGGCCAGCCGAGCGCGGAGAGCTCCGCGCAGGTCGTCATTGCGCTCTGCTCGCTCGGCATCGACCCGGCGGAGGACGAGCGCTTTGCGAAAAACGGAACGAACGTTCTCGAAGCGCTCTGCAATACCTACCGCCGCGCGGACGGAAGCTATGCCCACACGCCGGAGGATGAGCGGGGCGATTTCATGGCGACCGAGCAGGTCATGCTCGCGTTCACGGCGCTCTGGAAGCTCCGGAGCGGTGCGGGGCGGCTGTACGATATGACCGCCGTGCCGCAGACCGCAGTGGAGACCGCGCCGGAAAAAGCCCCGGCGGGGACGCCGTGGCTGACCGTTATACTTTGCCTTGCCGCCGCTGCGGTGGCCGTTGTTGTTATTGTAGTCATGTGCCGGAAGAAAAAGGAGAAGAGAGCATGAACGAACTGACCGGAAAGATCCAGACAGAAATAAAGAAAGTTATCGTCGGCAAGGACGACGTCGTCCGCCGCGTGCTGATGGCCATTCTCGCGCAGGGCCATGTCCTTCTGGAGGACGTGCCCGGCGTCGGCAAAACGACGCTTGCCATGGCCTTTGCCAAAACGCTCGGGCTCAAGACCGCGCGCGTGCAGTTCACCTCCGATACGATGCCCTCGGACATCATCGGCTTTTCGGTGTACGACAAGGATACCGGGAAGCTCTCCTATAAGCCCGGCGCGGTGATGACGAATCTGCTGCTCGCCGACGAGATCAACCGCACGTCGAGCAAGACGCAGTCGGCGCTGCTCGAGGCGATGGAAGAGAAAAACGTCACCGTGGACGGCGTGACGCACGCGCTTCCCGCGCCGTTCATCGTGCTCGCTACGCAGAACCCCGTCGGCTCCGCCGGTACGATGATGCTGCCGAACTCTCAGTTCGACCGTTTCCTTATCCGACTCTCGATGGGCTATCCTGATCTCAAGAGCCAGACGGAGATCCTGCGCGAGCGTCACCATGAAAACCCGCTCGACAAGGTGGAAGCCGTCACGGATATCGCGGGCCTTCTCGTGCTCATCGACGAGGTGACGAACGTCCACTTTGCCGACAGCGTGTACGATTATGCCGCGCGTCTCGTGGAAAAGACGCGCTCCAACGCGTTCGTGACGCTCGGCGTCAGCCCGCGCGGTGCGCTGGCGGTCTGCCGCGCGGCCAAGGCCAACGCTTACCTTGCCGGGCGCGACTATGTGATCCCGGACGATGTGGCGGAGGTGTTCCCGTTCGTGTGCGGCCACCGTCTTATCCTCAACGCCAAGGCCCGTTTGAACGAATATACCGCCGAGCAGCTCATCGAGAGCATGATCGGCGAGGTGAAAAAGCCGGATGTGCAGGAGTTCCGGAAGTGAAAGCACGCCGAATCACCGCCGCCGTGCTGTGGCTTCTGGCTGCGGCGGCACTTGCGGCG
>OLSK01001370.1_pt1 | contig 18261 bp, 19 predicted proteins | sample 1672781 | NCBI WGS metagenome assembly OLSK01 (sample SAMEA3136723, study PRJEB25190) | human gut metagenome | biome: human gut; feature: human-associated habitat; material: faeces | place: Austria | collected 2013 | reverse complement strand
ATTTTCGTGAATTTCTTCTTATTTCTCGGAGTTAAACACTTCTGTCCCAACCTCTATATTTGATTTTTTCTATTTATTTTTTCTTGTTATCGCTTCTTCCAGTATTTCTTCATCTTTTTTGAACCCATTAAAGATCAAGTTTAGAATAATTGCAGTCACACTACTCATGACGATACCGTTTCCTGTAAACATTTGTACTGTTTCAGGCAACTGACTGAATAAGTTCGGCATGATATTGAAACCTAGGCCAAACCCAATCGAAACTGCGGCAATCAAAAGATTTTTATCATTTGTAAAATCAACTTCTAATAACATACGGATTCCTTGGACAGCAACCATACCGAACATAACAAGCATGCCGCCACCCAATACTGGTTCAGGGATGATCTGTGCCAATGCACCGATTTTAGGAAACAGACCCAATACGATCAAGAAAAAGGCAGAAAAATAAATTGGTTTTCTAGTTTTTATACCTGAAAGTTGAACTAAACCAACATTTTGAGAGAAACCAGTATAAGGAAATGTATTAAAGATCCCACCCAAAATCACAGCTAGACCTTCTGCACGATATCCTTTTTTCAATTCTTCTTCTCCGACTTTTTTGCCTGTAATATCCCCTAATGCAAAGTAAACACCTGTTGATTCAACCATACTGACCATTGAAATGATGATCATCAATAGGATCGACCAAACATCGAAGGTTGGTTTACCAAAGTAAAAAGGTTGCGGAACATGGAATAATGGTGCTTGACCGATCGCACTCAAATCGATCAATCCCATGAACGCTGCTAAAAGACTACCACCAACTAACCCAATCAGGACAGCAATCGAACGAACGAAGCCTTTTCCTAACATTTGAACCCCCACGATCAATAAGATGGTCACAAACGCTAATAACAAATTCGTTTTATCGCCAAAGTTTGAGGCAGCTGAATCCCCGCCACCCATTTTTTCAATAGCAACAGGGATCAATGTTAGCCCAATAACAGTGATAACTGTTCCAGTGACGATCGGCGGAAATAATTTTTTGATTTTAGAAAAGAAACCGGCAATCAAAACAACGAAGATCCCCGAAGCAATGATCGAACCATAGATGGCACCAACACCTTTACTACTACCAATCAAAATCAAGGGTGCCACTGCTTGGATCGCACATCCTAGCACGACCGGCAAGCCAATACCGAAAAAGCGGTTGACAGTCAATTGTAGCAGCGTGGCTAATCCACACATAAAGATATCGATGGAAATAAGATAAGTCATTTGTTCTTGATTAAACCCTAAGCCTGTACCGATCAACAATGGAACAGCTACAGCACCTGCATACATCGCCAGTAAATGTTGTAAGCCTAGGACAGCGGCTTTGCCATTTTGTGTTTCTTTTTCCACGATTATGCGTCCTCCTCAAGAAATTCGACTTGCCCATTGGATAAAGAAGCAATCCGCGCAAGTGAAACAACTCTTAATCCCATCTCTTCCAATAATTGACGACCATCTTGGAAAGATTTTTCGATGACGATGCCAATACCTTCGACTTCAGCTCCAGCCTGACGACATAGTTCGATCAACCCTTTTGCCGCTTGTCCATTCGCCAAAAAGTCATCAATGATCAATACTTTATCCTCTGCAGACAAAAACTTACGAGAAATAGAGATCGTACTAGTTACTTGTTTCGTAAATGAATAAACAGATGCTGTCAATAATTCTTCATCCATTGTTAAGCTTTTCGCTTTTCTGGCGAAGATCATCGGTACATTCAACTCTTTTGCCGCAAATAAAGCTGGGGCGATACCAGAAGCTTCAATCGTTACTACTTTTGTGATCCCTTGTTCTTTGAATACTTCTGCAAAACGCTGTCCCATTTGTTCCATCAATACTGGATCGACTTGGTGTGTGACAAAGCTATCAACTTTTAACACTCCTTCACCCAAAACATGTCCATCTTTTTGAATACGTTCAACTAATTCTTTCACTTTATTTGCTCCTTTTTCATTTATTAATACAAAAATAACCACTTTTCACAGAAAAGTCCAATTATTCCTATTTTCCGCTCGGTTCAGCGTGAATAAAAAACACCCTTTTACTTAACGATAAGTAAAAAAGGGTGTACAAAACACTCTTTTACTTATAGTCCAGTATTTACGGTACTGGCTAGATACTGTCAACCTTATCATGACGATATATAAGTAGAGGATGATCAGAAAAACAATTATAACCAACTACTAGAACGAAGCATACGCTAGCTCTTACATAATCAAACAATCGTTTTTCTGACTTTTATTATGAAAAATGCCAAAAATAGGCGGATAAATCAAGATAGTTTTTTTCGTAGTCATCCAAGTACTTGAACGACTGTTATGTTTCAAATATTGAAAATAGTCTAACATTTGTTTCTGAAACTGACAACCAAGTTTCATCGTTTTTTTCTAAAATCTAATATTTCTAATTTTGAACGTCGATTTTGTTCGGGTTTTCTTAAAGATCAAACTAAAAAAATAAAGTCAGAAGCAATAAAGACTGTTTATCCCACTCTTTTTTGTTTCCAACTTTATTTAGGAATGTCAAGATTGATCATTTTTTTCGATTTTTCGATATTTTTCCATTTTCCGACTGAATAGCTCACCATTACTTGGCGGAGTGTACGTAATTGCGTTGGCACCTGCTTCTATCGTTTCTCTGATACTTTCTTCAGTCGGCCCTCCTGTAGCTATAATAGGCAGCTTTGGGTATCTTTCTCGAAAATATTTGACTGTTTCAGCAGTTTCTTTTCCTGCACTAATGTTAATGATCGTGATTCCTGCTTCAAGCTTCTCATCGATTTCTGTATATTTCGATGTGACCGTACTGATTACAGGAATATCCACCACTTGGCATACTTCTTGGACCGTTTCTAATGGCGTTGGACCATTAAGTACTACCCCGAGGGAACCTTGCGCTTCAGCAAACAGACTCATATAAGAAGACCGCGCACCTTGAGTAAGACCACCGCCCACACCAGAGAATACTGGGATATCTGCTGCTTCAATAATGCTTTTAGTAATTGCTGGATGTGGCGTGAATGGATAGACGGCAATGACCGCATTTGCATTTGTATTTCTGACAATTGCTATATCTGTGGTAAAGATGATGGAGCGGATCAATTTCCCAAAAATCTTGATTCCACTTGCTTCCATGATTACTTCGGGTACTTTTACGATATCTTTACGTAATTCTGTCATGATCTCCGGAATAAATTGTTCCGCCATAGTGCCACTTCCTTTTGACTGTTATTGATCGTACTGATCCAGATGATATGTCTCAATGACTTGAATGATCTTTTGTGCATAGGTCGGGTCCGTCGCATACCCTGCATCTTGCAGTGCTTGTGCGGCTTCACGATAATTCGTTGCTGTAATTACTTTCTCGTATAATGCAGGGTTCCAGTCCACGCCATTCACAAAAAGTTGTGTGTGATCATCCATCGATTGCTCCCAAGAATCATATACGCGAAAATCGCCTTGGATCGTGATCCATTCTTCATTCACATATTCTTTGGTTTCTAGATTTACTTTTTTTTGATCCCCGTATGCTTTGATCCCAAAAAGGTTGTGGTATTCGCTAGCTAAGGTGCTTTTTCCCCAATTCGATTCAAGGATCGCTTGTCCTAAAATAATGCTAGGCAAGATTCCATAACCGTTTTGTAATTCTTTCGCATGAGGAGCAAGCTGATCAATAAACTGTTGATGGCTTTTTGCTTCAGTTTCTTGTGGTTGATCTGAAAAAGGTGTGGACAAACTTCGTAAAGAAAGAACAAAAGCCATCATGATCAATATGCCACCCAAAACAACAGCAATAATACGGACATTTTTACGCTTTTGCTTTTTCCATTTTTTTTTGGCCATCGGATACTCCTATTTTTCTTTCAATTGATCCAAGTACTCTTCCAACGTCAGATCATGCTTCGTGATATATTCCGCACTTTCTTTTCCTACATAACGCAAATGCCATGGCTCATAAGTGATTTTCGTTATATCCTGACGATCTTTTGGATATCGAACGATGAACCCAAACTTCGGCGCATTCTCAGCGATCCATTTCGCACCTGGCTGGTCGCCATAACTTGCGTCTAGCAGTTGAGAAGTATAATTGTTGTACCAATTGTGATCTACTACATCGACAGCCAGCCCCGTATGATGTTCACTATACCCAGGAACTGTGATCGTCTGCTTTGTGATCTTTGTTGCTTCATCTTCAGAAACACCTTTACTACTCATCACTTGTTGTACATTTTGGGAAAAGACAGCTTGTTGAGAGGAAACTGAACGATAAGCCGAGACCATCACTAACGGAAACCCTGCTGCTTCAGCTGCTTTCTCAAGTTCCTCGTAATTTGCTTTGATGCGTTTATCGATCATATACCCATTGTCTAAAGCAGTCAATTGTGTTGCTTCATCAATTTCTTGATCGAGCTTATGATCGGGTCCAACAAGAATCAACTCCCAGTCCTCAGCCTTAACATCTGGTAGGTTATTTTTTGTTTTCTTAGTTGAAGTACTTGTCTTCTTTTCATTACTGGATGAAGTTGTTGTCTGAACTTTCTCCGTTGTTTGTTTTTCAGCTTCTACGGCAGTTGATGTATGTTGCTCACTGACTATGACATACCCCATAGCCCCGATCATGATCACGACCGCTGCAAATCCTAATACTTTATTCAATTAAAAAATCCTTTCATTCTTCTTTTGGTTCTTCCTTTTCATGAACGTAAGTTTCTTCTAAATTTTCGTTTACCCAATCCAGGAGTTCCACCTTTTCTCCTTCGATCTGCTTTTGGATATCAGCAGGCAGACGGAAATTCAAGATGTCATCATAACCCCATTCATCATAGTTAATACTTACTTTCAAGTCAAGAAACCGACTGAGATATTGATCATTTTTCAACGGAATCAATTCTACATTAGCGATCCCTGCTCCTAACCATTTTTGAGCGATCCTCGTTTTGATTTGTTTATATTCTGCTACAGCAGTCGTCCTTTTTTCAGGGAAAATGATCGTCTGACGTAAAATCTTTTGTGTCAGCATCCATTCATAATCTGTAAAGAGATTTTTGATCTTTTGCATGGCTTCAGAAGGAAGATTCTTTTTTCCAGTTTTCCAACCTTGCCACTGCTCCTCGCTAATCAGTAAATAATCATCTAAAAAATTCTTTTCTGTCTCGAATTGTTCGAGTAATACACTAATAATAAGATCAACGTATACTTGATGCACGATAATCTCCTCCTCTAATTTATTTTACTTAAAATTCCTAAAAAAATCACTACTTCTTTATTCTTTCTTACTAAAGTGTTTTGACTGAAAAAACAAAGAGATATTTGCTATAATCAAGTCAGGAAACACAGAGTGCTAAATGATAAGACTCTCTATTAAATATAACACGAGAAGGAGTTTTGAAGTATGAAAAAGTATCAATGGGGCATCGTTGGTCTAGGTTCGATCGCCCATGAATTTGCCAACAGCTTTGAACAAGAAACGAGCGAATTGGTAGCGGTTGCCTCAAGAACATTAGAAAAAGCAGAAACTTTCGCCAAACGCTACGCTATTCCTAAAGCATATGGCAGTTATGCAGAACTTTTGAATGATGAAGCAATCGATATCATTTATATCGCTGTTCCTAACCGGCAGCATATCGCCTATATTTTGCAAGCACTGCATGCAAACAAACACGTCTTGTGCGAAAAAGCAATCACAATGAATAAAGATGAATTGGCGGAAGCCATGAAATTGGCAGAAGAAAAGCAGTTAGTTTTAGCGGAAGCTATGACCATTTTCAATATGCCACTTTATCAGCAATTACGCTCTTTGATCGACTCCCAAAAACTAGGAGCGTTAAAAATGATCCAAGCACCCTTTGGCAGTTACAAAGAACCTGACCCAACCAATCGCTTTTTTAATCCAGAACTTGCTGGCGGAGCTTTGTTAGATATCGGTACCTATGCAGTGTCCTTCGCTCGTTTCTTTTTAAGTTCTCAACCAGAAGTCATCGCATCCAGCATGGTTCCCTTTAAGACTGGCGTCGATGAACAATCTGTCACTCTTTTAAGGAACAAAGAAAATGAAATGGCGACGATCAGTCTTACATTCCAAGCCAAAATGCCGAAAGTTGGGATCGTTGCCTTTGAGAATGGTTACTTAACGATCACCGATTATCCTCGTGCTGATCGTGCAGAAATAACCTATAACAATGGCACCAAAGAATGGATCGAAAGTGGTTATACTGCACAGACAATGAACTATGAAATTGAAAATATGACTAAAACAATCGCCGGTGAGCGCCCTAACAAATCACTTTTCTTAACGAAAGATGTCATCGCTATCCTCGATGACATGCAAAAACTTTGGGAAAAAGAAAAATAGGCTCTACCACACATTAAAAATATGGACCTCCAGTATCAATAAACCCAACTGTCGCGTATATCGCTTCTGTTCCACATTGGTTACAACAAAAACTGGAGGTTTTCTTTTTTGCGCGTCTCCTAAAGCTTAGAAACATCAAGCTACATTAGTGATCCACCTAGAAATGTACTGTTTCTCCGTCTGTTATCCAGTGATTTCTCTTCTAAAAACTAACTTGTTGCGAAAATTCTGCTTTTATTTCAATAAAACTCTTAAAAGATTGTAGAAATTGGAATAACTCTGCACGTTCCTCAAATTCTAATCGATCTTTTGGTAATGGCATGTCACGATATAGGTCATACACTGCTTCAATTCGTTCTAGCAACTCTTTCCCATCATTTCTTTCAGAAAAAGTCTCTGCAGTATAGATCAATAAACCGTAGATATGTTTGCCATATAAATCTGGGCGTTCGATTCTTTGAAGCGTATCCTGCATATCTCTAATCACATTCACTTGCGCACGTCTCATCGAAAAATAAGTCTCATAATATTGTGTCTGTTTCAACCAAAAGTTTTCTTGGTGTGTTCTGGCATCTGTTTGACTAGTACGAATAAAAACAAGCAATTCTTCACAGGCTTTTTCATTCTCTATCTGCTCACCTGAAAGAAGAAACTGAGCCATATTCTTTAAGATCATGCGAAATCTTTCTTCGATCACCAATTGTTTTTCTTGAAGTCTTCGTTTGGTATTCGGCATATAGATATTTGCAAGCAGGGCAAATAAAACGCCAATTGCCATCAACCCTGCTTCGTTGCCGATCAAAGACCAACTCATATTTTGTTCACTTAAATAGTGTGTAACTAATACTGAATTGACAACGATTCCCTCGGTCAATTTAAAATAGACTGTCACAGGTATGAACAACAATAAAAATAACCCAAAACCTAGAATCGTATATCCTAAAACAGAAAAACTAATAAAAGCAACCAATGTAGCAAGAATAAAGGCCGTGATTCGATAGATACCTGTGTATAAAGTCGACCGTTTCGTATTCCCAACACTCAATAATGCAATGATCCCTGCTGAGGGCCAAAACAACAAGGAACAGGCATGGGCAACCGCCATCGACAACATACTGCTCAAAACCGTTTTCACTGTTCGTAATCCAATACGCATAAGTCACCTCTTCCTTTTCTTAGGATTATACTAAAAGCAACAACGAAACACTAGCAATCTTCCCGAAAATTAGTTATCCTATTAAAAAGGAGAATAAGGAGATCACCCTATGCAATTTGGTCGTTTTCGCCTCGGTATGCGAACCACAAAAACTGCTTTAGCCGTTTTCTTATGTATTTTGTTTTTTCATGTATCGAATCGCGGCCTTCCTATGATCGCTGCTTTGTCTGCTGTTTTCTCATTAAGACAAGATTTGACTACTACAGTTTCCTTTGGCCGTTCACGAATCATCGGCAATACATTAGGAGGACTCTTAGGGATTTTCTATTTTTTTGTCAAAAACTATTTTCACAATGATTTTCTCGTAGAACTTTTTTTGCTTCCTCTTTTAGTTATCGTTGTCATTGTTGTATCTGACGGAATCGATAATAATCCAGGTATCATTTCCGCCATCTCTACGCTACTTTTGATTTCTTTAAGTATTCCGCAGGGAGAATCTTCCTTGTATGCGATTCAGAGAGTCCTAGATACTTTTATCGGAACATTTATTGCAATAGGAATCAATTTCTTCTTGCGCCCGCCAGAAATCGAGAAGAAAGAAGAATTAGCAGAAGACCTTGTTGAACTAAAAAAAAGAGAAGAACGACTGCGTGAGGATCTAGCAAAAGTCGAGGAACAGATCAAGAAACAAAACAATCATCTTGACCAGTAATACATATAAAAAACTAGTGTCTCCCCATCAGATATCCCTAAAGATTTCTTTAAAGATAAAGGGCATCTCTGTCAGATAGAGCACTAGTTTTTTCATTATCCATTTATTCGATGTTATTCTTCTGAGTCTGCTTTTGTATCGTATAGATTGACTTGTTTCATCGTTCCGCGATTGGATAAGTTCTCAATGATGTCTTTGATATCTAACCCAGTCGTTTCTTTTAATGTTTCTTGAGTGGATGATAAAAGATTCGTTGCGTAACTTGTTACTCGATTCGCCCCGCTATTTTCTCCAGTACCGCTACTTGTATCCACTACAGAAATCTTTTCGATATTCCCTAAAGGCTGCGCAGCTTCTCGCATCAATTGTGGCAACATTTCGATCACCATACTCAACACAGCAGCTTCTCCATATTCTTTGAAAGCATCTGCTATTTTTTGTTTTGCTTCGGCTTCTGCCTTTCCTTTGGCTAACGTTGCTTCCGCTTCGGCTTGCCCTGCCAATCGTGTTTGATTCGCTTCGGCTTGTGCTAACGCTTCTACTCGGAACTGTTCAGCTTCCGCTTCTGCTACTTCTCTGGCTTTTTGAGCTTGAGCTTCTTGTTCTTTGGCATAACGGTCTGCATCTGCTCTTTTCTTCACTTCTGAGTCATATTGCTTTTCACGGCGGATGATTTCTTTTTCTTCTAATTCGATTTGTTTTTGTCTTTCAACGACTTTCACTTGCATTTCTTGTTCAATAACTTGTTGTTGCGCACGTGCGCTTTCCAAATTATAGGCTTGGTCTGCTTTGGCCTTCGCTATATCTTGTTCTTGTTTGTAAGTAGCAAGTTTCAGTTCTTTTTCTTTCAACGCTTCAGCGATTTCAGTTTGTCGTTGTAATTCAGCAGCTTGTGATTCTTTTTCTGCTTCAGCTTTTTTGATACGCGTTTCTTTAAACGCTTCGGCTTCGGCAATATCTGCATCACGCTTCACTTGAGCGATTCTTGGTTTCCCTAAAGAATCTAAGTATCCATTTTTGTCTCGTACTTCTTTGATTGTGAAGGAAACGATGATCAGCCCCATTTTTGCTAGATCCACTGAGGCGACTTCTTGAACACTTTGACTAAATTTATCACGATTTTGATAGATCTCTTCCACAGTCATTGAACCTAAGATCGAACGCAGATGTCCTTCTAATACTTCTCGTGCTTCATTTTCTAGCTCTTCTTTTGTTTTGCCTAAAAACTGTTCAGCAGCAGTAGCGATTTCTTCTACGGACGAACCGATTTTGATGATCGAAGTCCCATCACACATCACAGGGACCCCTTGTTCCGTGTAGACTTCTGGCGTGGATACATCCAGTTTACTAGAAAGCAAACTGATGCGGTTCGAACGCTGAAACACAGGTAAAACAAACGCTCCTCCGCCTCGTACGATCTTGATTTTATTGTTGCTGTCATCGGTATGGACATTTTTACTTCCTAAGTAACTACCGCTGATGATCAGCGCTTCATCTGGTTTAGCTGTTTGGTATTTTGCGACAAAAACAATCAACAACATCAATAACACTAACACTGCAACACCTATTACTACAAAAATCTCTGGTACTATCATCCAATACACTTCCTTTACATTTTTAACATCTCTTCATAAGGTGTGACGTAACAGACCCTATCTTTCACTTCAATAATAAGTACTCGTTCGCCACGTTCAGCAGGTGAATCTTGTGGTGCATAAAAACAGGCAGGTCGGCTGATCGAACCAGTGACACTTTTTAGTCTGATCTCACCCATTCCTTTTACCGGTATCGGTGTGACCACCTCAGCCATTTGCCCTTCTAATGTCTTTTCGGACGCAGATAAGGTCGATTCAGCGTTCTTCATCGGCATCAGCACGTAAAAATTAAGCAAAAAAACTAAAGCGGTTGCAATAACGCCACTAATAATAAGTATCAGTACGGAATGCAACGGTGTTAAACGTTCTCCTAAAAAACCAAACAAACTAGTAAACGTCAACCAAGGAACGATAAGCATCGGGTCGATCGGCCCATCAAAATCAAATACATCTCCAAAAACGACTAGAATGATTGCTATTCCAGCGCACACCAATAAGGTATACCAATAGATAACTTCTAGTGACACTCCCCCTATCATTTTCTCGCCTCCTTCATTTTCTACGTCTATCATACCAATAGAAGAATTTCCTGTATAGCTTCTTTCGCAAATAACATCGATTTATTTGTTCTTCGTGTTCTTCTTTGCCTGCATTTGATTATCGTTTATACTAATAATCGAGGTGAAAAAATGAAAAACTTAACTAAACTGTGGGGAACATTGGTCACCCTACTGATCGTTGGCGCAGCTAGCTGGTATGGACTTGATCCATCCGCTCACGATACTTCGCAAAATCAAGTATCTGAGAATACGAAAATCACGGATAGTTCAATTGGACACCGAAGTTCTGGATTACCAACTAAAGCAGACTTAAAACCCGTGGGAACCAACAGTGGGCCTCAAGAATCAGGTCCTGCCACTTTTACCAACAGCGAGCTAAAGGATACGTCAGAAGGCTGGATCAGCTACGATCCGCTTGATCATTTGAAACGACCAACTGGCGCAGAAGCTTTATTGAAAAAAGCAATGATCAATACTGGAACCAGTGCTAATCGAAAAATACGCCCACCTGGTTTCATCTCTGGTCCAAAATACGATCATTCCCGTGGTCATTTGATCGCAAAACAATTTGGTGGTAGCGGTGATGACCCTAAAAATCTGGTCACTTTATATCAGTATCCTGTAAATGATCCATATATGAACTATTATGAATTAAAAATTCGTCATGCTTTGAATAAAGGTGAAACGATCCGCTACCGTGTGATTCCTCAATATTCAGGACAAGAATTGATCCCAGAAATCATCATTTTAGAGGCAAAAGGACTAGCACCTAACACAACGATCGATTTTAAAGTAGTTATCCCAAATAAAAAGTAGGTGTTTATTCTGTTTGAGCAGTTATCCAAAAAAAAATATTCCCTTGACGAGACACTCGAATGGTTAAGAAAAAAACAAATCGATGCTTTCGAAGAATTAGTGCTCTTTCCCCCACTATCGCATTTAGAAAATAGTATCTTTTCAACAATGGCTGACCAATCTTCTGATACCCTATTTTTCGAGCAACTATTCACTAACTATCGGTTGGTGGCTCGAACGATCGATGGCGATCATTTATTTGCGAATGAAGAACAAGTATTGTTGCTTCCACGTTCTCATTTTCCAGATGAGATTCTTCATTTTCATGCTAGTTTCGCCCATCTACTAATTAAATACGCAAACTCTACTCAATCGATCACTTATTTTTTCTCTAAATAAAATCATTTGATCGATTGGTCAGTTCAAAGGAGCACTACTTCAAATAAACCAAAATAGAGCGTGGGACAAATCTAAAAATCAGGTTTGCTACAGACTCGCGAATAAACGGCGTCCAAAAGTCAAGTTTTTCGGAAATTTCAAAAAAAACGAACAATACAAAAAACGTATTGTTCGTTTTTTTTTCAATTTCTCAAACCTGAACGACTTTTGTCTCGACCTCTATTGTATTTACTCGATTCATCCTTGTATTGAATGGATACAACCATACTAAAAAACAGGTTTTTACTTTGTGGAATCTTTTTTGGGATACGATACCATTTCCAAATCAGCTATTCTTAGTGTCGTTCAGGCGGGTCCTCACAATCGCCAACTTCTTTCTACTATGTTTTTTAATGCGGAAAAGCGTCATTTAAATTTCTCAAATCAGCAATATCGATATCCCGCAAATCATACCCATCATGGAACAATCTTTGCCCTGTAACAGAAACACAAGGAATCGTCCTTCCTTCAAACACGCTATCCGTAAACCAGTCCGCCTGCAACTCAAACCAACCACCCTCTGGATTCGCCTGTTTCATATCTCCATCTTCAGCAATGATAAATGGGTGGATATCGATAGTTCCATGTATCGGATGATGTAGTTCGACACGGCTTGGGCGCTGATCCATAGTGATTCGATAACCCATACTTTCTATTTTTTTTATCAAAAATCCCTCAAAAGCTGCATCAAAATCAATATCAACATCTCTATGTTTCCTCGTTTGCTTACCAATGAGAACATCGATACCCCAGCCTCCTTCTACCCAATAGCGGATTTTCAAGTTGTTCATCAGATCGATGATTTTAAGGAAACTCTCTATGTCTACCGTATTTTTTTTATTATTGTTGGATTCCATTGCATCCCTTTCTTTCTACATCAAAGCTAGTTCTTCTTTCGTTGCATCTTACCTTTTTCTTTGATAACCTGACCCCAAAATATATAAAAATTCTCTTATCTGTTGAAAAAATCATTTTTCCTCTTCGATGATCAGCATGCCCTGATCATCAAACTTCCAGTTAGGTCCATACGCAACTTCCCAATAGTAGCCATCAAGATCTTGAAAGTAGCCACTGTAGCCGCCCCAAGATACTTTTTCTGGCTGTTTTACCAGTGTACCGCCATGTTTTATCACAGTTTTCAAAAAAGCGTCAACCTCGTCTTCAGATTTCATGTTGATTGCCAAAGTTATTCCACTAAATCCACTATTCGTGATAGTGGGTGGGTTGTCCGCATTTATATCCCTAGCCAGACTATCGATCGAATACAGTTCCAATTTAGTTCCTTGCGTATCAAAAAAGACAATCGGTGGATTGTTATCCTTCTCGAATGTTCTGAAACCGATGTTTTTATAAAAAGCCAGCGCTTTCTGCATATTGCTAACACCAAGACAAATAATGTTGATCCTGTTCATCTTATCCCTCCGTCATTAATCTATTTTTTACCTTCTATGGATATTTCGAAGCCTTACTTTATTGTCCTCTTCAAAAATGAGTATTCCCCTTAGAAAAGCTTCCATCTAAGAAACTCATCTCTTTGATATGATACCCCTTACATTTTTTGCAAATAAGCAAGTATCCTTTTAGAAAAGGATACCATTTAACCATCCGTTGTTCAAAAATTTAGCTAGTCGAGTCTGACATTACGCTAAGCTGAACTTTTTCATCCAAAAAAAGACAATACCCTTCTGAAATAGAAAAGGTATTGTCTGAAATACAGTAAAACACCGAGCAAGTTGATTAACTCTGTAAATTCAGTTCCATTAGAATTCGAAACCAAGGAAATTTTTTTAACAAAAGAAACAGTAAACTTCACCGTTGTTTTCAATTACTTTTTAATGCTCAAACGATATTTTTTCAAACGTTTAAACAACCCGCCCCTCACAGTTAACGAGAGTATTTTTTGATCGTAAGCTAATCGATGACAATGGAATCTGTTTCTTATCTTACTATCAGATTAGCGCCATTTGTTTCAATCAATTCCTTGTACCAATAGAAACTATCTTTCTTGTAACGCTTCAATGTCCCAGTACCATCATCATATTTGTCAACGAAAATCAAGCCATAGCGTTTCTTCATTTCACCTGTAGAGGCACTAACGATGTCCACTGCACTCCAAATCGTATAGCCAAATAAATCGACCCCGTCCTCTAATGCTTTCGCCATTTCAATAATGTGCTTTTGCAGATAATCGATGCGATACTGATCGTGGACCATTCCTTCTGACGTAAGTTCTTCAGACACTCCAATACCATTTTCAACAATCATCATCGGTAAGTGGTAGCGATCATAGATATCATTTAGCGCAATGCGTAAGCCCACTGGATCAATCATGGCGTTCCATTCTGTTTGTTCGAGATAAGGATTGTTTACACCAGAGCCGCCGATCATGCTGTGTCCATTTTTTTCTACTTCGTCATCCGCGGAGACGCATAAGGTCAAGTAATAACTAAATGTATAGTAATCTACCGTTCCTTCCGCAAGTATCGCAGCATCTTCTTCAGCAAATGTGATGTCAATTCCATGTTCTGCAAAGTAGTTTTTTGCATAATACGGATATTTCCCAGTTACTTGAACATCTCCACAGAATTTTGAATGCATGTTTTCTTCTTGTTTAGCCAATAGGACGTCGTTTGGATGACAGGTATATGGATATCTTGGCATATAAGAAATCATACAGCCCATATGGAAATGCGGATATTTTTCCCGTGCTAACTTTACCACTTTCGCACTGGCGACAAATTGATGATGTAATGCCTGATATCGCATTTGTGGATCATCGGGTTGTTCAATAAAGGGAGACTCTCCAACCTGCAGACCAAGAGAAAGAAAATTGCCAATCGTTAATGTCGCTGTGTTTATTTCATTGAAAGTGATCCAATAGTTGACCTTATCTTGATAGCGATCAAAAATTGTCGCAGCGTAGTGTTCATATAGATCGATTACTTCTCGACTAGCCCATCCATTGTATTGCTCACTTAAATACGCAGGGACATCAAAATGAGCAATCGTTACTACAGGTTCAATCCCGTATTTTTTACATTCGTCAAACACCTGATCATAAAATTGCAGTCCAGCTTCATTGGGCTCTTGATCCATCCCTTTTGGAAAAATCCGCGTCCAGTTGATCGATAGACGAAAGGCTTTAAAACCCGCTTCTGCAAACAAGGCAATGTCTTCTTTATAATGATGGTAAAAATCCGTTGCTTCATGACTCGGATAGAGTAGCTCTTCTTTTACAGTCGTCGTAATTTGGCGTGAAGTAGTATGACTTCCTCCGCTGATAAGATCCGCACAGGCCAAGCCTTTTCCGCCTTCATTATATCCGCCTTCATATTGGTTGGCAGCAGATGCACCGCCCCATAAAAAATTTGTTGGAAAACTCATTTATCTTTTCCCGCCTTTCTTAAAATACAGCCAAAAATTGCTCATTGGCGCTTACTTGTTTATTATCCGTCGCTGGTATGACATCCAAATAATCTGATGTATTCGTTACTGTGATCATCACAGTATCCTCATAACCTGCCTCTCTGATCTTTTGTGAATCAAAACGCAGCAGTTTCTGACCAGAGTGAATGTGATCGCCTTCATTGACCTCTCGAACAAAAGATTCTCCTTGCATATTCACAGTGTCGATGCCAATATGGATCAACAATTCAATTCCAGAATCACTAGTCAGACCAATGGCATGATTCCCGGGAAAGACTGCGGATACTGTTCCTGAAAAAGGAGCTACGATTGTATTGTCTGTCGGTTTGATTGCTAACCCTTTCCCTAAAGCTAAAGAAGAAAAGGCTTGATCATTCGTTTCGCTTAAAGGAATCACAGCACCTGATAATGGTGCCTCGATCATCGTTTCAGTCGCCACCTGTTTTAAAGGTTCCGCTTTTGTTTCTTTTTTTTCAGCAGTTTGATCACTTGGTATATTCGCATTTGGAAAATCAGCATCTTTCACCATGATCCAAGTATAACCAAAGGCAATAACAAACGTGATCAACGAACCAATCACCGCATGTAAAACATTGCTGTAAGATGGCAAGGCAACAAAAGAGGCAATGATGACGGTAGTATTGATATTCATCAATCCGAAATACAGACCCCCAGCTGCTCCACCTAAAATCATACCGATAATCGGTTTCTTCAACCGCAACGTCACACCATATAAGGCTGGTTCAGACACACCCATCAAAGCTGTGATTGCAGAAGAAAAGCTCAATTGTTTGAATTCAGTATCCTTCGCCTTGATTCCAGCAGCCAAACAAATCGCTGTTTCAGCTGCTAACCCCAAAAGCATTCCTGGTACAATCAAATTGTCGTAGCCATAAGTAGCTAAAGAGGTTAGTAAAATTGGTGTCAATGTCGTATGCATTCCTGTCATCACAAGCAATTGTGCAAAGGCTCCCATAAACAAGACTGCCAATGGTCCAAAATTATTTGTTAAGTAGTTTAAGAATTCTGCTACGTAGTTTCCAATCATCACACCTAAAGGGCCTAAAAGCAATAAAGCAAAAGGCGTGATCACAATCACTGAGATCAGCGGACGCAGGATAAACTTTACACTGTTGGGTAAAATTTTATCTGCAAATTTGTATACATAGGACATCAACCAAACACTTAATAGTACTGGAAGTACTGATGCGTTATAACTGACATTTGGAATCGCGAAGCCTAATAGAGAGATTCCGCCCTTTTGACTGATCAATTCAGTCAACCCCGGCATCACAAAAATAGCACCAATAAAGCTACCCAAAAATGGATCGATTTTCAATCGTTTGGCAACTGAGTTACCTAAAAATACCGGAATAAAGAAGAATGCTGCTTGAGAAACTTGATAAAGCACAAGGTATGTGTCATCTGTTTTTGCTAATAAACCGGAAAGCTGTAATAAAGACAATAATACTTGTAGCATCCCACCAGCTGCTACAATTGCGATCATTGGTGTAAAGCATCCGGCAATAAAATCTAACAACCGTGAAATAACTGATTGTTGTTTTTCAGCTGTTTCTTCAGCTGTTCCCGTCCCTGGTAATTGTGCATATACACTGGAAACATCTGGTCCGATAATTACTTGGAATTGTCCATTTCCTTCGACTAATCCAGTTACACCTCGTAACTGTTTGATCCCTTCTGCATCCGCTTTTTTACTATCGGCTAATGTAAACCGTAAACGTGTAGCACAATGTGTAACATGTTGAATATTTTTTGCTCCGCCAACTTTTTCATAAATGTCAGCAGCTAATTGTTTGTAGTCCATGACTTTACCTCTTTTCAATTTGTTCTGTCAGTTTTTGGATGTGCAAGGTTAAATAAATTTCTTCATTCTCAGAAATAGTTATGTTATAAGTATTTTTAATATAGATTTTGATTTTCCCAACACAGTGAAACGCTTTAGGATACATTTTTTCTACTTGCTCGAATAAATCCGTCTGCTCATAGCTAGGCATGGTATGATTGATCACATTTTGAGCAAAATAATGTAGATGTGTGACAAATCGTGAAAAATGAAAGCTGTTTTCGTCAAAGCTTTGAGTGTATTCATAGCGAACGATAGTCAAGACATCTTCAATAAATTTTGTGATTTTATTGGTAACAGTCATGTCTCTTTTCGTCGATTGAATATTTACAAAATGCAAGGCAATTGAAATAGCTTCTTCGGTTGGAATTTCCAAATCAAGTTCTCGTTCCAGTAATTGCACTGCGTACACCCCGATTGCATACTCGTCAGGATAAAAACGCCGAACCTCATATTGTAGCGGACTTTTGAAGACCATATTCTCCCTCAGACGTCTCACTGTAAAATCAATATGGTCCAGAAGAGTCAAATAAATATAGTCGTTCACTCTTAAGTGATAATTCTGTTTAGCGTACTCAACGATTTGAGTAACTAACTTTACATATTTGGGATCACACTTGCTTAATTGATAGCTAAAATGTTCCAGCATCGCGTGGGTATCCAAGACAAAAATCTTTTCAAAATCGCTCTCCTCCACATCATCTCCTGTTTTTTTCTTGAAGCTGATGCCTGTAGAAAATCCGATGATTTCATTACTACCCTTTTTTAATAACACCACATTATTATTTAAAAACTTTTTGATTTTCATGTTTTCCTCCATTTTTAGGCACTAAAAAACCTCATACTTCACCCCTCGGGTACAAGTATGAGGTTTGCCTTCTGACAGTAACACGCCTCAAGGTTACAGCACGTCTGCAACCGTTCTCTATTTATAGGATTATAATAGCACAGATAAAGAGTGTGTCAACCCTTTTTTGATACGCCACTATTAACCGTACCAAATAAAGCAAGAACGATTTCATTTTTTGTTGAAAAATATCACTAACGTCAAACATCTACCAACTGAGTTCTTACAGAAAGACCCTTTTCTCCATAAGTGAATCAGTTTCACCACTTTGTGTCATTTAAGTTAGAGATACTGATCGATAAAATACCAAGCTTTTTGCAAGATGGATATTTTCTTAAATGAAATCATTCCAATTAACTTTGTTTGTGTATCTTTCTACTTCTAAAATCTCATTTTCGGAACCAACCAAAGAAATAGAAACAATGTGAGGTTGGGACAGAAGTGTTTAACTCCGAGAAATAAGAAGAAATTCACGAAAATT
>OLSK01001366.1_pt1 | contig 18291 bp, 16 predicted proteins | sample 1672781 | NCBI WGS metagenome assembly OLSK01 (sample SAMEA3136723, study PRJEB25190) | human gut metagenome | biome: human gut; feature: human-associated habitat; material: faeces | place: Austria | collected 2013 | reverse complement strand
TATCTGTTGTCTCATTTTTATTATACATTTCTTCCGATGTGCTCTCCGGTGCTTTGATTCCTTTGAAACGTGCCTTAAACTCATCGTTTTCACAGTTTGCACCAAGACCTGCCGTCTCGCTCTCACTGGTAATCTGAATACCGGTAATCGCACTCTGTGCATCTACACCAAGAGCAAAACTGATTTTACCACCATAACCTTTGAGTGCGTTGGCAAGATATACTTTTCCGCCATTTGCTGTCGGATGTACTTCAGTAATCTCTACATATTCGGAAAGCAAATCGCCTTCTTTTACTTCTGCATTTGAAAGGTCATGCTTACCTAAATAAGCAGCCGCACCGGATACCGCTTCTGCATCGTTATCCTTTACGGAATCTCCCTGTGCGACAACAACAGCGCAGGCTTCGTTATTTGTTTTTTTCTGAGCATTGTCAATCGGGTCCTTTGTCAGCATATAAACACCTGCTAACACGGCACCAAGAATCAGGGTGATCGCACATAAGATAATGGCGTCCTTCATCATACTGCTTTTCTTATCCATTTGCTTTGCCCTCCTTTCCAAATGCCTTTGGAACGGTATAGCGTTCAATCAATGGTACAAACAAGTTGCCGATAATGATGGCAAAGGATACACCTTCTGCGGACTCACCGAAGAATCGGAACAAGCCGGTCAAAAGACCAAGTAAAATTGCATAAATCACTTTACCCTTTGAAGTAATCGGACTCGTCACGTAATCAGTTGCCATAAAGAATGCACCAAGCATCAAGCCGCCACCGCAGAGTTCATACAAAAGCGGATAAGCAGCCGCACCGGCAATTACCATATACAAAATGTCAAATACGGCAAATGTTGCGATGTAAATAACCGGGATTTTCCAGTCGATAACACGACGGAGCAAAAGGTAAATGGCACCAAGCAAAAGTGCTGCTGTCGATGTCTCACCAATGGTTCCTGTCGTTGTTCCCAAAAACATCTTCAAAAGACTTGGGTAACCGCCTTCTTTAACATCCATAAGCGGTGTGGCAGAACTTGCTGCGTCAACGGAAATACCGTATAACCAGTTACTTCCTTCTTTTACCGTAAAACTTGTCATGACGCTACTGAATGACAACATCAAAAAGCAGCGGCCGCCAAGTGCCGGGTTCATGAAGTTCTGTCCCAGACCACCGAAGAGCTGTTTTACAACGATGATCGCAAATGCACTGCCAAGTACAGGCATCCAGAGCGGAATTGATGCAGGCATATTTAATGCAAGTAATAAACCTGTAACAACTGCACTGAAGTCTGTAATTGTGTTCTTCTTATGCATCAGCTTGTCATAAATCCACTCAAAGAATACACTGGAAGCGACGGTGATCACTACTACCAGTAAGGCACGAAGGCCAAAATTATAAATTCCAAACAGTGTGGTCGGCAGAAGCGCCAGTGCCACAAGCTGCATGATTTTGCTTGTTGTCATCTTATCCCGGACATGGGGATTGGATGATACATGTAACATCTGATCCATTACGATGTCCCCCTTTTACTTTTTCTTACGGCTTGCCAGAACCATCTTACGCATAGATTTGATCATCTGGGTCAGCGGACGCTTGGCAGGGCAGATATAACTGCAGCAGCCACATTCGCAGCACTCCATACCATCAAATTTCTGGAAGCTCTTCATGTCACCATGCTCTGCAAAGGTTGCAAGTCTTGCAGGAATGACATGGCCGGGACAGACTCCTACACATCTGCCGCAGTTAATGCATGCAGTCTGTTCGGCATCTGCCACATCATCCTTCTCCAGGCAGAGACATGCGGAGCTTGTCTTAATACATGGTACATGAGTGTCATACATGGCAAATCCCATCATAGGACCACCTGAAATTACTTTGGATACATTGTCTGTCAGTCCGCCGGCAGCTTCTATAAGCTCTGCCATATCTGTTCCGGAAAGGACATCAAAGTTCTGCGGATTCTTAATCCCCTGTCCTGTTACTGTCACGATACGGTCCATAACAGGTTTTCCAAGGATAACGGCTTCATAAACAGCAATTACGGTATCTACGTTGTCAACTACGCATCCTGCATCTGCCGGAAGCATGGCAGAGTTGATCTCTCTGTCTGTGACAGCTTTGATCAGGAAACGCTCACCACCCTGTGGGTACTTTGTCATAAGCGGACAGACCTCAATACGTGGCTCATCCTTCGTGAGCTCTGTGAGCTTTTCGATACAGTCAGGCTTATTATCCTCTATACCAAGGATACCCTTTGCATTGTCAAAAAGCTGAAGTATGATCTTCATGCCGCCAATTAATTCCTCAGGATTCTCAAGCATACGTCTGTAGTCAGATGTGAGGTAAGGCTCACACTCAGCGCAGTTTGCGATAATATACTCAATCTTGTCCGGCTCCTTTGGAGAAAGCTTTACATGTGTAGGGAAACCGGCACCGCCCATGCCGACAACTCCCGCATTCTTGACCTTCTCGATGATTTCTTCCTTTGAAAGCGCAGTGACATCCTCGACGCTCTTATATGTTGTCTCAGTAAACATGCCATCATTTTCGATAACAATACTGTCAACCATATCGCCGACCGCCACACGTCGCTTCTCAATAGCCTTAACTTTTCCTGACACTGATGAATAGATAGGTGATGAAACAAAGCCACCGGCCTCTGCTATCATCTGTCCCTTCAACACAGTGTCACCTACGGCAACAACAGGCTTAGCCGGTGCGCCGATATGCTGCGAAACCGGATATACCATGTCGCCCTTGGGCAAAACTTCTTTAATTGGTGAATCCTTAGACAGCTCTTTGCCATCATATGGATGAACACCGCCAATAAACGTTTTATGACCCATTTTTGTGCCCCTCTTTCTTTTAGATTAATAACGTGGAAATGCTATTGCACATTACTATTCCTATTATACCACTTATGATTTTTAGTTAAATAGTATATTATGTACTTTTTTTAATACTTTATGTTATAATGTTTATACAAATGATATTCAAGGCAGGAATCAAAAATGAAAATATTTCACAATGAAGAAATTTACATAAAAACCGATAATTTTTCAGACAGCATATTTAAAGAAAACACAATGTTCTTTGATATTGAGACAACAGGCTTTTCACCGGTGAAAGCGATTGTCTACATGATAGGCTGTGCAAGGCGCATTAAAAATCGTATTGTAATAGACCAGTATTTTGCCGAATCTGTCGATGACGAAGCAGCTGTAATTGAAGCCTTCGCAGGAAGTCTGTCAGGTTGCAGCACTATCATATCCTTCAACGGTGTCGGTTTTGATATACCATTTTTAAAGAATAAATACAAGAAATATAAGCAGGATGACCCCTTCTGTAATGTGCAGATACTCGATATCTTTAAGGAGCTTTCCCCGATAAAGCCTCTTTTGTGCCTCGAAAACTACAAGCAAAAAAGCATCGAAGCATTTCTTGGTATAGATAGGGAGGATAAATATTCCGGTGGTGAGCTCATAAACGTTTATTATGAATATCTTGCCCAAAAGGACGACGAAAAGCTATCCCTGCTTTTGACACACAACTACGAGGATGTCCTTGGCATGACAAAGCTCCTTAGTATACTTTCGTATAAAGAATGCATACATGGCATTGCAGATATCACCGGTGTATCCGTAAACCCATATACAGCATACGACGGCAGCCTGATGAATGAGCTTATCATATCATTTGAAAATAAATTCTCCGTTCCAAAATCTGTAAGCTACCATGACAATGACATCTATCTGACCATCGGCACTACAAAAAGCTATGTGCGTGCTGAGATATTCGAGGGGGAAATGCGCCATTTCTACAGCGATTACAAAAACTACTACTATCTGCCAAAGGAGGACATGGCCATACACAAGAGTGTCGCAGCATATGTCGACCACGAATACCGCGAAAAATGTAAAGCATACAACTGCTATGTGCGTAAAACCGGTACCTTCATCAGACAGTACTCTGAATTCATGAAGCCCGAGTTTCGATTCGATATAAAGGATAAGTACAGCTATTTCCTGCTGACTGACGATTTTATAAATTCAAAACAGATGGTACTGTCATATGTAAAACACATAACAGACCATCTGTTTAATCTCTGATAAGATATCATGGCTTCCTGAAATTCTCCAATATTTGCCACCCGATACAAATAAAAGCTGCCATATAATTATATATGACAGCTTTAAAATCAAAAACTACTCGTTATCAGAAGCAACCTCGTCGATATTTACATCTGCAACATCTGCTCCATCATCCTCTGAATCAAGGAGAGCCTTCATGCTTAAGCTGATTTTCTTATCGTCCTCATTGAACTCAACAACCTTAGCCTCAACCTCCTGACCAATCTTGAGAACATCTGATGGCTTCTCAACATGATCCTTTGAAATCTGTGAAACATGAAGAAGTGCGTCAACACCAGGAGCAAGCTCGATGAATGCACCAAAATCAGTCATTCTGGCTACTTTGCCCTTTACGATATTGCCAGGAGCAAATTTCTCTGTTGCACCATTCCATGGATTCTCGTCATCAAACTTCATTGAAAGAGCAATCTTAGAACCATTGATGTTCTTAACAAATACTCTTACAGTCTGTCCGACTGTGAATACCTTCTTAGGGTTCTCTACTCTGCCCCAAGACATCTCTGAAATATGAAGTAATCCGTCTACTCCGCCAAGATCAATGAATGCACCGAAATCTGTAACATTCTTAACTGTTCCTTCGATTACATCACCAACATGAAGATTTGCAAGAAGCTCTTCCTGCTGTTTAGCCTTCTGCTCAACGAGTAATACCTTTCTGTTTCCGATAATACGTCTCTTTCTTGGATCGAACTCTGTGATGATAAACTCAATCTCCTGATCCTTGAACTTGTTGAGATCCTTCTCATAAGTATCTGATACAAGGCTTGCAGGGATGAATACTCTTGTCTCATCAACACTGACACATACACCACCGGCTAATACCTGTGTAACTTTTGCCTTTAATACTTCCTGGTTCTCAAAAGCCTCCTCAAGACGCTTGCTGCCCTTCTCTGCCTGAAGGCGCTTGTAAGAAAGGATAACCTGGCCCTCGCCATCGTTAAGCTTAACTACCTTGGCTTCCATCTTGTCGCCAACCTTTACAACAGTAGTAAGATCTACGTTCGGCTCATTTGTGTACTCGTTTCTAGTAATAATTCCGTCTGATTTGTATCCAATATTTAAGAAAATCTCGTCAGGTTTAACATCAATAACGGTACCTTCTACCACTTCTCCATTTCTTATAGTTTTAAAAGATTCTTCCAGCATTTGTTCAAAGCTCATTTCTGACATTCTTTGAAACCTCCTCAATGATATTATTTGGGGTTGAAGCCCCTGCTGTAATACCTACGTTATTGTTGGACCTGATTTGTGTATAATCCATTTCGTCACTTGTCTGTATATAGTAAGTATTTTTGCATTCGTTTTTACATATTTCAAATAGCTTCTGTGTATTGGAGCTGTGCCTGTCGCCTATGACAATCATGACATCTGAGCACTGTGCTACCTTCCTTGCTTCGGTCTGTCTGACCTCTGTAGCATTACAGATTGTATTTAAAACAGTTATATCATAACCTTTTTTTGCAATAATTTCAACTATATCTTGAAATTTATTGTAGTTAAATGTCGTTTGTGACACTATGCATAGTTTTTTTGTACTATTTTTCATGTAATTTTTGGCATCCTCAGGCGAATTTATTATGGTTACATGGCATTTTTCGTCTGCCCAGCCCTTTATTCCACACACCTCAGGGTGCTTTGGACTGCCGACAATTATAATATCATAGCCCTTTGAGCTGTAATCCTCCACATATCTGTGAATTTTTGATACAAAAGGACAGGTTGCATTAAGCACCTCAAAGCCACAGTTTTTTATCCTGTCATACTCAGCCTTGCTTATACCGTGTGAACGGATAATCATCACACCCTTTTCATGAGAAGAAAGCTCATCGAGATCGTTTATGACGGTTACGCCATTTTTTTCCATATCCTTTACGACCTCATCATTGTGAATAATCGGGCCATAGGTGTATATAGGCACATTTTCCTTTTCAATTGCCTCATAGACCATATTTACTGCTCTCGTCACTCCAAAACAAAAGCCGGCGCTCTTTGCGATAGTAAGCTCTCCCATACGCTATGCCTCTTTCACAAGCTGTTTCATTCTATCTACCACCTCATCGATTGTCATATCAGACGAATCAAGCAGCACAGCATCATCCGCCTGCTTCAAAGGTGATGTCTCTCTTGTCATATCCCTGTGGTCTCTCTCTATAATATCCTTCTCGATTGCATCAATATCGCATTTCTCACCCTTTGCAGTAAGCTCATCGAAGCGTCTCTTTGCACGTACTTTAGAGCTTGCTGTTAAAAATATCTTGACATTAGCATCAGGAAGCACAACAGTTCCTATATCTCTTCCGTCCATCACCACATTCTCTCTGGCAGCGAGCTGTCTTTGAAGCTCAACAAGCTTTTCTCTTACTACAGGATAGACACTGGTAGCTGATGCCATATTGCCGACAGCCTCCTGTCTTATAAAGCCTGTGATATTCTCACCATTTAAGATAACCTGCTGTTCACCATTTTCATAGCTGATTGAAACCTCAACATCCTTACACAGCTTCGTGATGGTGTCAATATCCTCCTTGTCCACACCCTTTTGGATAAAATAGTATGCCATGGCACGGTACATGGCACCTGTATCGACATAAATTGCGCCAAGTTCCTTTGCAAGTCTCTTTGCTATAGTGCTTTTTCCGGCTCCTGCCGGTCCGTCAATTGCTATATTGTATCTCATAATTTCTCCTTAAAATATTATTGTTCATCATTTTTATTAAAATCCCAGCTGCTCAATTCACTATGCGCATAAATAACTGTTATTATAAGTATCTCAAAAAAGTTTTCCAAATCATCAAACCGCTGCACTGGTTCCTGCCAGATATCCGGTGGACCATGCTATCTGCAGATTGAAACCTCCCGTATATGCATCCAGATCCAGCACCTCGCCGGCAAAGTAGAGGCCATTCACAAGCTTCGACTCCATAGTGGATGGATTGATTTCCTTCACCTTTATGCCGCCCTTTGTGATAATAGCTTCATTATATCCTCTTGGGCCATTAAGAGTGACAGGCAGTTTCTTAAAAAGCATAAGAAGTCTGTTTCTTTCCTCTTTCGATATCTCATTGACCTTCTTATCCGGGTCAATGCCTGAAAGCTCAATTATCACCGGAATCATTTTTGCAGGCAAAAGCTTGTTTATCGAATTCTTAAACTGCTTGTTTTTTGCCTCCTCAAACTCCCTGAGAAGCCTCTTATCCAAGGCCTCCTGTGTGAGAGCCGGCTTCAAATCAATATACATGTCAAGAGGCTGCTTAATAAGGCTTTGCTTAATTGATGCACTCGCAGACAAAATCATAGGGCCGCTGACCCCGAAATGCGTAAAAAGCATCTCTCCAAAATCCTCATACAGCTTCTTTTTGCCACTATATATGGAAATAGCCGTATTTTTAAGTGAAAGCCCCTGAAGACTCTTTACCCACTCTTCCTTTACATTAAATGGCACAAGCGACGGTGTGCACTCTGTCACAGTATGACCTGCATCCTCTGCCATTTTATAGCCGTCACCTGTAGAGCCTGTAGACGGATATGAAAGTCCTCCTGTGGCCACAATGACTGCATCAGCATCCATTTTGGTGCCATTCTTTAATATGACACCTGTTATTTTTAATTCAGGCTTTTTATCAGCAGCTTCTTCATCTGCCTTTGTATCAGTGATTTTCTCATAGCACAGCCTCGATACCTCCGTATGAAGCAATACCTCCACTTTCTTTTTCTTCAAAGCTCTCTGTAAAGCAAAAATAACATCCGACGACTTATCAGATACCGGAAATACACGATTACCACGTTCCACCTTTACAGGCATGCCATGACTCTCAAAAAAATCAATCACCCTGCTGTTGTCAAAGCCATAAAATGCACTGTACAAAAACTTGCTGTTGCTCTTTACATTTAAAAAAAGATCCTCAACATCGCACGCATTGGTCAGGTTGCACCTGCCCTTGCCGGTTATATATATTTTCTTTCCAAGTTTTTCATTTTTTTCAAGAAGCACAACCTTATTCCCTGCTTCTGCAGCAAAATATGCTGCAAGCATTCCGGCGGCTCCGCCACCTACCACAATAATATTCTTACTCATCCTGTGAATCCCCCAGCTTTGCGTAATGTACCTTTATAGAGTCATCAATGTAATCAATCTCATCATTCTCGTACACCTGATACTCATTCCATATATCCTCAAGCTCTGTCAGTGTCTTTGCGACAATACTCTGCTTTTTCATGCAAAGAGCCACAATCAGGGCATTGATAACAGAAAGCGGAGCCACGAGTGAATCAACTATAGAGGCCATATCGCTGTCGGCAATCAGATTACATGAAGAATACAGATTCATCGGTGAGTGAATACTGTCTGTGATAGTGATAACCTTTGCGCTCCTGTTGTTGGCAAATTCTAATGCCTTAAGAGTACGCATAGAGTAACGCGGAAAGCTGATGCCGACAATCACATCATCCTTGCCAATGCGCACCATCTGCTCAAAAAGCTCGCTCGAGCTGTTTGTCGTAAGCAGACACACATCCTCAAACATCAGATTCATATAAAATGCAAGAAAGCTCGCAAGAGGTGCACAGCTTCTGATTCCGACAATATAAATTTTCCTTGACTGTAAAATAGTATCTACCGCCAGGTCAAATGCATCCGCATCAATTTTTTCCAGAGTGGTCTTAATCTTGTCACGATCAGACTGCAGTACAGTCTCAAGAATCTGTGACTGGCTGATACGCCCATATGTGACCTCCATGCGCTGAACCGAATTGAGCTTGTTCCTTACAAGCTCCTCGAGTGCCTTCTGAAAATCGGGATATCCCTTATATCCGAGCGATGTAGCGAACCTGACAACCGTAGACTCAGAAATTCCTACCGTCTCGCCCATCTTAGCCGCTGTCAGAAAGACAGCCTTATCATAATTATCAGTTATGTATGTAGCAAGCAGCTTGTGCCCCTTGCTCATCGTACTGTATTTAGCATTTATCCTGTTAAGTAAGTCGTTAGTATTTGACATCATATACTCCTGAGCTTTCCCGTTTATGGCTGTGCTTCACACATTTGTGTGATCTGCAGCGATTTTTTCATACCTTAAAATATTATCACTTTTTTCCTCTATATGAAAGAGCGAATTTATATTTTTTATTTTTGCCATAGAATAGACTCGTAAGTCCCCCCTATCCACACAATATAAAAAACAGGCCCGGCAAAGCCGGACCTGTTCGAAATTCAAAAGCATGAATTATATTTTTAAATACTATACAGGATAAGCCTTATTCTCAGTATCAGCGGCCTTTGCATCAACACCTGTCTGCTGTGCCTGTCTGTACTTGAAGAAATCAGTAGCAACCTGTGGGAAGAGAGCATAAGAAAGAACATCCTCATCCTGCTGTTTCCACTGCTTCATCTCAGCCTCAATCTTGTCAAGCTCTGGCTCAAGAAGATCTGCCGGACGACATGTGATGGCATTCTTCTTATCATCACCAAGAACCTTGTCAACAACCTCAGGGTTGAAAGGCTTAACTGTCTGACCATACTTACCAAGAAGGATATCCTTAGTCTCCTTAGTAGCAACCTTGTATCTCTCACCCATGAGTACGTTAAATACAGCCTGTGTACCAACGATCTGTGAAGAAGGAGTTACAAGTGGTGGCTCACCGAGGTCTTTACGCACACGAGGTACCTCTGCGAGAACCTCCTCGTACTTGTCCTCTTTGCCCTGCTCCTTGAGCTGTGAGATAAGGTTTGAAAGCATTCCTCCAGGAACCTGATAACGGAGAGTATTGATATTTACTCCGAGTACCTTTGGGTTCATGAGACCTGAAGCTAAAGCTTCCTCTCTCATTGGTCTGAAGTAATCAGCAATCTCACTTAAGAGATTAAGATCAAGACCTGTATCAAACTCTGTGCCCTTGAATGCCTCAACCATAACCTCTGTTGCAGGCTGGCTTGTTCCAAGAGCGAATGGAGACATAGCTGTGTCAATGATATCAACTCCGGCCTCAACAGCTTTCATGTATGTCATTGAAGCAACACCTGATGTGTAATGTGTATGAAGCTCGACAGGAAGGCTTGTAGAATCCTTCAAAGCCTGAACAAGCTCTGTAGCCTTTGCAGGAACTAAAAGACCGGCCATATCCTTGATACAAAGTGAGTCAGCACCCATGTCCTCAACTCTCTTTGCCATATCCATCCAGTAATCAAGTGTGTAAGCATCTCCAAGTGTGTATGAAAGAGCTACCTGGGCATGTCCCTTTTCCTTGTTACATGCTGTAACTGCTGTCTGTAAGTTTCTGATATCGTTTAAGCAGTCGAAAATACGGATGATATCGATTCCGTTTGCGATTGACTTCTGTACGAAATACTCAACAACATCATCTGCATATGGACGATATCCTAAGATATTCTGTCCACGGAAAAGCATCTGGAGCTTTGTATTTTTGAAGCCGTCTCTTAATTTTCTGAGACGATCCCATGGATCTTCCTTTAAGAATCTAAGGCAGGCATCAAATGTTGCACCACCCCAGCACTCTACTGCGTTGTATCCAACCTTGTCCATTTTGTCAACGATTGGAAGCATCTGCTCTGTTGTCATTCTGGTTGCAATCAGTGACTGATGTGCATCACGAAGAACAGTTTCTGTTATTTTTAATGGTTTCTTTACCACTTCTGACATGATTAATCCTCCTTAATTAAATCTAAATACCGAATATAGCCATGAAGCATCCGGCCGCTACGGCAGTTCCAATAACACCGGCTACGTTAGGTCCCATAGCATGCATAAGAAGGAAGTTTGTTGGATCCTCTTCTGCACCGACCTTCTGAGATACACGGGCAGCCATAGGAACAGCGGATACACCGGCTGAACCGATAAGTGGATTGATCTTGCCTTTTGTAAGGAAGCATAAAAGCTTTCCAAAAAGTACTCCGGCAGCAGTTCCCACCATGAATGCAATAAGACCAAGGATAACGATCTTGATTGTGCTCATATTAAGGAATGACTCTGCGCTTGTAGAAGCACCTACTGATGTACCGAGTAAGATAACTACAATGTACATAAGGGCGTTGCTTGCTGTCTCCTGAAGCTGACGTACTACACCAGACTCACGGAAAAGGTTTCCAAGCATGAGCATACCAACGAGTGGTGCTGTAGTTGGAAGCAGTGTACAAACAACGATAGTAACTACTACAGGGAAGAGAATTCTCTCAAGCTTGCTTACAGGACGAAGGTTCTGCATCTTGATTGCACGCTCTTTCTTTGTAGTAAATAATTTCATAATTGGCGGCTGGATGATAGGTACTAATGCCATGTACGAGTACGCTGCCACGGCGATAGGTCCCATCAGACCTGTCTGACCTAATTTTCCGGCAAGGAAAATAGATGTAGGTCCGTCAGCTCCACCGATGATAGATACGGCTGCTGCTGCCTTGTCATTAAATCCAAGAAGGATTGCAAGGAAATAAGCTCCGAAAATACCAAACTGTGCTGCAGCTCCGAGTAAGAAGCTGATAGGGTTTGCGATAAGCGGACCAAAGTCTGTCATAGCTCCGACACCGAGGAAAATCAGTGAAGGAAGAATTGACCACTCATCAAGTGTATAGAAATAATAAAGTAAACCACCTACTCCATTGCTTGAGTGCTCCGGACTTACAATAATATCAGGATAGATATTAACAAGGAGCATACCAAAAGCAATAGGTACTAAAAGTAAAGGCTCAAATCCTTTTTTTATAGCCAAAAACAGGAATACACATGCTACGGCAATCATAACATAGTTTCCGACTGACAGATTAAAAAAGGCAGTCTGATGTAGGAGGTTTGAAAGTGTTTCACCTACGTAACTCAAATTAGTTTACCTCCTGGAATTAGTTTAATGTTGCAAGTAATGCACCTGACTCTACTGAATCACCAACAGCAACATCAATGCTTGCTACTGTTCCATCCTGTGGTGCAACAACAGGTGTCTCCATCTTCATGATCTCAAGAATAAGAAGTGTATCACCCTTCTTTACTGCATCGCCAACCTTAGCCTCGAGCTTAAATACCTTTCCGGCAGCTCCGGCCTCAACCTTGATGCTTCCTGCTCCTGCAGGTGCAGCAGCCTTTGGTGCAGCGGCAGCAGGTGCTGCAGCTCTTCTAGGTGCGCTTGCTGTGCTAGGTGTGCTTCCTGTCTCTTCTACTGTAACATCGTAAACATTTCCGTTAACGGTAATTGTATAGTTTTTCATCTCAAATGTCCTCCTAAATTATCTTCTATTGATTGAACGGACTACAAAGCCCTCTGTTGTAGTACCCTCGCTTGCTGCTATAGCTGCTGAGATAACAGCTACAAGCTCTGTATCATCTGTAAGGTCTGTAGCAGGCGTTGCTGCAACAACAGCCTCTTTCTTTTCAGGCTCGCTCTTAGCTTCTGCCTTCCTTGGCTTATTGCCGATAAGAGCAATAAACTTGAAGCAGTAAATGATAAGAGAGATAAGAATAAGTACACAGAATACAATACTCATTGAAATTACTGTGTTCTGTCCTGCCTTAGCAAGCTTCTGTCCCATTGTCTGAACAGGAGTAAGTGAGATACCTGTTACCTCCATGGTAACCGAATCATATACTAATTCGTATGTTACATCCTGCTTGCCAAATGTAAGTGTCATGTCGGTAGTGAGTGTACCACCTGACTTAGTTACTGTAAAATCCTTGCCATCAGTTGCATCCTTTACGTCTCCGTATTTGTCAACCAGATCAAGCCATGATGAAACGGCATCAAGCTCAGCGTCGATATTTTTCATTGAAACGCTTGCTCCCGACTGTCCGAGTGTGTTGTAAACAACCTCACCCTCTGTCATGCCTGTCTTCTCCTCAACTCCCTTGACACTCTTCTCATAGCTGTCATAACCGCCACAACTATCTACGAGTGCAATGTAGTTCTGGATGTTGCTAAGGCTGTCTGTTGCCTCAGTATGAAGCTCGTCTGTTGTGTATCCGCCATATGTCTTTTCGGCATTGTCAGAGCCACATGCTCCAAGCATACATACAATCATAAGAAGGCTAAGGATATATGTTATTTTTTTCTTCATAACAAAATGCGCCTTTCTATTATTTAGTTCCGTGTTTCTTCTCTGGTGCATCTACATATTTGGTGTAAAGCATCTCAAAAGCACCTACAAGATATTTTCTTGTGTCAGCCGGATCAATGATGAGGTCTACATATCCTCTGGCTGCTGCTGATGAAACAGAAGACTGAAGCTTCTCGTAATCAGCTGCCTTCTCATCAATTTCCTTTGCATCAGCGCCCGGATACATAATCTCAGCTGCAATCTTTGAATCCATCATACCAATCTTTGCATCAGGGTATGCATAAACCATATCAGCTCCGATTGACTTAGAGTTCATTGCAACATATGCGCTTCCATAAGCCTCGCCTGTAATCAGGTTAACCTTTGGACATGTTGCACTTGAGAATGCGTATGTCATTCTAGCAAGAGCCTTTGCAAGCTTCTTCTCAGAGCACATGCAGTTCTTGAATCCGTTTACATTTGTAAGTGTAAGTACAGGAATTGAGAAAGCATCACAGAATGATACAAACTCAGCTGCCTTGTTGCAGCCCTTTGCAGTAAGAGAAAGTGCAAACTCCTCTGCCTTCTTGCCCTCAGCATCATATACTGTGCTGCAGTTTGCAACTGCACCGACTGTCATGCCGTTTAATTTAACAAAGCCTGTTACCATATTCTTGGCAAAGTCTTTCTTTGTCTCAAAGAATACATGATCATCAGAAAGCTCTGATAAGAGGAATCTTGGATCAGCCTTCATATCAGCCATGCTGTTACATGCTCTGTTGAGATCATCCTCACATGAGTCTGTGTATACATCTCCCTCGTTGTTGAGCGGAAGCATGCTGACAAGAGCTCTGATATCAGCGATAATATCATCCTCTGAACCGATTCCGTCTACACATCCATTGTTCTCACTTTGGAATGAAGCTGCTGCTGTATCGCATTTCTCAACGCGGTTACCCTCTATTGCATCAGGAGTATTAACAAACATTCTGCCCTTAGACTCTTCGATATAAGCGAAATCACAAAGAGCCGGTACGACAGAAAGTCCGCCACCGCAGTTACCGAATACACCACAAATCTGTGGAATAACGCCACTTGCTGCAACTTCCTTGGCGTAAATAAGACCAAATCCGTCTAATGCATCAACTGACTCCTGAAGTCTGATACCACCGCAATCGATAAATCCGATAACAGGTGCGCCCATTTTCATGGCCATATCATATACAGAAGCAATTTTCTTTGCATGCATCTCGCCGATTGTTCCGTTAAGAACTGTTGCATCCTGGCTATAGATAAATACAAGATTTCCATCAATCAGACCGTGTCCGATAATAACACCATCTGAAGGAGCTTTTGCTGCAGTAAGGTTAAAATCTGTACTGCGAGCTGTCACAAGAGAACCAATTTCCATGAAACTGTTCTCGTCGACTAACTTAGCAATACGCTGCATTGCCAAGCTTTGATTGTTACTACTCATTTTATATCCTCCATCTATAAAAAAATAAAATTTTTCGCTAGTATGATAATAGACTATTTCTAAATTTTTTTCAACTAATTTGTTAAATTTTTAACCTTATTTTTTGTTTAGAAAAAATTTCCTATATTAATTGTAAAATTCTTGAGAAAATTCTTGCAAATTTTCTTATTCTTCTTGTTGTTTTCTATATATTTTAAGTCAATTGTGTTTCTATCCTCTTTTTTTACCGCCGGAGTTTCTTTTCCTGCTGCCTGTTTATCCGTTATATCTTCGTCAGCTGCCTGCTTATCCGTTGTCTGTGTATCACCGGTCTGTTGTGTTGTTACACAAGCAGCATCACAGTAAGAATCTTCGGCAGCATCTGAAACCGCATACTCCACCAGACTCTTTGCATCAGCCCACTTATAGTTTTTATTGTTTGGCCACCCACAGCCCAAGAGAGAAAGGCACATTCTCCTTCCATCCTTTTCAACTGCTGCGACATAGCAGTAGCCTGCCTTTGTGGTAAAGCCGGTTTTTCCCGATATGCAGTAGTCCGTCTCCGTAAGTAGCCTGTTGTGATTGTTAAAAACCATCTGACCTTCCTTTGTCTCAAACGTGTACTGCATAGTCTGTGTTATCTCAAGAAACTGTGTTGATTTTGGTGATTTCCACGCACAATAAGACATTATAACACACAAATCTCCCGCCGTGGAGTGGTGAAAGCTTATATCATTCTCAGCATCCAGCCCGTTTGGTGTAATAAAATACGTGCCAAGGCACCCTATCTCATTTGCTTTTTCATTCATAAGCTTTGCAAAGCCCTCCGTCGAGCCGCCCACATGCTCCGCAATCGCATAGGCACAGTCATTGAACGACTCAAGCATCATACCATAGAGTAAATCCTTCATATTATAGCTGTTCCCTGCCACAAGTCCAAGCTTGACCTCAGGCTGTGATGCAGCATTTTGTGAAATCGTAACAGTATCATTTATATCAGCTTTTTCAAGTGCCACAATGCACGTAAGAAGCTTCGTGGTGCTGGCATTTGCCATGCTGTCTCTCATGTTTTTACCATATATAAACGTCTCGTCATCCGCATCATATAATGCCGCTGAAACAGCATGAAGCCTGGGCTCATTTACGGCTTTGTCAGTATTCTTAGCAACAGTATTTTCAGCTGCCATAAACACACTTTTCTTTTCAAGACCGGGCATTTTTTGCTTTTCTATCGTCTTAAAATCAAGCAAACAGCTGACAGTACAAACCAACACACAAATGAAAACCATTAAAGCTATTTTCGACTTATATTTTCTAAAAAAAATAATCATATAATTACCTCCATCGGTAATATATATGATTATTTGCATGTCCTTATTATATGAAATGGCAGCTTACGCAATACACCTGCACTACACATCAAGCTTCACGTGCATTTCTTCCTCTGCCTCCTGCTTAAACTCCTCAACCTGCACAGGGCTTAGTACCGGCAGCTCGTCGATAGACGAAACCCCAAAGCTCCTTAGAAATTCCTCTGTGGTACCAAACAAAAGCGGTCTTCCCGGAGCATCAAGCCTTCCAAGCTCCTGCACCAGATTGTACTCGACAAGCTTGCTTACAGCATGTTCACTTGACACCCCTCTGATTTTTTCTATTTCTGCCTTTGTTACAGGCTGCTTGTACGCTATGATTGAAAGAGTCTCTAAAAGCACATCCGTAAGCACCCTCTTCTTAGGCTGCTTTGCAATGCGGATGAGATATTCATACATCTGTGGCTTTGTACACATCTGATAAGCACCATCAAGCTCTATGATATTCATACCTATATTTGAAGAGCTTCTATACTCCTTAATCAGCTCGTCAAGCAGCTTTTTTGTTTCTTTTTCATTTAATTGTATTGCATCGGCTATCCTTCCAAGCTCCACGGATTCTCCCATGGTAAATAAAATAGCCTCTATTGCAGCTTTATAATTCATATATCCTCAACCCCTCTTTATGCAGCAATTCTTGACTCAATCCGGATATCATCAAAAATATGCTCCTGAACGATAGTTAATTTGCCGGTCTTCATAAGCTCCAGTATTGCAAGAAATGTAACTATGACTTCCACTTTGCTTGACGATGCAGTAAGCAGCCCTCTGAAGCTGAAGTGCTTGTGTGAGGCAGCATAGTCTGTCAGATATTCCATCTTTTCCTCTAAGGAGACCTCTTCCTTTTCAATCTTTCCAAACTTCGAGCGGACCTTATCTATCTTTTCTTCCTGCCTCTTCATTATACTTTGAAAGATTCTGTTTAAATCAGAAAGACGGATATCTCCGACAAGCTCCTCAAGATTAACAGGCTCCTCATATGCAAGGACCTCATCAGGTATGTCCTTCTTCTTATACCACACCTTGCCGGCATCCAGCTGGCGATCCTTAAGCTCATTTGCCATGCACTTGTACATCTTGTACTCAAGCAGCTGCTGCACAAGCTCTGCTCTTGGATCTTCCTGCTCCTGCTCTTCTTCCTCTTTCTTTGGGAGAAGCATCTTTGACTTTATGTCGAGGAGCGTAGCTGCCATCACGAGAAACTCGCTGAGCGTGTCCAGGTTATCCTTTTTCATCTGGTCCACATACTCCATGTACTGCGCTGTAATCTCGACAATCGGGATATCATAAATATTTACTTTATTTTTCTCTATCAGGTATAAAAGCAGATCAAGCGGTCCCTCAAACACCTGAAGCTTAAAAGTCATATCCATAATTTGTACTCCGTTAATCCCTCAAAAACTGTGACATAACGTAATTGGCTACATCCTTTCCTCTCTCCGATAAATAGATATGCCCGTCCTTTACCACGAGCAGCTCCTGTTTTTTCAAGCTGTCTATCGTATCCTTGTAGATTGCATCTATCGAAATACCAAATGCCCTCTCAAAGTCTTCTCTTGTGACCCCCTCATTCATACGAAGTCCAAGAAACATAAACTCCTCCATCTGTCCATTTTTGTCTATAACATCAGCTACCACATGCAGATTGGCCTTAAATATATCATCACCCACATCATGTATATGACGGCAGCGCGACAGATATTCATCCATATCGGATGTATTGGTATATCTGACATTTGATATAAGCGATGCCGCCCCTATTCCAAGTCCTAAATAGTCAGCTCTGGTCCAGTAGCCTATATTATGGCGGCACTCCATACCTCTTTTAGCATAGTTAGATGTCTCATACTGCCTGTAGCCGGCATCCATAAACGCCTTCTGTCCCGCCTTTTCCATATCATATAACTCGTCCTCGTCAGGCAGAAACTCCGTTCTCATGCCCGCCTCCTGGCGCACCATGTCAAACTTGTACTTTTCATAGAAAGGAGTACCCTTTTCCACTATAAGAGAATACGCCGATATATGATCCGGATGAAGCCTTATGATCTTGTTTACTGTCGCCATATACTGTGACGCTGACTGTCCCGGCAGACCATACATCAAATCTACATTGATATTTTTCATTATACCTGTCTTCAAATCGACTGTCAAATAGATTACACATATTGAAGAATTTTGCGTTATTTTTCATTTTCAGCTAAAATCAATGTATGCTATGATAGACATAAAGGAGATTTTTATGATTGATATCCACAACCATCTTTTGCCATCATTTGATGATGGTTC
>OLSK01001339.1_pt1 | contig 18550 bp, 15 predicted proteins | sample 1672781 | NCBI WGS metagenome assembly OLSK01 (sample SAMEA3136723, study PRJEB25190) | human gut metagenome | biome: human gut; feature: human-associated habitat; material: faeces | place: Austria | collected 2013 | reverse complement strand
TTTGAGTGTACCATAAATGTCTTTTTATTTTTCTAACTTAATTTTACAATTCGCGTAATGAAAATCGGACATCCAACGAGGTGAAGGGAACGAGCCGTAAAGTTAATTTGTTGGGGCGCAACGTTTGTTTGTGACAAATAACTTTTAGCATAAAACACAAACTGAAAGGGTGGGAAGAGAATTACTTTTTCTATTTTTTAGAAAAAAGGGTAGATAGTCAAAGAGGCTTATTGAAGGAAAATATGGACAAATGGTGTGTGAAGTTCAAAAAACAACATGTCCTTTGTCTAATCAAATACGGGACATGTTGTTTTGAGAAATTGCTTCGATTTCTTTTTGGATCATGAGTAGGTCATTGAGAGTAACTTGGGCATTGATCAATAAGACGGGGTGCTCGATAAGTGTTTCGGTCAAAGAAGCAGTACTTAAATAAAGATCATACTCGTCATCGTTAAAATTAGATCGAATGTCAATGTTGTAAAAATTTTTGAATGGTGCTTCGATCCGTTCTTTGATGTTTTGCTCGAGAACAGGTGGTAGGTCTGTTTCCAATTTTATTTTGATTGGTTTCATAAATTTAGAAGGTGGAAAGATGAGCGTCCAAGCTGTAGCAACATGTAATGCCAAACCTTTTCTTTTTCTTTCTTCTTCATAAATATTCAGCGTTGTTAGTATTTTTTCTGATTGGATAAAAAGATTAGGGAAATTTTGTGAAACAAAATCATACATATCATATCCTGTCAAAGTATGATCAGTGTCACCAAACAGTTCAACTGAAAGAAAGCCTGTAAGGATCGTACGTAGAATCAACTGTTTCTTTTCAGCTGAGAGTTTTTTTAAATCGCTATCTTTAGAAATTGCGATTATCAGTTTTTTTAAATCAGTAGTTGTTTTTGATTGACTAAAACTGTGAGGGAAATAATCATTCAGCTGCTCATCAGAAAATGAAGAACCGAGACTTGACTGTAACCAATAATAAATAAAATTGATTTCTGTTGAGTCAAATACATAGTGTTGATCTAGTTCGTTTTGCAACTGTTTAAAAATGAGCGTATCTTTGTCAATCAATTGTGAGAAAAGAAGTTGGTCTCCTCCAGTTAGCGGAGGTTCCAGTCTTAAAGTATCTGGGTCTATCCGATAGCATTTCCTATATCGGACAACATTCGTTGCTAAAAGATAAGTGGTTATTCTTATTTCGATTTCATTGACTTCTATCTGGGCTGCTTGATAAATATTTCTAGAGATTTGGGTGCACTTTTCTTCTGAGATATTTGGAAAAGGCCAATGTAATCCGGAGAAAATTCGCCAAAAAAAAGTTACCATGAAGTAACGGATTCGCGCTTCGTTGCCTTCCAGATAGACATAGCCTTTGTTTTTCTTCAAAGTAAAACCAATAGGATCAAGTAATTTTTCTAGCTCATAGAGTCTCTTTCGTACAGTGGATTCAGATACATAATTCTCATAAGCAAATTTTACTAGATTGATTTCATTTTCTAAGAAAAGTGTTTCAAATAACTCAAAAAAAGGATTTGATTGTAGCACTTGTTTTGTCAAAGCTTTATAATCTTTCTTTGTTCCAACGAATTTATAACCGAGGCCATATTTACTAATTAAAATATTTTCTCTATCTTCATATGTAAGTAAAGGACTATGCACCAGAAAATCGTAGTATTTCTGAATGGAACGACGATCCATTTTGAGAACATGGCTGATTTCTTCAATACTTACAAAACGATTTTGCTTATACAAAAAGCGCAATAACTCAATTTCTCTTTTTATATCGCTACCAAAGAAGGAGTTGAAGATTTCCATAAATGATTCTCCTATCTATACATAATTTCACCCATGTTTGATTCTTTTGCCATCATATCATAAAAAAAATATTTTTTTGTATCTGAACTATACATTTTTTTGACTCTTTCTTTTCGTTGATTGGCCTATACTAACTTTTGTAAAAATTTATATATCTGATGGCTCCAGGTATCAGTTTATAAAAAAGTTGGGAGATAAGGAGAGAAAGATGATTTCTAATAGAACGAGAAGTACCAATTTAGTACTAGTAGGAATAATTGGCTTATTCATGATTTTGATCAGTACACCCGTTTTTGCTGAGACATATTCATTTAATTATCAAAAGGATACAACTGGGGAGTACTTGAAAAATGGTAAAACTGAAGGAAATACGTATAACTATAATTATGGAAATGCGCCAGATGGTAAGTTTGATGAGGAAGGGTATGTCAATTATTCCGATATAGCATATATGAAGAAAAGCGTACAAGAAGTGGCTGATGAGCAGGGATTATTTGATGTAACTCTGGCAGTGAAAGGGAATCAAGTAAATACACCAATCGACTTAGTGCTTGTTATCGATTACTCGTCTTCAATGAATGGCGAAAAATTGACGAATGCGCTAAAAGGGCTCCAAGTATTTGGAAATGAACTAGCTGATTCACTAGCTGATGGTATGATCCGAATCGGGATCGTTGCTTATAATCGTGATGTTTATTCAACAAATGGATTTTCAACGGATATCAATTATTTAGAAGATTTCTTAAAAAATAAGGTCGTATCACATTCTGGAACTTTCATGCAAAAAGGTCTGATCGAAGGCCAACGGATGCTGTTAGAAGAGAGTAGACCGGAAGCTGAAAAGCTATTTATTCATATAGGCGACAATAGCGCCAACCGAAGTTATCTCCCAGTAGAAGGTGCAGCGCAATACCAAAACAACGGGGAAATCGTTGATTATAACGGGTATCATACGGAGAATTATATCAAAGATTATCAAACTGATTCTGAGAAGTACTATACGACAAGCAACAGCTCTACTGATACAAATGGCATTCCTGTCAATAGTAGTGTAGTGACAGATACCACACTGGGCACGATCGTATCAGTAAAGGAATCTGGTTTTAACTGCTACTCTGTAGCAACAGCCCCTTCAGCCAGAGGGGAGTATATTGGACGGAATATTACTTCAAAACCAGAGAACTATCTGACAACGGATGAGAATCTTAGTGGTTTAGGCTCTGCGCTAACGGAGATTGCCAATCAAATCGATAAAACAATTTCTAATGGAACAATCACAGATCCTATGGGAGAAAATATTTTACTTCAAGGAGCTGGTAATTTTGATTCTAGTCAGTATAAGTTAAGCGGCTGGCGCAAAAATAGACAAGGTGAGTGGGAAAAGGCGGATGATATTTTAGATAACGTGACAGTTACTGAAACAAACCAAATCATAACAGTTAAAAATATAGCATTAGGTGAAAATGAACGAATAACTTTAACTTATCAAGTGCGTATAAATACTGAATCATCTGATTTTAAAGGTGAAACATGGTATTTATGCAATGGCCGAACAACTTTGACGCCTGATAATGAAAGCGAACTGCTGGATTTTCTGATTCCTTCAATCAAGGCACCCGTAGTTGAATTGGATATAACAAAGAAGTGGTTAAATGTAGAAGTTGCGGATATAACTGGATCAATTACGTTTCTGTTGGGCAGAGATACTGTTTCCCAGTCATCAAGTTGGCAAATTTCTGATGAGCTAACCTTAAGTAAAGAAGAAGGTTATCATGCTGTGATCAAAGAAGTTCCTATAAATGGTCAGAAAGTAGTTTTGCCAAAGTATAATAATAACGGTGAAGATTTTAGTTACAGTATACAAGAAACCAATGTCCCAACTGACTTTGACAGTACAGTAACGAGTAATGAAAATTCCTTTGTGATTACCAATACGAAAAAAGACCCAGAACCAAGCACCACAGAACCAAGCACTACAGAACCAAGTACTACAGAACCAAGTACTACAGAACCAAGCACCACAGACTCTAGCACTACAGACTCCAGTACCACAGAACCAAGTACAACAAGCTCAAGTATCACAGACTCAAATACCACATGATCGAGCAAGAGGAACACGAAAGATACAATCCAGATCGGCATAGAAAGTTCAGATGATTCTGAGAAGGAATCATTACCTAAAACAAATGAACGAAAATCTTCCTTTATTGCTTTTTGTGGAACGATCCTCGTAGGAATCATTGGGTATGCTTTTGTTAGAAAAATAAGATAACTATTACTCGAAACTCGAAATGTCTATAAGTAGATGTTTCGAGTTTTTCTATGCTATAGTTGAAAAAAAGCCATAGAAAGGAAAGAATACTATGCAAAAAGCGTTGTTAGTGGTGAACCCAAGTTCCGGAGGAGAGCAAGCAAAAGAATATGAACAACTTGCCCATGAAAAATTAAAAACGATATTTGATGAAGTGGTTATTTTGCACACTAAAAAAGCAGGTGATGCGAAAAACTTTGCACGTGAAGCTACGATTGAAGGATATCACAGTGTTTTTGTCATGGGAGGAGATGGTACCGTCAATGAAGGAATCAGCGGTATCGCTGAACAGGAACATCGACCAAATTTTGGTTTTATCCCTTTAGGAACAGTGAATGATTTAGCTCGCGCTTTAGAGATCCCATTAGAACCAGAAGAGGCGATTGAGAATCTTTCAATCGATTCTTTTAAGTCTTTAGACATTGGAAAAATCAACGAAGATTATTTTATGAACGTGGTAGCAATCGGGACAATTCCTGAAGCAATCAATGATGTCAATCCTGAAAAGAAGACAAAGTTAGGTAAACTTGCTTATTTTATTTCTGGGATCAAGCAATTAGCTGGGACACAATCCTATTCTTTCCATTTAACTGTGGACGGTCAGGAAGAAAAAATCGAAAGTAGTACGTTATTAGTTGGCTTGACCAACTCTATTGGCGGTTTTGAAACATTGATTCCCGATGCAAAAGTTGATGATGGAAAGCTCCATCTGATTTATTTAAAAGATTCTTCTCTCCTTGATACATTGAAAACTTTACCAGATTTATTAAAAGGTGTGGACGAATCAACGGATAACCTAGCATATCAAGCATGTGAAAAAGTCGAAGTTTCTTTGTCAGACAACGCGGAATTAGCCACAAATGTCGATGGGGACGAAGGGGCCAAACTGCCTGTTAAAATCAGTATCTTACCAGCACATTTAACAGTTTATTGTTAAAAAATGACCAAATGGACGAGTGTGGGACAAAACTAAAAATCAGGTTTGCTACAGACTCTCGAATAAACGGCGTCCAAAAGTCAGGTTTTTCGGAAATTTGAAAAAAGAGGCTGGAATAGAAGTGTTTAACTCCGAGAAATAAGAAGAAATTAACGGAAATTACTTTTCAAATTTTTGTGAATTTCTTCTTATTTAAGAAGGAGTTGCTTCTGCTCATACCTTTATTCTTTTTTAAAGAACGGGACAAAAGTGTTTCTTACTTTTGTCCCACACTTTTTTTCTCCAATGTCTCAAACCTAAACGACTTTTGTCTCGACCTCTGTTCATTTGGTTTTATTTTTGAAGGCAAATACTAAAAACAACATCAGCCTTCTTTTGATTTTGGCTTTTGAGGGAAAGAGATATGAAAGATTCAGAGTATACTGGTCTTTCTTGGAGATGACATCTTTATTTCATTCGCTCGATCGTACCACACGGTTCTCCATGAAGAAGTGCGCCAGTTTGTAAGACCAACTCGCTGATCTGTTCTGCTTCTGTGAAAACAACAATCACGGCAGGATCTTTTTTGGCTTGTATGATCTGATCAAAATCCACTTCAACCAAAGGGGTGTCAATGGTGATTTGCTCGTTTTCGTTTACAAGGATCGTGAAAGGTGCGCCTTTCATCTCTACCGTATCAAGACCGATATGGATCAAATAATCGATTCCTGAGTCACTTTTTATACTGATGGCATGCTTTGTTGGGAAAATCGTTGTTACTCGACCAGCTAGTGGTGCATAGATTGTCTGATCCTCTGGAATGACAGCAAAGCCGTCTCCTAGCAATTTTTGTGAAAAAACCGGGTCCTTCACAGCAGAAATTGGAATCACTTTTCCTGAGCAGGGAGCGGTAATCGTTTCTTGTTTTTTCTTTTTGAACATTTTGAACATAACAAGTCCTCCTAATTATCCTTTTCCAAAATTTGATTGATTTCTTGACTGAGTAAATCAGCTTTTCCACCAAAGACAGCTTGAATGCCACCTTTTACCTCGAAAACAGCAGTAGCGCCTAATTGTTGAATCGTTTGTTTATCGACGATTTGACCATCTATGACAGCAACGCGCAAACGAGTGGCACAGGCTTCGACCGTTTCGATGTTTGCTTCACTACCAAGAGCTTTAATGATTGTTAAAGCTTCTTCGTGTAGTGACGTATTTTTGTTCAATGGTTGTTCAGAAAGGGTATCTGTTTCTTCCGTCATACCAGGGATAGCAACTTTGAATTTCTTGATGAAGAAAGTGAAAACGACAAAGTAAATGACTGCCCAAGCAAGTCCAAAAGGAATCAATTTGATCCAGTTGGTTTTATCATTTCCTTGAAGCACACCAAATAATAAGAAATCGATCAGGCCGCCTGAAAAAGAATTACCTACTCGAATATTTAAGATGTCTGCAAAATAAAAAGATAATCCGTCTAAAAAGGCATGGATAACATATAACCACGGAGCAACAAATAAAAACATATACTCTACAGGCTCAGTGATCCCAGTTAAAAATGAGGTTAATGCACCACTGAAATAAAGTCCGCCATTTTTCTTACGATTTTGTTTAGGAATAGCACGATACATTGCGTAGCAAGCTGCAGGGAGACCAAACATCATCGTTGCAAATCTGCCAGCAAAGAAACGAGTACCATAAGTAAATAATCCAGTATGATTTGGGTCAGCTAATTGGGCAAAGAAAATATTTTGTGCGCCGGATACTGAGACACCGGCTACGCTCTCTGTACCGCCCAAAGAGGTATACCAGAAGAGTGGGTAGATCGTGTGATGCAGACCAACAGCGCCAGTAAGACGAAGTAAAAAGCCATATAAAAATGTTCCTAGACTACCCATTTGCGCAATGTGTTCTCCGGCAACTACTAAACCATTCTGAATGGGTGGCCAAATCAAGTAAAAGAAGGAACCAATAATAATTGCAGCTAAACTAGAAATAATTGGGATAAAACGTGATCCACCAAAGAACCCTAAGAATTGCGGTAATTCGATTTTTCGATAACGATTGTGTAAGAATGCAACGGTTCCGCCAATAGCAATAGAACCAACAACTCCAGTATCAAGAGTTGCTCCTTTGGCAGAAAATAATTCAAGAAACCCACTGATCGTCGCAGTATAGACTAAATAAGCGACACCGCCAGCTAAACCAGCAGTTCCTTTATCACCATTTGAAAGGCCGACAGCAACACCAATAGCAAAAATCAATGCTAAATTGGCAAAAACAGCATTTCCGGCGTAGCTCATGATACTTAAAATCGTGTGGAGCCATGGTTGGGCTAAAATCGGGTAGGCATTTATGGCGCTTTCATTTGTTAGTGCGCCTCCGAGACCCAAAAGTAATCCGGCAACAGGTAAGATAGCAATCGGCAACATGAATGCACGGCCTAATTGTGAAAATTTCTTAAACATTTTTCTCCTCCTAATTTAATGCATGAATAAAACGTTCAGCAATTTCTTGTGGTCGGGTAATCGCACCACCAACGACGATTCCAGCCACACCTAGTTCTTTGATCTGTCTGGCTTGTTCTGGCGTGTGGATTTTCCCTTCTGCGATGACACAAATTCCTGCTTCGACTAGTTGTTCGATCAATTCGATATCTGGACCATCTTGTTTTTTACTTTCTTCCGTGTAGCCGCTTAACGTTGTCCCGACAAAATCAACTCCAGCTTCCCAAGCATTTTTTCCTTCCTCAAAAGTAGAGATATCTGCCATGAACAGCTGATGAGGATACTTTTCTTTGATCTGAGCAATAAACGCATTGATGGATAACCCGTCATGGCGCTTGCGAAGCGTACAATCCAACGCAATCACTTCTACACCAGTAGCAACGAGTTCATCTACTTCACGCATAGTTGCTGTAATGAATGGCGCTTCTGGGGGATAGTCCCTTTTGATGATGCCGATCATAGGCAAGGAAACTTTTTCTTTGATTTCCAAAATGTCACGAACAGAATTTGCACGGATGCCCACCGCACCAGCTCTTTGTGCAGCTAGAGCAAAATAGGGCATAAGACCTCCTTCCTCTGTATAAAATGGTTCACCAGGTAATGCCTGACAAGACACGATCAGACCACCTGAAATTGCTTCTAAAAATGATTGTTTATCCATTCTCCTAAACACTCCGCTTTTGAATTATTTTTGGATAATAACTCCGAATTAAATATAGCACCCGCTTTCATAACTGTAAAGTAGAAATTGGATAATTTTGGAGTTTTTTTTATTCTTTTGGAGTATAATGGAGAAAATAACTTGCTATAAAGGAGTTTGTATGAATTATATTTATCTGATCAAAGAGCATTATCCATTATTGACTAAATCCGAAAAAAAAGTTGCTGATTTAATTCTTACTTCTGGAAAAACAATCATCTACAGTACGATGAGCGATATCAAAGAAAAAACCAAAGTTGGAGATGCAACGATCATCCGGTTTTGCCAAAAATTAGGATTTTCTGGTTTTTCAGATTTGAAAATCGAAATTGCGAAAGAAGATTTTAGTCAAAAAAAAGAACAGCCATCTAGTGGAAAATATTACGATGAAATTGCGAATAATTTAACTGAAGCTCTTCATTCTACGGCTCGTTTACTAAATGAAGAAAAATTAGATGAGGCGATTCAACTAATTAGCGAAGCAAATCATCTCTATATATTTGGGGTAGGGTCTAGTGGAAATACGAGTCTTGACCTAGAAAGTATGTTTTTACGTGTGGGTGTCCAAGCAAAGGCTGTTTTAGATCCGCATTTTCAAGCACAAGTTGCTTCTTTGCTAAAAGAAGGGGATGTAATCGTGGCATTCTCGTTATCTGGAAAAACGAAGGATACGTTCGATTCAGTAGAAATCGCTAAAAAAAATGGCGCAAAAATCTTAGCGATCACCAATTATATTCATTCCCCCATTGGGCAAACAGCAGACCTTGTCTTACAAACAGCCATTGAAGAATTTTTGAATGGTGGATCTTTAGCAGGAAAAATCTCACAACTGTATATTTGTGATTTACTTGTACAGGGATATGAGCAAAAGAATAACATCAATGCAGTCGAGTTACGGGAAAGAGTGCTACGATCCATCTTAGATAAAAGCATTGATTGATCGACTAATACTTCGAATAAAAAGTGATAAAAAAACAATTGCATCTCTTATAAATAACGTTTTTTGTTATTTTGTAATAAAAAGCTAAAAGTTCTTGCATTTTCCTTGGATTTTATATATGATTTTATCAATTTAGGGTCAAGGAAAAGGGGTAAAAAGGAATGTCGAAGTATCAACGAAAAGTCTTATTGTCAACATCAGCAGGAATCGCATTAGAGAATATGGATATCATGTTTTTAGCTTTTTCTTTATCTTCAATGATTGCAACTTTTCATATTAGTGGAACGCAAGCAGGAATGATTGCTACGATCACTAATTTGGGGATGCTCGTTGGAGGTATTTTTTTTGGTCTTATGGCAGATAAATATGGACGAGTAAAGGTGTTTTCTCAAACGGTGCTACTTTTTTCAATCGCCTCGTTATTGATGTTCTTTGCTTCAAACATTTATCTTGTCTATCTTTTTCGGTTTATTGCAGGAATCGGGGCAGGAGGAGAATATGGGGCGTGTATGTCTTTGATCTCTGAAAGTTTCTCAAAGAAACAAATCGGAAGAGCTTCTTCGATCGCTGGGATCGGTGCACAAGTAGGAGCTGCCTTGGCTGCGATTTTAGCTGCTGTTGTTATTCCTTGGTTGGGTTGGAAAATGTTATACGTTATCGGGGTGCTACCTGTATTGATGGTCTTGGTCATTCGCCGAGGCTTAAAAGAACCAGAGGATTTTCAAAAAACAAGAGCTACTGGTAAAACGACGAAACTGAGTCATCTCTTTGAAACAAAGCATCTTGCATGGCAAACAATCGGTCTAAGCATCATGGTAACAGTCCAAATCGCGGGTTATTTTGGCTTGATGAACTGGTTGCCATCGATCATGCAAGCACAATTAGGACTATCAGTATCTGGCTCTTCACTATGGACGGTCAGTACGATCGTCGGAATGTCCTTAGGTATGCTGACGTTTGGGATCATCATGGATAAATTAGGGCCAAGAACCGCATTCACTATATTTTTGCTCTGTTCCTCTCTATCAGTATTCTTACTAGTGATGGCACATAGCCAGTGGAGTTTAGTAGCCGCTGCTGTCGTTGTTGGTTACTTTATCAATGGAATGTACGGCGGCTATGGAGCAATCATCAGCAGCCTATACCCAACTGAGATCCGAGCCACCGCCAATAATTTCATTATGAACTTAGGACGTGCAGTCGGTGGATTTTCTTCCATTGTGATCGGATTTTTGATGGATCACTATAATTTAACAGCCGTTATCATCTTCTTAAGCAGTATTTATTTAGTCAGCTTACTCGTTTTGATGACGATCACGGGAGTAAAAGAATTGAAAATCAGTTTGCAAGAATAGAGGCATTTGAAAGATGCTCTGCTTCAAGAATTAAGCCGAATAATTTGAAAATAGCTTTCCATATTTTTGAATTATTCGGCTTGATTCCGCCAAAGCAATCTTTCAAATGCCTTTTAGTTCACACAATGATATGACTAAAATAGCGAAAAATATCTCTTTTAGTCTTTTTTGTATAGAGAAAATATTGTTTCAAAACTGAAGAATGTGGGACAAATCTAAAAATCAGGTCTACTACAAACTCTCGAGTAAACGGCGGGAGCAGAAGCAACTCCGAGAAATAAGCCGAAATTCACAAAAATTTTAAAAGCAATTTTCGTTCATTTCTTCTTATTTCTCGGAGTTGAACACTTCTGTCCCAACCTCTTTGATAACTAGCTATTCTGCTGTTTTTTCTTTTAATGAAGAAGTTTTTCTTGTAATGTGTAACAATTGAAGAACTAGGAATACTGCTAACAGGACAATGATGGCACCAAAAATTGGTGTATAAGTGACGCCAATCGATTTTGTTACTTGTGCACCAACGAATGAACCAAACGCAATGCCAATATTAAATGCTGAGATATTGAATGCTGAGGCTAAAGTAATATCTTTAGGGGTGTATTCTTCAGCTAGTTGAACGACATAGAGTTGTAATCCAGGAACATTCATAAATGAAAACAATCCCAAGACCAAGGTAGCAAGAGTTGCCAAAATCAGTTGATTACTCAAGATCGCTACAAATAAAAAGACAAGAGACAGAGAAAGGAGTCCGAACATCAAGCTAAGTGATTTCAGTGGCTGTTTATTTGAAAAATGCCCACCTATTGTATTTCCTATAGCAACCATGATGCCGTAAACTACTAGTAAAAGAACTACAGCATGGGCAGAGTACCCAATTTTATCTTCTAAGATCGGTGTTAAATACGTGTAAGCAGCAAATGTGCCACCATAACCAAGAGCAGTGACGATGAATGAGCCTAACAGAAACTTATTTTTAAAAATACGGATGATTCCTCTTAGATCTACAACCCCAGGTATCGGTAGGTGCTTTGGAATCAAAAAGAGGTTTGCAGCCAAGCCTAGGGCCCCTATGATCGCAATAAAGATAAACGTGAAGTGCCAATTTGTTTGTTGACCAATAAATGTTCCTAGAGGTACACCAGTTACAGTGGCAACAGTAAGACCAGTAAACATGATAGCGATGGCGCTTGCTCGTTTATTTGGTTCAACGACATCTGCCGCGATGACACTAGAAACAGACATAAACAGACCGTGGGCTAAAGCGGAGATGATTCTTCCGCCTAAGAGCATAGAAAACGATAGTGCAAAAGCTGCTACTAGGTTTCCTATAATAAATAGAAGCATGATGACGATCATCAGATATTTTCGATTCCATTTTCCTGTTAAAACGGTCAATAATGGCGCTCCGATGGTCACACCTATTGCATAAAGGGAAACTGTCAAGCCAGCTTGTGCCAAAGTGACGTGGAAACTGTTAACGATCAGTGGCATCAAGCCTACGCTGATAAATTCTGTTGAGCCGATAGCAAAAGCATTGATAACTAATGCTAGTAATGTAAGTATGGGTGAAATTCTTTTGTTCATTTGATATCCTCCTTGTTTTTTCCTGACGAATACATAATATAGTCTGTATTTCCCTCAAAAAGAAGTACCTACTTTTTTGTGCGATAGTTACTTTTTAGTAATAATTGTTGATAGAGGCATTTCTAATGGATAATTTAATGAGTGTTTTCTAATTTTTGTTTATAAAATGCACGTATTTTATATTTTTAAACATTTTTACTTTTCAAATAAGCAATAGGGTGCTACTATTTGATGCGTATCTTTTAAAAGGAAAAAAAGCATGGAAAAAATCTATCATATCGGCGTTGAAGCAACATTAGAAGTAATCGGTGGGAAATGGAAACCCATTATTCTATGCCATTTAGGGAATGGTCCAATACGAACAGGTGAATTGAAAAGACAAATACCAACGATCACTCAGAAAATGTTGACACAACAATTACGAGAGTTGGAGGAAGATCGTATCGTTGATCGAAAAGTCTACAATCAAGTACCACCTAAAGTAGAATATTCATTGACAGAAGAAGGAAAATCATTACGGGAAATCTTAGTTGCAATGTCTGTTTGGGGAGAAGAGCGGATTGAACGGCAACAAGAAGCGGGAGATGAAGTGACCTTGTTACATACACACGGTGGTTATTTGAATTATTAACGATTCTTTTAGTCAATGAAACTAAAAATTTCAATTTAATGAAAATGTTAAAAATAAATTTGCTCTTTTTTTCTTCATAAACATGATATGATAAATAGTGATCGTATTAGAAAAAGGTGAATGATAGATGAACAGTATGGATAAAGTAAATCAATTCAGAGATGAGCGGAATTGGCGACAATTCCATAATGAAAAAGACTTGGCTATTTCTATTTCTTTGGAGGCCTCTGAATTGCTTGAACTGTTTCAATGGAAACAACCAGAAGAAGTAACAGCGAACAATCTGGAACGGATCAGAGAAGAACTAGCAGATGTCTTGATCTATTCTTATATGCTGGCAGATAATTTAAATCTTGATCTTGATGAGATCATCGAAGAAAAGTTGAAGAAAAATTGTTTGAAATATCCGTTAGAAAAAAGTAAAGGTCAACGAACAAAATATACGGAACTGTAGGGCAGAAAAGGAGGCGTGGTAGTGAAAAAAGAAGGAAAAGTAAAGAAATGGCTGATCAATATTCTTCTATTCTTATTGTTACTGATTGGATTGGCGCTGATTTTTAATGAACAAATCAAAGATTTTTTTGTTAAAAACACAGGAGATCAATATGCGATTGCAAACGTGACGAAAGAAGATATCAATAAAAATAAGGAAAAAGACGCAAGTTTTGATTTTGATGCTGTCGAATCCATGAGTACAGAAAGTGTGTTGAAGGCTCAGTTGAACCATACAGAGCTACCAGTTATTGGAAGTATCGCCGTACCATCTGTCTCAATCAATATCCCTATCTTCAAGGGATTGGATAATGCCAATCTGCTTTATGGTGCTGGTACCTTGTCACCTGATCAGCAGATGGGCAAGGGCAATTATGCTTTAGCTAGCCATCGTGCAAACAATCCAGAATTACTTTTTACTCCCTTAGAGAATCTAACATTAAGCGATAAAATCTATTTAGTCGATTTGGACAATGTGTATACGTACAAAGCGACGTTCAAGCAAAAAGTCGCCCCAACAGACACACAATTATTGAACGTTCAAGAAGGAAAAGAACTTGTTACCTTGATTACTTGTGGAGACATGAACGCAGTGACGCGCTTAGTTGTTCAAGGTGAATTGGAAAAAATCACTCCGATGAAAGAAGCCACACAGGAAATGAAAAAAGCCTTCGATATGCCAACGCGAACCTTTTTATCCAAGTAGTTCTTTATGAAAATGACAGACACTCTTGCTTGAATATGGTAAGGGTGTTTTTTTCTATTGAAAGAAAAAATAAAAAGCACGATGAAAGGGGTTGCAAAGTTAAAAAAAGGATGTTATGCTTATTTCAGATAAGAAATGGATTGTTACTGTGCGGCAGGCAAAACCAGAATTCAGCTCGTTGTTAGGCGGATTCTAGGTTTTTTTATTTTTTTCGAGAGGGCGAAGCAGAATGGTCATTGAAAAAGTATTGAATAATAATGTCGTCGTTTCTAAAAATGAATTGGGTGAAGAGATCATTTGTATGGGAAAAGGCATCGCTTTTCAAAAAAAGCCAGGTGACCATATCTCAAAGAATGACGTTCAAAAAGAATTCATTTTAAAGGATTCTTTTGCTACCCACCAGTTCCAACAATTGATGGCGGATGTGCCGCTAGAGGAAGTCGAACTAGTGAAATCCATTGTTGATTTTGCCGAAGAAAAATTGCAAGTTTCGTTTTCTCCTAATATTTATCTGACGTTGACGGATCATATCCATTATGCAATCAATCGTGCAAAAGAAAAGATCGAGTTACCTAATCCATTATTATTTGAAACTAAAAAATTCTATCCTAAAGAATACCAAACAGCAATAGCTGTTCTTCAACTGATTGAGCAAAAAATGGGCATTTCACTACCGATGGATGAAGCTGGTTTCATTGCGTTTCATTTTGTCAATAGTCAGCAAAGTAATGGAGATATGCAAGTGACGATGACAGCTACAACGATGGTTCGAGATGTAGTAAGTATCATCAGTAAATTTTTTGGGATCGTATTCGATGAAGATTCGTTGAATTACCAACGACTCATCACACACCTTCAATTTTTTGCGCAGCGATATCTAAAAGGAGAAAGCTCAGGCGAACAAGATGAATTTCTTTATGCCTTGGTCCAAGGCAAGTATCCAAAAGCATTTCGCTGTTCTGAACGGATCAATGAGTACCTTGTCCAGACGCAAAAAGAACCAATGGGTGTAGCAGAACAAATTTATCTTACGATCCATATCCAACGTGTAGTAACTGAAAAACAAAGTACCCAATCTTAAGGATTGTTACTGGTAAAGCAGGCAAAACCTAGATTGAAAAAATAAGGACACGTGATTTCGCGTGACCGTTTTTTCAATCTAGGTTTTTTATTTTATAAAAAATAAATGGAAAGAAGGAAATGAAATGGATAATCAAGCAGTTGGTAAAAGAGTTTGGGAGGCAGTCGGCGGTAAAAACAATGTGAACAGTTTAGTGCACTGTGCGACTCGATTGCGTTTTAAATTGAAAGACGAATCTCTTGCGAAGACACAAGAACTAAAAAATGATCCTGATGTGATCCAAGTTGTTCAAAGTGGTGGTCAGTATCAAGTGGTGATCGGCAGCAATGTAGCGGATGTGTACCAGTCCATTGTAGATGAGCAAGGCCTAGCGGATCATGCGGATACAGAAGAAAAATCAAAGAATCCATTAAATCGTTTCATTGATATCATTTCGAGTATCTTTACTCCCTTTTTAGGAGCAATGGCTGCAGCTGGTATTTTGAAAGGATTCCTATCTTTAGCAATCGTATTAGGTTGGCTGACTGTTGATACAGGTGCTTATCAAATCCTATATGCAGCAGCAGACGGTGTTTTTACCTTTTTACCAGTAATGTTAGCATTTACCGCAGCAAAAAAATTCAAGGCCAATCAATTTCTATCTGTGGCGATCGCGATGGCTCTGGTTTATCCAGCCATCACTGAACTTGCAGGAGCCGGTGGCGCTGTTGACTTCTTTAGCTTACCAGTCATTCTCTCACCATCTGGCTATACATCTTCTGTGATCCCGATCATTTTGGCTGTATGGGTCCAAAGTAAATTTGAACCACTAGTGAAAAAGGTGATTCCACAATTTTTACAGATGATCTTTGTTCCGATGATCGTGTTGTTAGTAATGGTTCCACTCACATTCCTTGTTTTAGGACCAATCGGGACGGTTATCGGTAATGGCCTAGGTAGTCTTTTCAATTCCATCTATGGCTTTAGTCCATTAGTCGCAGGATTTATCATGGGAGCGTTATGGCAAGTATTCGTGATGTTTGGTATGCACTGGGGATTTGTGCCGATCATGTTCTTGAATATCGAACAATATGGCTTTGATGTATTGATGCCAATGCTTTTACCAGCTATTTTAGCACAAGGTGGAGCAGCTTTAGCTGTAGCTGTACGCACAAAGGATGCAAAACTTCGTTCATTAGGGATCTCTTCTATGATCACTTCGCTGTTCGGAATTACTGAACCAACAGTCTATGGAGTAACACTACCACTGAAAAAACCATTCATCGTTGCGTGTCTTTCAGGAGGAATCGGAGGAGCAATGATCGGGTTTGCAGGCGTCAAAGCTTTTTCTAGCGGTTTAGTTAGTTTATTGACGATCCCAACATTTATTAGTACAAATGAAGCAGTCGAGTCTAGTGTGATGATGGCAGTGATTGCAACAGCAGTATCATTTATCTTAGCATTTGTAGGTACATTGATTATTGGTTTTGATGAATCTACACAAGATGAGAATCTAGAAGGAAACAAGCAAACGACAGCTGGGGACTCCATTGGAACAGCTCGTCATAATCTAAAAAGCCCATTGAGAGGCAAAGTCTTACCTCTAAGTGAAGTACCCGATAAAGTCTTTTCTTCTGGAGCGATGGGTAAAGGGATTGCGATCGAACCAGAAAATGGTGAATTACTTGCTCCGGCAGATGGAGTGATCACGACGATTTTTCCAACAGGTCATGCAGTAGGAATCACTACCACAGATGGTATCGAGTTATTGATGCATATCGGAATGGACACAGTCGAACTTGAAGGCAAAGGCTTTGAAGTATTTGTGAAACAAGGAGATACTGTTCATACAGGCGATTTACTTGTCCGTTTCGACATCGATACGATCAAAAAGGCGGGCTATAGTGTGATTACACCAATCGTTGTAACGAATACAGATCATTTTGCCGATGTTTTAGAGTTTGATCAAGAAGAAATCATTGCTAGTGAAGATTTTCTAGCGATTGTAAAATAAGGAGGAAGTAAGGATGACAACAGGTTTTTCAAAAGATTTTTTATGGGGCGGCGCAACAGCTGCTAATCAACTAGAAGGCGCCTATGATCGTGATGGCAAGGGATTATCTGTGTCAGATGCAATGCCTGGCGGGAAAAAACGCTTTGAGATTATCGGTAGCGAAACATTTGACTGGACGATCGATCCAGAAAACTATAACTATCCGAATCATCAAGGTATCGATCATTATGATCGTTTTAAAGAAGATATCGCGTTATTCGCTGAAATGGGTTTTAAATGTTACCGTTTCTCGATTGCTTGGACACGAATCTTTCCTCAAGGGGATGAATCAGTACCGAATGAAGCTGGTCTTACTTTTTATGAGCAAGTGATTGATGAATGTTTGAGCTATGGGATCGAACCAGTAATCACGATTTCCCATTATGAAATGCCGCTAAATCTAGCTAAAGCATATGGGGGTTGGAAGAACCGCCAATTGATCGACTTTTACGAACGATTTGCCAGAACAGTTCTTGAACGTTTCAGTAGCAAGGTGAAATATTGGATGACCTTCAATGAAATCAATTCAGCGTTCCATTTTCCGGCATTGAGCCAAGGATTGGTAAAAAGCAATGGTGCGGGTGAGTATCAAAATATCTTCCAAGCATGGCACAATCAATTTGTAGCAAGTAGTAAAGCAGTAAAAATCGCCCATGAATTACGTAAAGATATCCAAGTAGGTTGTATGATCATTTACGCAACTACGTATAGCATTGACGCCAATCCAATCAATCAGGTCGCAACATTGATCCAAAATCAAGAATTCAATTTCTTTTGTACAGATGTACAAGTCAGAGGCGAGTATCCAGCCTACACAAAGCGCACCTATGAAAAATATGGTGTAGATAGTCAAAAATTAGAACAGATAAAAGAAGATTTTGACTTATTAAAAGCTTATCCAGTGGACTATATCGGATTTAGCTACTATATGTCGACAGCAATCAATGAAACCGATCCAACAGCGGCAACATCAGCAGGTAACCTACTCGGTGGTGTGAAAAATCCATTTTTAGAAGCTAGTGAGTGGGGCTGGCAGATTGATCCGGAAGGGTTGCGAATTGCTTTAAACGAATTGTACAATCGTTATGAGAAGCCATTGTTCATCGTGGAAAATGGACTAGGTGCGATCGACAAAGTCGAAGAAGATGGAAGTATCCATGATGATTATCGAATCGACTATCTACGTCGCCATATCGAAGCAATGGGTGAAGCAGTAGCAGATGGTGTTGAACTGATGGGATATACGCCTTGGGGCTGTATTGATCTGGTCAGTGCTTCAACGGGTGAAATGAGTAAACGCTATGGCTTTATCTATGTGGATTTAGACGATGAAGGCAAGGGAACTTTTGACCGTTCAAAGAAAAAGTCATTTGATTGGTACAAAGAGGTTATCGCCTCAAATGGGGAAAAGCTGTAGAAGGAGCGTGGGATAAAAGTAAGAAACACTTTTGTCTCATTCTTTAAAAACGAATAAACGGTGGGAGCA
>OLSK01001316.1_pt1 | contig 18865 bp, 15 predicted proteins | sample 1672781 | NCBI WGS metagenome assembly OLSK01 (sample SAMEA3136723, study PRJEB25190) | human gut metagenome | biome: human gut; feature: human-associated habitat; material: faeces | place: Austria | collected 2013 | reverse complement strand
CAAAAGTCTGTTCCCGGCTTTCTGTTTTCACTATCTAATGAAATAATATGAAATCATTCGTTACAACATTCAGCTTGCTGTTATTAGCCTCTGCTTCGGCAATGGCTCAATCGGCTATACGCCCCAATACCATTTTTGATAAGTTAGCGAAAGAGGAGTTGGGCAAAGGTACTGTCTCTATTCACCAGTCTGATGATATCCGGGCGATGGTTGGTGCGCATAAATATGGCGAAAATGTAGAGCAGAATGGTAATGATATATTTCTGAAAATCCAAGGTTTCCGGACACAAGTGTTTTCCGGGAATAATCAACGTAAATCAAAAGAAGAGGCATTCCGCAAAGAGAAGGAAATAAAAGAGCTATTCCCGGATGTCCCGACTTATGTGACATATAATGCTCCTTTTTGGAAACTTCGTGTAGGAGATTTTCGCTCCCATGAAGAGGCTTACCAAATGATGCGCCAACTGATGGGGGCTTTCCCTGGTTTTGCCAAAGAGATGTATATTGTTAAAGAAGAAGTAAAAATACCTTTGTATTAAAAGATGGAAAAGATTAGCGAGGAACAGTTGATGGAAAGACGGGAGGCTTTAGCCGACCATTATGGAAGTATTCTGGGCTTGTTAGGCGAGAATGTTGAGCGTGAAGGATTATTGAAAACCCCTATGCGTGTTGCAAAAGCGATGCAATACTTGACGAAAGGGTATCGTGAAGATCCGGCTGCAGTGCTTCGTTCTGCCATGTTCGAAGAGGAAGATTACAAACAAATGGTAATCGTGAAAGATATTGATTTCTTTTCCCTTTGCGAACATCACATGCTCCCCTTCTTTGGGAAAGCGCATGTCGCTTATATCCCGCGTAAGTATATTACCGGATTGAGTAAGATTCCTCGTGTCGTAGATATATTTGCCCGTCGTTTGCAGATTCAGGAGCGTATGACCATGCAGATTAAGGATTGCATCCAAGAGACGTTGAACCCGTTGGGTGTGATGGTCGTTATCGAAGCTCAGCACATGTGTATGCAGATGCGTGGCGTTGAAAAGCAGAATTCTTTGACGACAACTTCCGACTTCACCGGATTTTTCCAACAAGCCAAAACTCGTGAAGAATTTATGAATTTGATAAAGAGACGCTAAGGTTTGAAATAAGATAAAACAAAAAGGGTGTGTCGTTAGCTGCGGCACACCCTTTTTTGTTCTATCATATTAAAACTCCAACAGAGCCATGTGCGGATTATGGTCACTCAGATAACCCGTTTTCATTTCTGGGTTCTGGCAAATCTCCGTGTTTAATACTTTGATTTGCGGAGTGACGAAGATGAAGTCAATCTTCTCCCGTTTTTCTATCGGATAACGTCCATAATCATGGAATGTGTAATTCGGACCGGTTTTGTCGTCTGTCATCTTATAAGCATCTTTTAATACAAACTCGTTTGTTGTGATAGTCTGGTAAGCTTCAGATTGGTCGTTTACATTAAAGTCGCCAGTGACGATTGCCGGCTTGTCTCCTACAATCTCTTTGATGCGTTGGATGATTAACAAGGCGCTTTGGCGGCGTGCTTCTACTCCGACATGGTCGAAGTGGGTATTTACGCCCATGAATATCTTTCCGGTCGCTTTGTCTTTGAATTTAGCCCATGTGGCAATTCGTGTACAAGCTCCGTCCCATCCGATAAATCCTGCGCTGTCCGGGTATTGTGACAACCAGAATGTATTGCTATCCAATACCTCGAATTTGTCGGTACGATAGAATAGGGGAGAGTATTCGCCTTTCTCTTTGCCATCTTCACGGCCGACTCCTACGGCTTCGTATCCCGGCAATCCGGCTTTCAAATCCACTAATTGGTGGTGCAATACTTCCTGCATGCCGAATATGTCCAACTTTTTCATTAAGATGTATTTGCATACGGTATCTTTGCGGTACTGCCAGCTGTTCATGCTGTCTTGTGGCGTATCCATACGGATATTGAAAGTCGCATACTCAATCTTTACGGAATCGGCAGGAGAAGTTGTGCTCTTTCCCGGTTCATCCTTTTTGCCATTGCAGGCAATTAACATCACTGCACAAAGGGCAGCTCCTAAAAACTTTTTAATCATGTTGCATTTATGATTTGATATTAATCTAACTTACCTTTTCCTTGGCGGACAATCTCAAACTCATCTGTTGTGCAGTCAATGACTGTGGAGGGTTCTAAGCCTCCGTAGCCTCCGTCTATCACCATGTCAACTTGCCCCTCGTATTTCTCGGCAATAAGTTCCGGGTCTGTCGAATATTCGTCTTCCTCGTCCGGGTCATGCACGGACATGGTCAGTATGGGATTTCCTAATTCTTGTACCAATGTGCGGATTATGTTGTTATCCGGGACTCTAATTCCCACCTCTTTGCGGTTCTTGTAAATCTTAGGCAGCTCGCTGCTGGTCGGCAAGATGAAAGTGAATGGGCCAGGCAAATTGCTTTTCATGAGTTTGAAAGCCGCATTGCTGACTTTGGCATATTCGCTTAGGTTGGAAAGGTCGTAACAGATGATGGAAAGGTTGCTCTTTTGTGGGTTGACACCTTTCATTTTACAAATCCTTTCGACAGCCCGCACATTTAACGCATCGCAACCGATAGCATAAACGGTGTCTGTTGGATAAATTACCAGCCCGCCCTCTTTTAGAAGGTTGACGACACGGTCGATTTCCCGTGGATTCGGATTTTCCGGATATATTTTAATTAACATGCTCCCTATAGTTATTGCCGATGATACAAACTCTTCCCTGCAAAAAAGGCAGAAAAAGAAACTTTCCACAAAGGTAAGCCTTCTTTCTGCCAATTATGTCACGATAGGGTGAAAATATTATTATCCGTAGATGATATGGCCGTTTTCGTCGGTATATTCTTCCATGCCTTTGCTGTATTGGTTCATGGCACGCAAACTCATGCCCATGCTTGAGAAGCCTCCGTCGTGGTAAAGGTTCTGCATGGTTACTTTACGGGTCAAATCAGAGAATAAAATGATGCAATAGTCTGCACATTCGTCTGCTGTCGCATTTCCAAGAGGGCTCATCTTATTGGCAAAGTCCATCAAGTGTTCCATACCTTTCACTCCGTTACCAGCAGTTGTTGGTGTCGGGGATTGGGAAATGGTGTTGATGCGGACATTCTTTTCACGCCCATAGATATATCCAAAGCTTCTGGCGATGGATTCCAGCAAGCTCTTCGCATCTGCCATATCGTTATATCCGAAGAATGTACGTTGTGCTGCTACGTATGTAAGGGCGACAACAGAACCATATTCTGCGATGGCGTCTTGCTTTTTGGCTACTTGTAGCATCTTATGGAAAGAAACGGCAGAAATATCCAAAGTCTTTTCCAACATATTGTAATCCAAGTCGTCGTAGGTGCGTTTTTTACGGACATTCGGACTCATACCGATGGAATGGAGTACGAAATCAACCGGTCCGCCTAAAATCTCAACCGATTTGGCAAATACGGTTTGCAAATCTTCTACGCTTGTCGCATCAGCGGGAATGACTTCTGCGTTTAATTGGGCAGCTAATTCGTCTACTTGTCCCATGCGGACAGCAATCGGAGTATTACTAAGTGTAATGGTTGCCCCCTCTTCTACGGCTTTCTCAGCCACTTTCCAGGCAATAGACATATTGTTCAAGGCACCGAAGATGATGCCTCTTTTCCCTTTCAATAAATTATAACTCATACTTTTCCTATTAAAAACGGCACAAAGATAACTATTTTGTGCAATTATGCCAAATATTACCTCAAGTCAATGAATACATGTCGCCTGGCAGGGTGCGGATTCGCCCGTCCATTTCTAACTCAAACAGGATGTTGGATAGTTCTTGTACGCTCATTCCGGTCTGTTTGGCCATTTGGTTGATGTGTAATTCTTTTACCTGGAGAAGGCAATCCACCACTTTCCGGACTTCCGGGCTGACCTCCTCGAAAAGTTCCGCTTGGCGGTAAGTTGGGGCAGGAGAGCTTTGTGTCCAGCCCAAATCATCTACGATGTCTGCCACGGATGTGATAATTTCAGCTTTCTTTTTATGGATGAGTTGATTGCATCCTGCGGAATAGCGGTCGTTCAGCCGTCCGGGGAAAGCATAGACTTCCCGGTTATAATTAAAAGCCAAGTCTGCTGTGACGAGTGATCCTCCTTTGCTGGCGGATTCCACTACGATGGTCGCATCTGACAACCCGGCAATGATTCGGTTCCGCTTTAGGAAGTTGGCTCGCTCCGGCTCTGTCCCTGAAGGGAAGTCGGTAAGCAGTCCTCCCTGTTCCAACATCTCTATCGCTGTGGATCGATGGGCTGGCGGATAGATTCTATCCAGTCCGTGGGCTAAAATCCCGACAGTCGCCATTTGCTGTTTCAGGGCGCATTTGTGTGCCATGACATCCACACCGTATGCCAATCCGCTGACAATTAAAGTATCGGGGAAGAGTCCGGATAGTTCTTCGATAAACTTCTCCGTCAGTTCCTGCCCGTATGGAGTGATATGCCGAGTCCCCACAATGCTAAGGATATGCTTGGCATTTAGGTCGGCATTGCCTTTGTAATATAAGACTAAAGGGGAATCGGCACACTCTCCCAACCGTTTGGGGTAGAGTTCGTCCGATGGTGTCAAAGGCTGGATATGTGCCTTCTCTATGAATTCGATTTCCCGTTCGGCTCTCTCCAGCACCTCCGGGCGTTTGATCTCTGCTGCCAATGTGGCACCGATTCCCGGCACACGTCCCAATGTCTGCTTTTTCTCTTTGAAGATGCTTTGTGCATCTCCAAAAGAAGAGAGCAATTGGCGCGAGAGGATTCCTCCCACACCGTTAATCATAGTCAAGGCTATTTGGTAATACAATTCATCTGTCATGGGATGGGTTATTATTTCCTTCTGCTTTTTTTAGTAATTCATCGAAAAACTCACCTCGGGTAAGTTTGCCGTTTTGGACTAATACCGTGTCAATGGTGCCTCGTGCTGCCAATTTGTTTTCGGGAAGCAGATAAATATCTTGCAGGAATACCAATTTGGCTCCCTCTTTCCTCAAGTTCAGGCAGGAGAGGTACCGGTCTCCGCTATGTAGCGAGTTCCTGTATTGTATTTCCACCCGGCTGACAAAAGCATCCATGCCTTTGTCGTGCATGTCTGAGAAGTTCTCGCCAAGGGAAATCAAGAACTCATGGCGGGCATGCTCCATATAGTGCTGGTAGTTGGCATTGTTGACCACTCCTTGCAGGTCGCATTCGTAGTCCCGCACTTTGTCTTCTATCTTGAACAGGTACTCTTTCATGCGTTGAAATCGGTTTTAGGTTGGACAACTTCCATTACATACAGCCGGTCGGATGCACGGACCTTTTCATTGACCTTGATGGAGAATCGCTCTCCTTTGACAGTCTCCGGAACGGCATTGAGTGCGACCCGTATCTCTTCGACCTTTTGCATCACGGCACCGGTCGTCGGCCCGGTTATCAATATCTCATCGCCTACCTTCAGCGTGCCGCATTCCATTTCAAATTCAGCTACGCCTATTTTGTCGAAGTATTTGATGCCACGTGCCACGTAAACCTTTTTGCGGGTTGCTCCGGAACCGTATTTGCTGCTCCATTCGCCCAATCGTTGGCCTAAATAATATCCATCCCAGAATCCCCGGTTGAATACCATGCGCAAACGCTCGTCCCAGTTGGCAACTTTCTCATCGTCGTATGTCCCGTTGCAGTAGGCTTTGACAGCCTCTTTGTAACATTCCGTGACGATGCGCACATACTCTGGACCGCGTGCCCTTCCTTCAATCTTGAAGACACGTACTCCGGCATCCATCATTTTGTTCATGAAGTGGATGGTTTTCAAGTCCTTCGGGGACATGATGTATTGGTTCTCTATGTCCAATTCAATGTCGGTGTCTTTGTCTTTCACTGTGTATGCACGTCTGCATATCTGCATGCAAGCTCCCCGGTTGGCTGAGGCATTCATCTCATGCAGGCTGAGGTAGCATTTGCCGGAAACAGCCATGCACAAGGCTCCGTGGGCAAACATCTCGATGCGGATAAGTTCGCCTTTCGGTCCTTTTATCTGTTGTCGCTCTATCTCTTGGTAGATTTCATATACCTGGTTGAGGTTGAGCTCCCTTGCCAATACCACGACATCCGCAAATTGTGCATAAAACTTCAAGGCTTCCGCATTGGAAATGTTCAATTGGGTGGAGAGGTGTACCTCTTGTCCTATGCTGTTCGCATAGCTCATGGCTGCCACGTCCGCAGCGATGATAGCGGATACACCCGCCTCTTTTGCCGCATTGATAATCTCACGCATCAAGGGCAAATCTTCCCCGTATATGACCGTGTTGACAGTCAGATAACTTTTGATGCCATGTTCTTGGCAGATGGCGACAATCTTGCGGAGGTCGTCTGTCGTGAAGTTATTAGAGGAGCGTGACCGCATGTTCAGTCCCTCGATTCCGAAGTAGATGGAATCTGCTCCTCCTTGTATGGCTGCCATCAGCGATTCATACGAACCGACGGGAGCCATTATCTCAAAATCTTTTTCGTTCAATGCCATAAGTCTATTTTTCAGCGGACAAAGTTACTCATTCTGCATTGAACAAACAAAAGAAAACGGACCAATCACTCTTTTTGGAACTTCTTGCTGACCTTGATAAGGTTGCAACTGAAGTTGACTACGTTGGTTGTCTCTTGCAAGATATTCAGATAAACCATGCTGACTTTGGTGCTTCCGCTCTGTCCTTGGATACGTTTCAACTCCTCCTTCTTCAGGCGGGTCAGTTCGCTTTGCAGCCTTGCGGACTCTTCGACGGTGGTGCTCATTCCGAGGTAATCGTTCTTCTCGATCTGGCTCGAGATATTCTCCAAATAGGCGATGATTTGTGCCTCTACCTCTCCGTAGTCTTTCCGCTGGATTTCGTCCAATGGCTTGAAGTTGTTGTCAATATGTTGTTTGCAAGGCTCGACCAAACGGCGGATGCTGAAAATAATCTCACTGGCGAAATCGTTTCCTTGGTAATAATAGAGTCCCTTCTCGATGGCAATGGCACGGTCCAGTTGGGTGATGCCCAATGTCCCGATGCGTCTTACTTGGTTGAGGTGTACCTTCTTCTCTTCGAGGTCGTTCATGACTTTGCGCAACTCTTTCAAGTTCTCGTTTTCAAAGCCGTCTATCGACTCTTGCAGGGCAAAGGCGGCAAACCGGATGTTTTCCTTCAGCTCTTCACGGCTGTGCTGGCGGAAGAGTTCCAATGCTTCACGGGTGTTATGCGTATTGCGTAACTGTCCGACGGTCTGGTTGACCTCCTCTTTCAATGCCTCTTTTCTCATTTTCTTCTTATAGATAAGCTGGCTGCGCACCAAAGAGAATATGGCAAGGATGACCATGGCTACGATTGCCGCTGTTCCTCCTGCGTAGATGATTAGGGTTACAATGAAGCAGATGGTGAAGGCGGCTCCGGCTGTGATAAACCAACCACCGATGACGGAAAGGACTCCGGTGATGCGGTATACGGCGCTTTCCCGTCCCCACGCACGGTCTGCCAAAGAGCTTCCCATTGCCACCATGAAGGCTACGTATGTGGTTGACAAAGGCAACTTGAGGGATGTTCCCAATGCGATTAGCAATCCGGAAAGGACAACATTCACCGATGCTCGTACCAAATCGAATGCTGCCCCGTTATCCAATATCATTTCATTGTTGTTGAAGCGGCTTTCTACCCACTCTTTCACCGGGATGGGAACGATGTGGGTGATGGTCTTTGCCGAATTCATGCAGACACGTACCAAGACACGTGCGACGGGAGAGGTTCCGAAGTTCTCTTCCCCGTCGGACTGCCGTGCCAAGTCAACGGATGTTTTTACGACGTTCTGTGCTTTCTTGGATGTTAGCAGGGCGATTACCATGATGATGCCGGATCCTATCAGGAAGTACCAAGGTGTTTTGGCTGATCCTTGCAAGGAGGTCATCAGGAATGAATCCGGTGAGACGGTGCCGTGTTGTGCCATGAAGTCGCTATAAGCGGAGTAACCTGCCAAAGGCACGCCGATAAAGTTGACCAAGTCATTGCCTGCAAATGCCAAGGCAAGGGCGAATGTTCCCATCAATACGATGACTTTGAAGACATTGATATGCAACCAATGGAGTATTTGCATCAGGATGGTGAATCCGATAAAACAGTATAAAACGACTGTCCCCGTATGGCTTAAGATATAATCGGCGAAGGGACCGGAGAAAATCGGGCTTGACTTCAGGCCTTTTATCAACATGAAATAGACGATGGAAGTGGCAGCGATTCCTCCGAAGATGCCGATGAAATATTTGGCAGTTTTCTTATAGTTGAAAGTGAAAATCAGTCGGGAAATGTATTGTACGAGCATTCCGAAGAAGAAGGCGATGGCGACGGAGATAAAGATACCTAATATCACGGTCAATGCTTTGTCGGTATTCATCAAGTGCCCGATTTCCAATATCCCTTGTGAATCATTTATGATTTTGACCATGGAGTAAGCCACGGTTCCTCCCAAGAGTTCGAATACTAATGAAACAGTGGTTGAAGTTGGCATTCCCAATGAATTGAAAATATCCAACACGACGACGTCTGTCAGCATCACGGCGACTAATATGCACATGATTTCTGAAAAGTAAAAATACTGCGGCTGGTAAATGCCGTGGCGGGCAATGTCCATCATGCCGTTAGAAAGGGCTGCACCGACCAAGATGCCTGTGGCAGCGACTATCATGATTACCCGGAATGACGCGGCTTTTGAGCCGATTGATGCGTTTAGGAAGTTAACTGCGTCGTTGCTGACTCCGACTGAGAGGTCGAATATGGCAAGGACCCCGAGAAATACCACCAAGAACAAATAGAATGTTTCCATATTTTGAAAGCTGTTTTATTATGCCTGCAAAATACGTTCTATTTTATTTCGGGTAAATGACACATTTGTTACAATCCTGTTACAAGTCTATCAATCCTTAAAACAGCATTAAAACAGTGTTTAAACAGCGTTTTAATGCTGTTTTAATTGCCCACAAGTTTATGCTGTGATTCATAGCCTATTCTTTTTTGGATGCACGTTCCCTTGTCTTTAAACTCAAATCCTGCAATGCTTTCCCCAATTTATCTTCTTTCGCCAGCCACAGAATGTCATCGTCAAGCTGCAAGGCATACAAAACACGCAAATAAATGCCGATAGCTACAGTCGGTGTGCCTTTCTCAATCCGGGATACGGTCAAACAGGTTGCACGTTCCGCCACCTGAGCTACACTCAGATTCCTTCGTAGGCGGGCCAGCTTAATCTGTTCTCCTACTATTTGCATTTTCTGCTCCAATTTTCGGGGCAACTTGGTGCCCATTGTATTTTTTGCCATACTCAACTCATCATATAATATGCAAAAATAATACTTTTTGTTTATTTAATGATGTGTTGAGTATGTAAAAAATGCACACCCTTGTCTTATTGGGCTGTTATCTCAAAGATACTACTGTTCGTTTGTCTGCCTGTGAATACACGCAAACCGACTTTCATCAAGTAATCACCTGAGAACACTTTTCCGTTTTCTTGGAAGAAAGAGCGTTTGCCTGGCATCAGGTTGATCTCTTCCACTTTATACATCTTGTCCGGATCCAGACCTTTCAGGCAAACCGGGTAACGTGGCTCGGCAAAACGTGGATGGATGTCGTAGGCGTATAATACGGCTTTTGACTTGTCTGTCGTTACGCTCATCACGGAAGTATGGTTGCTTTCGTATGGAGAAACCAAACGGTAGAAGTCTCCTTCCAAGATGGCTGGTTTCAAGCGGTTATAGTTCTTGACTGCCTCTTGGCAGAATTGCAAATCTTCCGGGGACATGTCGTGCAATCCGATGTCAAATCCCATTTTGCACATCATGGCTACGTCTACACGGAACTTGACGGAAGTCTGTCGGTTCCAGTTGGTAACGTGGGCGCAAATGGCTTTCATCGGGAAGAACTGTGAGAATCCCCACTGGATATAGAGGCGTTCGATCGGGTCGGTGTCATCGCTTGCCCAGAACTCTGTGAAGTATTTCAATGCTCCGTAGTCGCAACGTGCGCCGCCACCTGAGCAAAGCATCATCATCAGCTTCGGGTATTTCGCTTTGATGCGGTCCAATACATTATACAAACCGCGTACATGGTCAACATACAACTGTTCCTGTTTCTCTTTCAAATAAGGAGAGTAGATGTTTGTGATGGGACTGTTGCAATCCCATTTGAAGAAGGCAAGTTCCGGGTTCTCTGTCAACAAGTTGTCCACGACACCGAACACAAAGTCTTGTACTTCCGGATTCGCCAAGTCCAATACCAACTGGTTGCGGTAGTAGTAAGTCTTGCGGTTCGGCAATTTGATAATCCAATCCGGATGTTTCTCTGCCAATTCGCTCTTCGGGTTGACCATTTCAGGCTCAATCCAGATACCAAATTTCACACCGGCTTTCTTTGCCTCTTTCACCAAGAATGGAACGCCGTTCGGCAATTTGCTCTTCATCGCTTGCCAGTCGCCCAAGCCTGCGTGGTCGTCGTTGCGTGGATATTTGTTGGCAAACCAACCATCGTCCAACAGGAACATGTCTACGCCTAAGTTCTTCGCTTCGCTCATGACATTGCTTAATATCTTCTCGTCGAACTTGAATCCCGTATTTTCCCAGTTGTTCAACAAGGTCATGCGGTCTGCTTTGCCATCTTTCAACTGGTAGTTGCGTGCCCAGTCGTGGAAATTGCGGCTCGCTTTGTCTTTGCCGGCTGTGCTGCGGGTAAAGATGAATTCCGGAGTCTGGAATGGGGTGCCGGCAGGCAATTCATAGTTGGATGCGTAAGGATTGATCCCCGAAATGACACGCAAGTTGCCGACATTGTCCACCTCGAATGTGAAGCGGAAGTTGCCTGTCCATGCGATTGTTCCTAACACTACTTCGCCTTGCTGCTCTTGTGCCGGCTGGTTCATGCCCAGCTCAAAGAAAGGATACATGTGCATGGCGGCACGGCTGCCCAATTTGGTATCCAATATCTTCTTGCCATATTGCAACTGTTGGGTTGTCATTGTCATCTCTCTTGCCCAATCGCCGCTGAACTCCGTCAGGTAATAGGAAGGACGTTCAAAGTAGATGATGGATGAGGCGTAACGTCCCAAGATAATCGGCTTTTTCTCTTGGTGGCTGATTTCCGTCCATGTCGTGATAACGTTTTCTTTCTTGAAGGCCTTGAAGTGCAAGATGACTTGCAAAGGATAGGCATCATCTTTCAGCGTAATGATGGTTTCAGTCGCATTGCCGTCCAGGTTTTTCTGTTCGGAAGATACATAAGTCAATATCGTGCTCATGTTGCCATCGGCATGTTTGACCATCAAAGCCGGTTCAAAGTAGTCTTCCGCTCCGGAAGTCATATAGATTTCCCCGCCACGCAGTCCGGCGCTTCCGTCCGATCCCATTTTGGCAAAAGGGGAAAAATGTTGGATGTCCGCCTCGTGTTGGAGTTTGTCACCCAAATAGACTTGGTACAATCTGCCGTTCGGTGCTGTTTTGTAAATCAAATCCGTCTCGTCCGTGGAGATACGGATAATCTTCTCGTTTGCCTGTGCCCATGTTGTCAGGTTGAATCCAACGAGAAGCAGCATTAAAAGAGTCCAATACTTCTTCATGATGATTAAGATTAATGTTAATGTTCATACCTGCAAAAATAGGTAAAAATTTTCTTGTCAATCGTTTCTCCCTTTTCTATTTTCCTAAAACCTTCCAAAAAAGTATAGCTGTGTTTTGTTCTTGTTCTCCTTCTCCTTCTCCAAGGTCGAGTTATTGTTATAAGTAAAAGACAAAAAAACAATAAAAAATTTCTGATTTTCCCTGCAAACGAGCTTATTTGCTTATCTTTGCGTCAAATTTGAAACAAAGGACAGTCTATAAGTCACATTTTAAGCTTCTCACCTTAATGAGAAGCACTTCTCACCTTGGTGAAAAACATTTCTCACTTATGTGAGAAACACTTCTCACTAAGGTGAGAAACAAAAATGCTTGATTAAAGCTGAAATAGCATCATGCGATAGGACTATTGAATTATCGTGCCATTTTCTATGCTGTTTTAAACTATCCTGTAAACTTTGCTTTGTCTTTCAAAGAGTTGCTGTCATTTTATTTCGATATTTATCGTGCCATCATTCTGGATAGAATTTGCCTTCTGGATGTCTCTCTTTGTAGAAAAGAGATTGACACAAAAGTTCTTCGTTCATGCTATTTTTATCCTTTGCAACTAATATATAGCTAAAAATCTTATCTTTGCGAATAGATTAATATTAGAAGTATGAGTAGAATCAAAATAAGAAATTTCGGTCCAATAAAGGAATGCTCATCTTTGAATGATGGGTGGATTGAAATAAAGAAGGTAACTATGTTTATTGGAAATCAAGGAAGCGGTAAAAGTACTGCTGCCAAGTTGATTTCCACTTTCTCGTGGATGGAGAAGGTGTTGACGCGCGGTGACTATAAAGAGAAAGAGTTTACTGCCAGCAGATTTAGGAATAAATATTGTGGCTATCACCGGATAACAAGTTATTTCAAGAAAGATCAAACCGAAATTTATTATCAAGGTGATGCTTATCAATTTGCATATACTCTTAAGGGCGAGTTTCAGATTAGCAAGGTCGTTAATGGCATGAATGTCTATTCCTTGCCGCAAATCATGTATGTCCCGGCGGAAAGGAACTTTATCAGTTTGGTTAATAAGCCGAATTTGATTAAGGATCTTCCGGATGCGTTACTTACTTTTTTGTCGGAATATGATAAAGCTAAGGATTCGATAAAAGGGGCGTTTGCCTTGCCTATCAATCATGCTTCTTTGGAATATAACAAACAGAATGATATAATTTTTGTAAAGGGTGATGATTACAAGGTCCGGCTGATGGAATCTTCTAGTGGCTTCCAATCCATTGTCCCTCTATATTTGGTTTCTCAGTATCTTTCTAACTCGGTTAAGGAACAGGCAAACAAATCTATGAAGATGAGCAGTGATGAAGCCAAACGATTCGAAAAGGAGGTTTCTAATATTTGGGAAAATGCCGATTTGTCAGAGGAACAAAGGAGAATCGCTCTTTCCATCCTTTCTTCGAAGTTCAACAAGTCTGCATTTATTAATATTGTAGAGGAACCTGAGCAAAATTTATTCCCGTCATCCCAATGGGAGTTAACTCAGAGTTTGTTGGCTTTTAATAATTCTTTGGAGGCAAATAAACTGATTATAACGACGCACAGCCCTTATTTGATTAACGGGTTGACGATTGCCGTGAAAGCCGGTATGCTTAAAAAGGGGGCGGGCTCAAATGAGGCTGCACAAAAAAGGATAAATGCCATCTATCCTTTAGAGTCTTCCATCCATCCTGATGATATGGCTATTTATGAGTTGGATGAAGAATCTGGTGACGTGTCGCTTTTGGATACTTATCATGGATTACCTTCTGATGATAATTTCCTGAATAGCATGCTTGAGAGAACGAATGATATATTTGCTGATTTGTTAGAAATCCAACAGACGTTATGATTGATTTTTTCCCTAAAGAGCATATTTCATGTAGTAGTAAAAAGCGTTTTGGTGTGTGTGATGTTCCCGCAGCCGAAGAGAAAGCTTATATTGCAGAAAGAGAAGGTGAGAACTGGATAGCGGTCGTGGACAATTATTATCAATCCAAAGTGAATTTTGTTCCTATTGACCACTGCATCGAACTTCTCCGACCTGATGGTAAAATGGATAACCGCTGTGATGGATGTTTGTTTTATGAGAAAACAATCATATTTGTTAAGCCAAAAGAAGAGTTTTTAGAGATTCAATCAGAAGTATTGTCTGGAGGGAAACAGTTAAAGTCAGCTATAACCTCTTTCTAATCGGGAAATCTGCGCTCTTTTCACACCAATACGCTCTCCAAGTTGTTCTTGGGTCAAGTTCTGCTCTATGCGAGCCTTCTTAATGGCTTCTCCCAAACGGAAAGCGTGTAAAGCATCGTCCACATTGCTCTCAAAAGCGTCACGTTCCGGTGTGCCAACTTTTCCAAAGTGCTTGTCAAGCACATCGTCTAATGGGGTAAGATTCATCTTTGCCATAATCATTTCGCTTCAGGTAAACTCTCAATAAAGTTTAGTGCCTCGTCTGTCAAGAAAGTTGGAAGATATTTTGTGCCATACATTTTCACTATATGTACAAAAGTAAGCATTATGTTTCATAAATAAGAAACAACTGGTTTCAAAATGTATTTCATAGTTCATTTTTAACATTTTGATAGAAGGTAACGATTTCCTTTAGCGGTTGTATTGTTGCAACTATTCTTCATATACAAAAAAACAAGGGATGTAACAAGTTGCGTTGTTACATCCCTCTTTTTTGCGTCCTGCCTCCTCACGGGGGCGAACGGAATAGAACTTTTACACTTAACTATCGGCTCACTTTCGCTTTCCCAAGCTACTTTTGGTGTGAACTGTAATAATTAATTTGTAATTATCTTTTCGGAGAGTAAGTCTGGAACCGGAGTCCCGGACTTACTTGCTCGTCTGTTTAGCTCTATTATTTAACTACTACCTTAACAGCTTCTTCGCCTTCAACTGCTACTACTACGATTCCAGCAGGAACTGAGATAGAAGCGTTGTCAGAAGAGATAACTGTGTTAGCCAATGTCTGGCCTAAGATGTTAGTTACAACTACTGCCTTGCCAGCTGCACCCTTAACAACTACTGCGCCGTTTGTAGCAGATACTGTTACGTCGCTTGTAGCGATTGTTTCGTTTGCAGTTGCGTGAGCGTCTTTGTCAACAGCTGCCATTTTGAAACGAGCTGCCTGGTTGATAGCTTCACCGAATGTACCAGTTGTTGTTGCATCAGCAAATTTCTTCCATGCATCTGTTGAATCACCTGTGTTGTGATCACCATTGTCATTAGTGTACTGAGTCAATACAGGAACGTTGTTGTGCAACTTAATCCAAGCACCAGCTCCGAATGAACCAATCATTGCATTGTTATACATGTCATTAGATTCAATCAAGAAGCTCTTTTCAGCATCACCTGTTTCACGGAATGAGAATGCAACGTTGTTGTGCTCACCGTTCAATTCAACTACATCATACAACTTACCTTGGTTAGCTTTGTCGAAGAATGAAGGTTTAACATACTTCATACCGCTTCCGTCTTTAGCTTCTTCTTTGATAGATGCCAAAGTAGTACCATTCTTCAAGACAAACAATTTATCACCTTGGTGGATAGCTTCTACGAAGCCTAAGCGAACGAAGTTGTCAGCCTTGAATGCATCAGCACGTTTAGTCAACTTGTCGATAAGAGCGTGTTTGATAGAGTCGTTGAAGTTAACCAAGAAGCGACCTTCTACATAACCTGCAACTTCTGCTGTGTGTTCGCAACCCGGGTTGATACCGTGGATACCGTCTACACAATATTTGTAAGCTGGAACTGAGTCAGCAGCAACAACCAATAAGTATTGAGGCATTGTAGCTTTAGACTTAGCAACTGCGTCTACATAGAAACCTTCACGTTTAGTCTGGTTGCCCAAGTTTTCAGCAGCCAAGTAGTTCAAATTGTTAGCCATAGCAAGTTTAGAACCAGAATCTTCATACAAGCTTTCGTTACCCTGATAGTCAACAGTTGTCAAGTCGATAACTTTCTTAGCATTGTTAACTAAACCAGATTCCTTCAAGTTACGATATAACTTGCGGTCTGCGCTTATCAAAGCAAATGCTTCAGTTGCAGTTTCACACAAGTCAGCAATCTTAGCATCGTTCTTAGTATTTTCAATATTCAACTTACCAATCTGGTTGTAAGCAGCCAATGACATTGTAACCATTGTCTTACCACCTTTTCGGAATTCAATGCGATCAGCAAAAGGAACAAGAGTCAAACCAGTCAATTGATCTTTAGTTCCATTAACTTCAGTAAACTGAGGCTGGTTGATGATTGCGTAACCTTCAACACCATTCAATTCATTATTTTCTTTCAAAGTTACAATAGCGAATTTCAAGTTGTCAGATTTAGCAATTTCTTCTTCTGTAGCTAATCTATACTTGTGCTGGTTGTCGATAGCCAAGAATGTATGATCGTTGTCAATCAAGTTTTCATCCTTAACTTTAACCTTGAAGAATGTCTTATACAACGGCTTCACAGCTGCTTTTTCGCTTGAATAACCATATTCAATAGAATCTCTGTATTCGAATTTGTATGTTGGTATTGCTTTAGGTCTTTCTTTATATGTTCCTGTAGCATAGTCAAAATATGTTTCTTTTTCTTCTACTGGATACCAACCTTCAGCACGGTACAATTCGAATTCTGCACCTTCGTCAACCAATCTCAAATAGTCGCTTCTTGAAGAGTCTAAGCCTAAGAACTTGCCACTTAACGTTTCGTCAAAGATTTGTTCGAACTTGTAAGTGGTTTCACGCAATACGCTTTCTCTTTCATTGAAGAAACCTTCAGTAGTCTGAGGATTAACTGGGTTGAATGCTACGCGGTCAGCACAGTTGAAATAGTATTCGTCATGATCATCAACGGTGCTACCTGTCCATGATCTGTAATAATCACGATGGTTAAGAGTAAAGTAGCGACCATCTTTGTCCATATACAATTGACCTTCAAATACAGGATCATCATCAAACCATCCGAATAATTGAGTAAACCAGTTCTTACCATTGAATTCACGGTTGTAGATAGCAACAGTCGGAGTTGCATCCAACGGTTCATCACATGGCTGTTGTTCAACAACCCACTGAGTTGCTGGCATATGATGGAAGTTCTGCAAACCTTTTTCAATTGTATCATAAACTACATGACCCTTCATATCTTTTACGATATAAGCACCATCTTTACGGTTTTCAGTCTGAGTTGTAGTCAATTCAGGTTTAACCAAGTTCATGAAATACAAACCGCTCTTAACAGTAGCACGTGTCAAGTAAGAGTACATGTGGTTGAATGTAACACGCAAACGCATTTCAGCAACATAGTCAGCATACTTAGTTGATCCCAACATCATACTTGATTTGTTGGTCACGTATGCAGGATTGTTCTGTTTTGTCTTACCATCTGTTTTTGTAACGTCTGATGTCTGGGTGAACTTCTGATGCGCAGCATACTTATCCATGCTTGAATTAATTTCACCACCAGCTGCACTTACTGTCAGCAATCTTGATGAATCTCCTATATTAGATTCATTCATAGCGAACAAAGCAACCGGAACACCTGCAGCCTTGTTGTGCATTGAGTTGTGCTGTCTGGCAAATACACTTGAATTATCGTATGCAACACCTGCATTCACTGTGTTAAGATAATTTTCACCCCATGCAGTTGCCAAACGAGAATTTTCATAATTCAATTTACCTTCTTTGAAAGCTTTGTATTCTTCCTGAGAGAAACGAGAAGCATTCAACGGTTCGAATACTACGCTATCGTTAGATGGATAGTAAGTAACCTTCCAGTGATAACGAGCTTCCAACGGGTCTACAATCTTATCACTTGATTTATAATCCGCTGTCTTAACAGCTGTTGCTGTATACACTCGTTTATTATTAAGCAAATCGACATCATCTCCTTTGATATGAGAATAGTATTTGGTTATGATTTCCAAACCTTGGTAGTTGCCAGTTTCAACACCATCATACATCTTCTCTGATACCATCAAATATTTAAAGCCTTCTCCAGTTTTAGCTTTTTCACGAAGCAAGATATCGTAACCAGCATACGCATTCTTGTCGGCAGAAACTGATGTCTCACTTTCGTCATAGTTTTCTCTTGCCAACTGAGTGTAAGGACTTGCTTCAGCAACAAACTCGCCAGCCAAAGGATTAGCAGCTAACTCAAGCAATTCTTTTGAACCCGGTTTGCGGATCATGAATTTAGTTGATTTGCCTGCCTTTACACCTTCTATTGCGTCTGCCCACTTGTCGTAATTAGCAATATGTCCAGGGAAGCTTAAGAATGAACCATCAGCATCAATCATTGTATTTATTTCAGCTGCGCTCAATACCTTAGCACCTGCGATAACCGGTTTAACCCTTAACGCCAAATCGTTAACGTCCTTGATATAATCACCAGCCTTTTTCTTAGATTCTTTCAATGTTACAATAACGTTGCTCTTGTTAAAGCTTGCATCAACACCTACACGCTCTTTATTCTTAATCTTACTTTCGAAGTTAAGTGCCATAGGAGCTTGAATACCCTCTTTAGCCAAGAACATTACAGAGTCTGCTCCATTGTGGAAGTAAGAATAAACTGGAGCAAATCCACCGGCAGTAGGATCAAGAATGCCTGAGTCAGTAGTGTACAACTCCCACTGGTCATTGCAACCATCCAACAAACCATCCTTCAAATATTCCCAGTTATCATTACCAGCACTTGCCGCCAATTGCTTGTTGCCATCCAACTGCAAAGCGTTAGTATGATCCATAGTCAATTTATAACCAGTTTCTTTGTTTTCAAAAGAATAAGACTGACCATGAACCAAAGAAGGAACTGTTGTGATTTTCCACAAAGAGTGAGTCAAAGTTGCATCTTCTACCAAACGAGAAGTAAGATACAATTTACCAGTTGAATAATCACGTTCAACTGTTAAAACTTTTTTAGTACCATCATCGGTCTTTACCTGCAACTGATAATAGTAGTTAGAGTTGATTTCAGCCACATTATGGAAGCCTAAATCAAACATCGCAGCTTTAACAGAACGAGTACGATAAGCGACTTCACCGTCTTCAGGGCAATACTGCGCATTCGCAGTCAATGAACCCGCCAACAAGAAGCCAGCACAAAGTGTAAGTACTTTTTTGTTCATAATACAATTAATAATTTAGTTAATAAATATTGATATTCTTTTCGTTATCAATGTC
>OLSK01001314.1_pt1 | contig 18875 bp, 22 predicted proteins | sample 1672781 | NCBI WGS metagenome assembly OLSK01 (sample SAMEA3136723, study PRJEB25190) | human gut metagenome | biome: human gut; feature: human-associated habitat; material: faeces | place: Austria | collected 2013 | reverse complement strand
ACTTTCGGCGTTTGGAGCGGATGGCAGGTCGCTCTTTGATAGATATTAAGTCTCCGATTATTACGGATATGCCGAAGGCACCGAAGCATGGCAATAAGACAGAAGACGCGATTATTCAGATGATGGATATAGAAGCAGAGAGAGACGCGATTTTAGCGGCTTTGATGGCTCTTAGTCTGATTAGCCGTCAGATACTCTACTACAGCTTCTGTGACGTAAACAAGCACTCTAATTATGAAATAGGGCAATTGATACGAGGATACGGAGAGAAGAATGTAGAGAAGCTGAAATCCATCGCATTGATCGAATTTGCTGAAGCATACAAAAAAGGCGTGTTAGTTCAGTATCGTTGATTTTGTAGGGTTTTTGTAGGGATAGTGTAGGGTTTTTGAGCGGTTTAACGTGATATTATGGTAGTGTCGAAAGATTAGGAAACAGGATCGACAAAATAAAAAAAGAACATCGTTGTCTATTGCCACATGATTAAGCTTGATAGACAGCAGCAAACAAAAATTAGATTTCTCACAAGTTTTCTTTCAACTGCTGCTGTCTATTAAAAAATTATAGGAGGATCAGAAGTATGCATCATTATATTACGAAGTATAGAAACGAGCATAATGAACGAAAAGCGGTTGCGTGGATTCAGTTAAATCTTTTTGGTAAAGCATATTGCTTATTCAAAAGAGAAATCGCAATTTAAAAAAAAGACCGGTGAGCGGTCTCTTTACGGTTTTAACCTTTTCTAAAGGTTGTGTACTTCTCCTAAATTCTTCATCCGTTGTTGTCTATTAATTTATGTATTGGAGGGTAAGAATATGAAATTATCGATTGAAGGTACTTCAGGAGAAATAAAAGAAATCCTCTCAGCTATTTGTAATAGCCGAGAGATTAGCAATTTAATCAATATAGATAATTTAAATGAATCTATTGTTACTCCAAGTTCCCGAGAGAAATTGCAGAAATCTGATCAGCAAAAACAACTAAAAATGGGATATTAGTAGTTCTCTCGCCTATGATGGTAACATCTTTCAGAAAGATAGATTTGACTACCAAACTTTGCTCATCATCTTTTTCTATATCATCAATTTTTTTTGAGCGAAATTCTGCAAAAGAATCCATCATAGCATCAATAAGAGGATTTACTTTTACTTCAGCATCAAAGTCTACAGGAGTTCCGCAAATTGTTGCTCCTCCAGTTTGAATAATAATATTATTGTTAGAATTTTTAGCGAAGAGTTCAATATATTCAATCATGTCTGAACGGTAATCATCAATTTTTGCCATTTTTTTACCACCTTAATTTATTTCAGCGGACCACTCGCTGATAACTAAAATTATACACTTAGGTCATTGGAAAAAGCTGATAGTGAATTTGCAGAAAAATACAATTTAACTAAATAATTAAAAAGGTGGGTGAAGAGAAATGATGGCGTTAATAATTTCAATTTTTGCGCTCTGTCTTAATGTCTATATGATTGGATTTAAAAATGGGCAAAATAAAAAATAGTAGCAGCCAAGAATAATTTTATAGTGTCACTGTGGCGGAAATAGAAGACGCAAAGGTGGAGGTAGGAAGCGTATGGCGCACTATCGGGACCTTGTACAAAACTAGAAAGGACTAGTACGTGTGTGGTGCGATTCCACTCCAGTGACTTTAAGCAACCGAGGGTGGTATGAACTCGTGTGGTGCGAGCCCTAGGGAGGAACAGGATAACCGCCTGTGTGTAGGTTGCTATTACATAATTGGTTAGGTTAGATTGAGTTTTGGGATTCGGTACAAATGAATCGTCATATGACTCAAGCACAGGATCGGAAACGTCCCTGCCTGTGCATTACATATTAGATCACTCATTGAGTGGTCTTTTTATTTACATAAGGGAGGCTGCATAATGAGAAACTACTGGTACGTATCATTATCTAATAGATATCCTCAACCAAGCACAAACGATCCGCCGAGAATTGTCCAATCGATCCAAATGAAAAGCAAGTATTCTATTGTTGAGATGACTAGAGAAGCAGAACCATGTGAGGTTGATAAGTACAATCTTCGTTACTGCGGCCATGGTTTCTATTCAGATAAACACATACAGGAAAATCTTTCAAAGTATGTGTAGATTACAAAACAAATGTTGCAAACAAGCGAGGTGGTGTCACATGTGAAGAAATACGAACTAGCTAAAGATGATTATGAAAAAGGGTTGAAGTATAGAGAAATAGCGGAAAAGTATGGTGTATCCATCAGCACAGTAAAGTCATGGAAATCCCGTTACTGGTCTCGAGAAAAGGTTGCAACCAAGAACGCAACTATTCCGAACAACAAAGGAGCACCAGAGGACAACAAAAACGCTGTTACCCATGGCCTTTTTGCCAATTGGTTACCTTCTGAAACATTAGAAATTATGAATGAGGTTGCAACCTCTAAACCTGAGGATATATTATGGAATAATATCATGATCCAGTACACGGCTATTATCCGAGCACAGAAAATCATGTATGTTGATTATGAGGGTAGTTTGTCCAAAGAAGTTTCTAAGTGGTCCTCGAGTGATTCTGGAAGTTCAGAAGAATATGCTATTCAATATGCTTGGGATAAACAAGCGAACTTTATGAACGCTCAATCCAGAGCCATGAGTACTCTTGCTAATTTAATAAAACAGTTCGTATCAATCGCTGATGAACAAGATGAGCGACGTAAGAAACTTGAACTCATGAACACTCAAGTTGATCTAGCTAAAGCACAATTGAAGCAATTAGACGATGGCTATGATCCGACAGAAGAACAAACTGTAATTATTGATGACATTCCGTTAGTTGAAAGCGAGGCTGGTTCAAATGGCATTAATGGCCAAGAAACAAACTCAAATTAAGACTACGGACTTGATTAACCCACATTTTTATAAGATGTGGCACACACAATGTCCGTATGTTTTGATGAAGGGCGGACGTGGATCGTTTAAATCATCTGTTATTAGTTTGAAACTTGCTACTGAAATGAAGAAACACACGCAAGCAAAACATAAGGTTAACGTTGTTTGCATGATGAGTCAGCACAAGTATTTACGTGATGCGGTTTATCTTCAAATCAAATGGGCATTGAATATGCTTGGGATTGCTAATGAGTATAGGTATCGAATGTCGCCATTGACGATCATCCACAAGCGAACTGGTTCAGCATTCTACTTCTATGGCGTTGATGATCCATTGAAACTTAAATCTAATGCGATAGGCGATATTATCTCATTGTGGTATGAAGAAGCTGCTAACTTTCAAAGCAGTGAAGTATTTGACCAAACAAATGCTACGTTTATTCGCCAACGCTCTAAGTATGTGGACCAAGTAAAAGTTTATTATTCGTGGAACCCGCCAAAAAATCCATACGATTGGGTCAATGAATGGGTAGAGAAATGTAAAGAGCTAGATGATCATTTAGTAGACCATTCAACTTACTTAGATGATGAATTAGGTTTTACCGATCCGCAACAACTTAAACTAATAGAAACTTACCGCAAGAATGATGAAGACTATTACAAGTGGCTCTATCGTGGCGAAGTCATTGGATTAGGGACTCATATCTATAATATGAATCATTTCCAACCTTTAGATAAAATGCCGGATAATGACTACATAGCGAATCTTTATTTCTCAATCGATAGTGGTCACCAGGTATCTGCAACAACATGCGGGTGTTACGCGCTTACTAGAAAGAAGAACGTAATCTTGTTAGACACGTATTACTATAGCCCGGCAGGTAAAGCAAATAAGAAAGCACCGACCGAACTATCAAAAGACTTGCATGATTTCATTGATCGTTGCCAGGCTGAATATGATAAATATGCCTATCAAATTACGATTGATTCGGCAGAAGGCGCATTAAGGAATCAATATTATCTAGATTACAATGTCCGATTACACACTGTAGCTAAAGCTAAAAAAGTAGACATGATTGATCACGTTCAAAGCTTACTTGCACAAGGTAGGTTTTTTTATTTGGAAAAAGAAAGCAATAAGATATTTATTGAGGAACACAAAAAGTATCAATGGGACGAAGACACGTTGAACAGTGATGATCCAAAAGTTATTAAAGAGGATGATCACTCTTGTGATGGTTTTCAATATTTTGTACGTGATAATCTTCAAGACTTAGACCTGAAATGGTAGGTGAGAAAATGGGAGTATTCCAAACGATTAAAAGTATATTCAAGAGAGGAGTTGATAGCGTGAATATGAGTTATACTGGTCGTGATATTGCTAAGGTAACGGATCATCCTAAAATAGGGATTGATTCAAGAGAATACGATCGGATTGCAAGAAACTTTAGGTACTATTCCAATCTATTTCCTGATATACAATATCGTAATTCATACGGGGAAACACAGAAAAGAGAATTTAAGTCCCTAAATATCACCAAGACAGCTTCTAGACGGTTAGCGAGTATCATCTTTAATGAGAAGTGCAAAGTAGCACTAAAAGACAAGGAGGAACAAGCAGAAGCTTCGAAAAGCATCCAATCAGCTGTAGAGTTCCTAGATAAAACACTTTATGACAACAATTTCTACAATCTATTTGAGTTGAACCTTGAAAAAGGGATTGCTGCAGGCGGCTTTGCAATGCGTCCTTACGTTGACGGTGACAAGATCAAAATTTCATGGATCCGTGCGGATCAATTCTATCCGTTGCGATCAAATACTAACGAAGTAAGTGAATGCGCCATTGCAACAAAGACCATTCAAACAGAAGGTGACGTGAATTACTACTATACGTTGCTAGAATTCCATGAATGGCAAGATGATAAGTATGTTATCAGTAATGAGCTTTATAAATCTGATAACGATAATATTGTTGGTAAACAAATTTCATTAGCGGTTCTTTATCCTGATTTGGCTGAAACTGTCACATTAGAAGGATTGAAAAGACCGCTTTTTGCATACTTTAGAACACCTGGTGCGAATAACAAATCGTTAGAAAGTCCATTGGGCGCTGGTATTGTCGATAACTCAAAAGAGATTCTGGACACAATCAACACAACGCATGATCAATTTGCTTGGGAAATTCAGTTAGGTCAACGACGTGTTGTTGTTCCTGCAGAGTTTCTTAGAGTAGATCAATTGCGCCCGCCGCTGTTCGACACTGATCAGAATGTTTTTGCTGGTGTGTATGGTGCTGAAAATATCGGGGTTAAGGATATCACTACACCTATTCGGACGGTTCAGTATAAGGATGCTATTAGTCATCTGATCAAAGAGTTTGAGGTGCAAGTAGGTTTATCTGTTGGCTCAATGAACTATGCAGATGATGGGATTAAAACGGCAACAGAGATTGTTTCTAACAATTCTATGACGTATCAAACGCGTTCAAGCTATTTAACGATGGTTGAAAAAGTTATTAACGAACTAATCCATTCTATTTTTGAGCTTGCGGGATACGGAGAAATGTTTGAAAGCGAGAAACCGCTATTCTCTATTGAATATGATAGTTATTTAGTAACAGTTAGTTTTGAGGATGGTCTATTTGTCGATCGTAACAAACAATTAGAAAATGATCTAAAGGCTGTAACTGCTGGCGTAATGCCTAAGAAACAGTTTCTTATCCGTAATTACAATCTAAACGAAGAGGAATTAGAAGATTGGTTAGCTGCATTAAAAGATGAAATGCCAGAAGCGGGATCAACCGAACGGCGTAGTCAAGATGCCTTATTCGATTTAGGTGATTAATTATGATTACACCGGATAAAATGCAGCGTGATGCGGATTCAATCACTAATATTTATTCAGAACTAGAAGACCGAATCTTTACCATCATAATCAAAGCCTTAAAACATTCTCGTTTTCGAGATGTAGCTAAAGAAGACGTGCTTTTGTGGCAATTAAAACAACTTTCTAAGATGGGTACATTAAACGATAAAGTTATTGATTTGTTAGCAAGTTATACTGGCGAAACTCAAGAAGCGATTGAACAATTGATTAAAGGAAACGGCGTGAAGATCGTTGATGAAATTGATCGAGAGTTAGAACGAATGGTCCATAAAAGTGTTCCTGTGTCTGACGACGTAAACAAAATTCTAGACTCTTTGGTTCGTCAAACTTTCCAAGACTTAAATAATAATGTCAATCAAACGCTGATCACTACTAATTTCAATGAGAATGCAGTCATGAGAGCTTATCAAGCAATTCTCAAACAATCAACCATCGAATCTATGACAGGTCTTAAAACGCACGAGAAAGCCGTGAAAGATAACGTCTATAAAATGGTAGATATGGGAATTAAGTCAGGCTTTGTCGATAAAGCTGGTCGTGAGTGGTCAATGGAGGCTTACTCGAGAACAGTGATTCAATCCACCTCACACAGAACATTCAACGATTTACGATTGCAACGAATGGAAGACTTTGACTGTGTGACTGCATTAATGAGTAGTCATCCAGCAGCTCGCGAAGCCTGTGCGCCAATCCAAGGCGGATGGGTATTAACTGTGCCGAAAAATGAAGCGCCAGAAGAATTCAAGCATTTACCATCTATTTACGATCACGGATACGGCGAGCCAAGCGGAACGCAAGGAATTAACTGTACACATATTCTTTATCCTGGCCGTCCTGATGTGAACACAAACAATCAGCCGCGATATGATCCAGAAGAAGTACAAAGAAATGCTGAGATCCAGCAGAAACAAAGAAGATTAGAGCGTGATATTCGTTACCAGAAGAAGCGAATGAATGCGGCGTTAGAATTGGAAGATCCCGAAACTGTCCAGATGTGCAAACAAGTGATTGCTAACAAACAGAAACAGTTAAGGGAGCTTATCAACGAACATGGGTTCTTAGTTCGTGATTACAGTAGAGAACAAGTACAAAGTTAATAATTTAAGCCTAGCAATCGCTAGTCTTTTTATTTTGCCCTGAATACGGCGTTAAACTGTTCAATCCATCGAGGGCGTAGCCTCGTTAAACAACGAAAGGATGAATGAAATGAAACGTGAAGAACTGAAAGAACTTGGCTTAACTGATGAACAGATTGGATCAATTATGGCTTTGCATGGTGTGACTGTGAACGAGTTGAATAGTCGGGTGTCTACCGCGGAACAACAGGCCACTCAATATCAAGAACAGTTAGAGAAAAACCAAAATGAGCTGAATGATTTCAAAGCAAATGCTAAAGGAAATGAAGATCTTACTAAGCAGTTAGAGGATTTACAGTCTAAGTTCGATGAAACGAAGACGAGTTCTGAACAACAAATTGCTGATCTTAAAAAATCATCAGCGATTGACTTAGCTCTAACACAAGCCGGGGCAAAGAATATTAAGGCTGCTAAAGCCTTGCTAGATGGCGAATCATTGGAACTGACAGATGAAGGGCTAAAAGGATTAGATGAACAACTGGCCGCACTCAAAGAGAGCGACGGTTATTTATTTGGCCAATCTGAACAGGTTCCACCTAATCCCGATGGTAAGAAGGCTACTTTCGGGGGCAATCCTAGTTCCGGCCAGAATGTGGAAGAAGATGTGTTCGCTAAAGCATTAGGAGTTTTACCAAACAAAAATTAAATTTGGAGGGAATAAAATATGGCAATTAATTACATTACAAAAGACAATGGGATTTTCGATCAGAAGATCACTCAAGGATTGTTAACGACGATCTTAGGTATTCCACAAGTTGAATTTGTGAACGGTGGTAAATCATTTACATTGACTACTATTTCAACTTCTGGTTTAAAAAACCATACACGCAACAAAGGATTTAACAGTGGAACTTACGGAAATGACAAAAAAGTTTATACAATGGGTCAAGACCGTGACGTTGAATTTTACATTGATAAACAAGACGTTGATGAAACGAATCAAGACTTAGCTGTAGCTAAAATTTCAAATGTATTTATTACAGAGCACGTGCAGCCTGAAATCGATGCTTACCGTTTCTCTACTTTAGCTGCAGGAGCAGGCAAGACTAAGGAAGAAACAATTACTGAGAAAAATGCTTATTCTGCAATTAAAGCTGCTATTTTACCAGCACGTAAATTTGGCCCACAAAACCTAGTAGCGTTTGTATCAACAACAGTAATGGATGCATTAGAACGATCTACTGAGTTCACTCGCAACATTACCAATCAAAACGTTGGTCAAACCGCCTTAGAATCCCGAGTAACTTCGTTGGATGGCGTGTTGCTAGTCGAAGTTTGGGACGATACTCGTTTTAAAACGAAATACAATTTTTCAGATGGATACGTTGCTACCTCTGATGCAAAAGACATCAATATCTTAGTTGTCGCTAAACAAGCAGTTATCCCCGTGGTTAAAGAAAACACCGTCTTCTTGTTTGCGCCAGGCGAACATTCTCAAGGCGACGGGTACTTGTACCAAAACCGTCTGTACCACGATTGCTTTATTAAAGAAAAACAAAAAGAAGGTGTATCTGTCTCTTTGGCCCCAAAGGGATAGACCCATCCGGCGTAACTTTGAATAAAACAACAGCTACGCTAACGGTGGGAGCAACAGAAACATTGTCTGCTGCTGTATCACCAGAAACGGCAACTGATAAATCAGTCAAATTTACCTCTAGCGATGAAACAATTGCAACAGTAACGCCAGTGCAAGGAAAGGTTACTGCTATTAAAGTAGGAGCTACGACGGTCACAGCGACAACCGTAAATGGTAAAACTGCTACGTGTAAAGTCACGGTAACCGCAGCAAGCGAAGGATAGCTACTAAACTATCCTTTTTAATTGAAAGGAGGCAGTTATGAGCTATCTTACGCACGATGAATATTTAAAATCAGGATTCAACAAAGTATCAGTTTCGGAGTTTGATGACTTAGAAAAATGTGCTGCACGTCAGCTTAATCGAGTGACAGGCGATTTTTACATGAGACATTCTTTAGCTGATGACACGTTCAAATATCGAGTGGATAAGTTCAAAATCGCAATGGCTGTCCAAATTGAATATTTGAAGTCAGTTGGAGTTACTTCGTTATCAGACTTACTAAATGCTTCCCCTTCAAGTGTCAGCGTTGGTCGTATGCGTATTGAATCTGGAAGCACGAATGCGGCAACAGTTGGCAGAACGATGGTTGCAACAGAGGCTTATAACGAGTTGATCTATACAGGACTTCTTTACAAGGGAGTTGACTATCGATGATTCCTTTAATGCCAAAAGAACTTTGTAACCAGTCAATTACTTTGAGGCTGCTAGATGGTCATGACAAATGGCAAAAACCTGTCTTTTCTGAACCAATCACGATTAATCATATGATCTTTCAACCTCAAACAGTGTACAGCGGTAGTAATAATAATCGGCAAGTGGTAGCCAACGCTATCGCTTTTTTGTTTGCTGGAGTATCTGATCCGATGCCAGTGATTAATAAAAATCATGTTGGGTCAAAGATTGACTTTGAAGGTGAGACTTACACTATCACGACGATCGTAGATAACCGTAATCCATACAGTAACGAAGTCTACTCGTATGAGTTGGAGGTGCTGTAATGCTCCATGTTAAGGTTGAAAAAAATGGCGTCGATCGTAAGTTGTCCGTGATGAATCTCAATTCAGCAATGTATTATATGACATCTCAAATGCACATGGATATGAATCTATATGTGCCTAAACGCCAAGGAAATTTAAGGGACAAATCTTTCGTTAACAAAAACCGAATAACTTATGCTGCTCCTTATGCACGAGCTCAATTTAGAGGGTTTGTTAACGGCAGCAGAGTCAGAAACTATACGACTCCAGGTACCAGCCGTCGTTGGGATCTTAGAGCAAAAGCGAATCACATGGACGCTTGGCGTAAGGCATTTATCAAAGGAGAGAACTTGTAATGGATTTATGGGAAAGATTATCCGATTCAATAGATTCTATTCAAGGTCTTCCAATGCCATGCTCGATGGGGTTCCTTAATGGGGAAGACACGCTTTGTGTTTATTCGATGCCAGGTAGTCGGACAGTAGAAGAATACTTTGACGGTACGAAAGAGCGTGAAATACTCTATGAGGTCGGATTTAACACGAAAGACCAAGAAAAAGCCAACAAAACATTATGGCTTATATCAAATCATTTAGACGAACTCTCAACTCTGAAGTCAGAAGATGAGAGCTTCGTCTTTTTAGGTATCGAAATAAGTGAGACTCCTTTCGTAAGCGAACAGGACGTGCAAGGGAACTCAACTTATTTATTAGGTATCAAAATCACCATTCATCAATTCAAAAATTAGGAGGAAATTTAAATGGCAGAAAATAGTAAAGAATTTTTACTAAACTTTAAAAACAAATTGGAAATCGATACTTCAGGAAGTACAGATTTAGATAAAATCGCATCGGCTAAATTCGCACCATTAGCAGCAGGGATCACAACTATTACTCCAGCTGCAGCGGACACTACAGATGCATCCCATTACTACGATGGAGAAGGATTCGCTGATTCCACTGTAACTGGTAAAAATATCACGTTCCAAGTTGCGGGACACCGTGTATTTGGAGATCCAGCTCAAGATTATGTAGCGTCTAAATTCTTGTCAATCGGAGATGAATTACGCACGTTAGCACAATGGACTGATGCCAAAGGGAATAAGGTTCAAGCTGTTGTTACATTGACTGCTATTGTACCTTTCGGCGGTGCAGCTAATGCTAAACAAACGTTCAGCTTCACAATGACATTCAACGGCAAGCCAAAATCGGTAGCAGCGGGGAAGTAATTAGCCCTGAAAGCGTAGCGCTTAATAAAACAACGTTATCGCTTGCAATTGGGGCAAACGAAACCTTAACAGCTACCGTTTTACCGGCAGACGCAACAGATAAAACAGTGACATGGAAATCAAGCGATGCAACTATTGCAGGTGTTGATTCAACAGGGAAAGTTTCAGGAGTTAAAGCTGGAACTGCAGATATCACAGTGACGACTAAAACAGGTGGAAAAACCACCAAATGTACTGTAAAGGTTACTGAAGGTTAGCCAAATGGCTAACCTTTTTATTTTTTAATAGGGGGGAACATAAATGGCTATCAACAATGTAATTGACTTAGATGCAAAATTATCACTAACTAAATCCGTAAAAATTGCAGGTAAAGTATATGAAATCACTATTTCTGATGAGGTTGATCAAGCTTTAATGGATTTAACTAGTGTAGATGTCCCATCGCAATTAGAACACCTGACAGAAAAAGCAGAGAAATTGGAAGATTTAGAAGATAAATCAACTGATAAATATAAAGAGTTTATTCGCCTAGAAGTTGCTAAATTGAAAGATCGTTCAATCGCTGCACTAGATAAAGTGTTGGGAGAAGGAGAAGGAACCCGTGTATATAAGAGTTACGGAAATAGTACAAAGGCATTATTAACTGTCATTGGTTTATTGCAAAAAGAGTTGGGTGAATTGATGATTGAACGTAAAAAAACCGCTGATAACTATTACAAAAACAAACATAAAAAGAAGTGATATAGATGTTTGATTTGGTTGAGGATTTAGAAAATACACTAATCATTGAAGGAGAAGAATATAAATTTGACCTTTCCTTTGATGTGGTGATTAGATTCTATGAATTGCTAGAAGATAAAAATTTAAAATCATTTGAAAAAATTAATAAAGCTTTTGATTTGTTTTATTTTGATGCTAAAGCTCCCATTAGTGATTTTACTTTCGAACAGAAGCAAGCAGCAATCGAAGAAATAAGTAATTATATACAAAAATGTCCATACGGAAATAACAATAATGATCAGGAATCCGGAAATACTGTGCCGGAAAAACTTTATTCTTATTCTCAAGATGCTGGAGCAATTTATTCCTCATTTTTAGCAGATTACGGCATCGATTTATTAAAAGAAAAAGGACGAATGCACTTTATCACGTTCAAAAATCTTTTGTTTGGATTAAGCGAAAATACTCATTTTCAACGAATTTTATCTATTCGTTCTAGAAGTATTAATGGACTAGAAGGCGAGGCACTTACTAGCCTACTAGAATTGCAAGAGTACTATGCTCTTGATTCAGAAAAAACAGTAAATAATCTAGACAATCAGTTAGGAAGTATGTTTGACATGCTAGCCGCCCAAGCAAAAAAATAGAGAGGAGGTAATTAAAGAATGTCTGCAGATGCGACGATAAATATTGATGTCATGCTCTCTAACTTACCAAAATTTAAAACAGATGCTAATTTTATTGATGATTTGTTATCCAAATTAGGTGCAAATACTGGAAAACAGATGGATGATCAGTTTGCTATTGAAACAAAGGCAATCCAAGAAAAGGCAATCTCAACTAAGAAAAAAATAGATGATTCACTTGGGAAAACTACCAAAGTAAAACTTACGGCAGATAATACTGATGTCAAAGAAAAATCAGGTGAAGCTAAAGATCAAGTATCGAAAATTCCGGATAAAAAAAGCACAACATTTACAGCAGATACTACTCAAGCTAAAACAGAGACCAGAGAATTAGGCGAAACTGCAGAAAAAACTGAATCAAAATTTGTAAATTTAAAAGATAAACTTACTATTGGAGCAGTAGCGGGTGCGACTTCTCAAGCGGTTCAAGTTATTACAGGAAGCTTTACAGATTTAGTAGGAGAAGGTTTAGCAGCTTCTGATTCAATGGATAAATTCCGCTCTACTATGAAATTGGGTAGTTTTGGCGATGAAGAAATTGATAAAGCAGCAAAAGCAGTAAAAAAATATGCGGATGATACAGTTTATGATCTATCAGATGTTTCGAATACCACAGCACAGTTAGCAGCTAACGGCATTAAAAATTACACTGAATTGACTCAGGCAGCCGGAAACTTAAATGCTCAAGCCGGTGGTAATGCTGAAACGTTCAAATCTGTAGCAATGGTCATGACACAAACGGCAGGAGCGGGAAAATTAACAACAGAAAACTGGAATCAGTTGGCTGATGCCATTCCGGGCGCTTCTGGCGTACTTCAAGAAGCAATGAAGAAAAACGGTGCTTTTACTGGGAACTTCCGTGAAGCAATGGAAAAAGGCGAAATATCTGCTGATGAATTCAATACAGCCATTACTGAATTAGGTATGAATGATGGTGCTATCGAAGCTGCTAAATCCACCTCAACTTTTGAGGGTGCAATTGGTAATTTACGATCCAATGTTGTTTCTGGAATTATGGACATTATTGATCATTTAGGAAAAGATAACTTGACTGGCATGGTCAATAAGGCTTCTGATGCAGTGGTAGGTGTATTTCAACACATTGCAGATGTCTTTTTATATTTTCAAAAACATGAGGATACTATTACGAATATTTCCAATAATGTAAAAAAAATAGTTGGAGCCTTGTTCTCAGGGGCATGGGAAGAAGGTAAAGATTTACTTTTTGATGTCGGTAAAATGCTTGGATTAGTTGATGAAAATGCCCAAAGTGTTAAAGACCCCCTTGAATTAATTAACGAAATAATTGGGAAAATAGCCAAACATAAAGATGAAATAAAGCTCTTTGGCGAAGCACTGGTTATAATGTTTGCTGTTAAAAAAGGCTATGAATTCATTACCATGTTAAAAGAAGCAAAAAAAACTTTAACGGAAATGACTGCTATTGAAACAATTACTGATTTTTTAGGCGGTGGAGGGTTCTCGTTTGGCAAAAAGGCAAGTACTAAAAATATAGGAAATGTGGGTGCTGAAATTGCTGAAACAATCTTACCAAAAGGTGGTAAAGGAGTCGCTACTATTGCTGATGATGCACTAGAGTCTGTTTCTAAACTAGGTGGGTTAGCAAAACTAAGTAAAGGAGTAAGCAAAGTGCTACCTTTTGCTGGGGTACTTGCCAGTGCAACTGAACTGTTGGGTAAAGGATCAGCTTCTTCAAAACTAGGGGCTTTTGGTGGTTCGTTAGGTGGAAGTGCGGCGGGTGCTGCTATTGGTACGGCTATACTTCCAGGAATTGGCACAGCGATTGGTGCAGGATTAGGTGGAATTGGTGGCACAGAACTAGGAAAGAACTTAGGTAAAGATATTGGTAAGGGGTTCAAAAACTACGCACCTAACTTAACTAATCTTTTAGGTGATATTGGGCATGACATAACTAAGAAATTTAATAAAAATGTCGGTTCTAATGCAAAAGAGCTTTCAAAAACTTACACCAAAGAGATGGAAAAACTTAATAAAATAGCTGTCAAAACACCAAAAGGCGATAAAGAATTAAAAAAACAGAAAGCCCAAACGACTGAAATATTCAAAGATATGTCAGACTCTATACAAAAATATTATAAAAAGAAAGAAAAATCATCTAAAAGTGATTATGATTATTTCGTTAAAAATGGATTAATGACCCAAAAAGAAGCTGACAAAGCCCTAGCTAAACAAAAGAAAAATGATGATGAACAGAAAAAGAATCATCAAAAAGCTCTCAAGGCTATGCAAGTTTATTCTGGTGAACATTATGCCAATGTGGAAAAAATCGAAAAAGGTGGTACCAAAAAACTCCAAGATATCGCAAAAAAATATGGAAAAGATAGTAAAGAATATAAAAAAGAATTGAACAAAGAGTTAGAAGAAGAGCAGGAAAAATATGCTAAAAACATGAGTAAAGCGCAGTCTAAGCTGAACGAGCAAATTAGCAAAGAAACGAAAATAGCTTCGGGAAAACAGCTAGATATTTTGCAGGATTTGAAAGATCATAAGGGCAAACTCTCTCATGAAGAAATGAAAAATGCTATCTTAAATTCTAAAGAACAACGTGACACGATCATTAAAGATTCCAAAAAAACAGCAAATGATTCAATAAGTGCCGCTGATAAAAAATACAAAGAAACTGTTGAAAAAGCAGACAAAGAACGTTATGAAAATGGGACTATGTCCAAGAAGCAGTATGATGAGGTTGTGAAACAAGCAAAGAAAGAGCGAGATGATGCTGTCACAGCTGCTACTGAGAAAAGGGATAAATCAATAAAGAAAGCCCAAGAAACTCATAAAGAAGTAGTAGATCAAGCAACCCAACAGGCCGGAGAACACAAAGGTGCTGTTGATGGTGAAACAGGTGAAGTTGTAGGCTCTTGGGATGAAATGAAAACAAACATGGGATCCATTGTTGAAGGTGTCGCACACAGTATTGGCCATTTGATACATGCATTGAACAAAGATTGGGGAAACGACCTTATTAATTTCAAATTTGGTGCTCATGCAAAAGGTTCTAGTGGATTGACCGAAGACGAAATTGCTCTGGTTGGAGAAGAAGGATTTGAGCTTGCTCATCATCCATCTAAAGGTATTTTCCCTGTGGGTGTTAGCGGTCCAGAAATTCGTCCTCTGCAAGCTGGTACTTCAATTTTACCCCATCATATGTCTAAAGAATTCTTGGCAATGACAAAGGGGCTACCTGCACACAAAGACGGTGTTTGGGGTACTATCACAAACATGTTTGACTGGGTAAAAGATAAAGCTAAGGACGTATGGTCTTTTGTATCAGATGGTGCAGGCAAAGCTTATGATACAATTGCTGACAAACTTGGTGTTTCTGACTTTTTAGACAACCTTGGAGATTCAGCTGAATATAAAGTAGCTGCAGGCGGTATCTCTAGCATAAAAGATAAGATCATCGAATACGCACAAAGTTTCTTTGATAAGTTCAACGAAGAAAATGGCGGTGGTAGTTTCGATGGTGCGATGGCAGACAACGTCTATAAGTATTTAGTAGATATTGCAAACCAAGCTGTTAGAAAATTTGGTATGAGTGGAGTTACTTCTGGCTATCGTCCTGGAGATCCATATTTCCACGGAAAACATCAAGCGATTGATATTGCCTACCCAGCAAGTATGAATGGTTCAAGCAAATATTTTGATCCTGCAAACTGGGTATTTGAGAATTTTGCTGATAAAGTTGGGTATGTTATCACACAGGGAAAAGTGCGTGATAGAACTGGCCAATCAGGTCAACCAGCAACTGGTTCATGGGAACCATGGCCAGATAATGATCATTACGACCATTTGCATATCACTGGTAAATTAGGATCAGGAGATATTTTCAAAGCAGGAGGCGGTAGTTCTCCTGCTGGTTCAGGTGCTGAAAGATGGCGAAGCCAAGTAATTGAGGCTGCAAAAATGGTCGGATTTCCAACAGATAAAGGGCATATAGACAGAATCATTAGTCAGATCCAAACAGAATCAGGCGGAAATGAGAAAGCTGTTCAAGGTGGTTATACAGATAGTAATACCATTACTGGAGACTTAGCAAAAGGATTGATGCAAACAATTAGTGCTACTTTCAATGCTTATAAGATGCCAGGTCATGGCAATATTTTTAATGGATATGATAGTATCTTAGCCGGTTTAAGATATATCATGGCTCAATATGGAACAGGTGCTGGCTTCTTTGCGAATATTGGAATGGGGCATGGTTATGCTGATGGTGGAGAAGTGAATGGTCCTGAGTTGGCTTGGATTGGAGAAGACCCAGCTTATCCAAAAGAGTTTATGATAAATCCTGCTAAACCTTCTGCAGATGCTTTAATAATGAAAGCCATTCAGTCCAGAGAACAATTTAGACCAGCTTCAGTAAGCAACGCATCGAGCAATTCGAGTGGATTTTTAACAAGCGAAATTTCAGAAAGTTCACTTCAGAAGCTGTCTCAAGCTTTGAATAATCGTCCAGTTGAAGTAATTAGTCATCTAGACGGTAAGAAAGTCAGCAAAAGTGTAGATGAATATACTGGTTCATCATTAGCAAGAAAACTATATATGAGAGGAAAGAATTTCAATGGATGATAAAACATCAGTATTTCTCCAATTTAGTACAGGTAAATTTGACTTACTAGCAAATTACCGAATAAAAATCATTGATATAAAAATTGGGATGCCAGTACCTAAAAATGAATTTTCTTCTTATGCAGGTTCAGTAGGAAAAAAGCTGCTGACACACTCATTTGATTCTTTTCCTATTACTTTTGAATTTGATTATTTTGCAGACAATCTAAATGATCTTATTTTGACTGAAACAGAGTTGAGAGAATTGTTTAATAAAGAAGGTGAGTACTACTTTATTTATACAAGAGAACCTGGAAAAAGATACCCTGTTACAGTGGAAAGCATTTCATCTACTAAAAAAGCTTATTTTAAAGGGAATTTTGTTGTATCGTTTTCAGCATACAAAGGGTATGCTGAATCGATGGTAACAACACTATCAAGTTTTAGTTTGGAAGATGATTGGCAGTTTTCTCAAGGCTTAGTTTCCGAAGACTATAGTTACTCACATAACACAAGTCATTTCACTATTTTCAATGCTGGTAGTTTTGAAATTGATCCAAGAGAATCCGATTTACGAATTACATTAGAAGGAGAATCCGAAGGAAATGTTACCATCTTTAATAAAACAACGGGTGATCGCTTTATTTATTATCCATCACTTTCTACAAATCTCGGTCAGACACTAGTGTTGGATGGTGTATACCCAAAATTGAATGGTGTAAGCTGTGGTATTGATACAAACCATGGACTAATCATTTTAGCTGAAGGGGTCAATGAAATCGAAATTCAAAATATTACTAGAGTGAAATCTTCTTGGGATTTCCGTTTCTTGTATAAGTAGGTGATACTTTGAAAAACATATTAATACGCAATTATGAAGAAACAAAAGAGGAAATCCTTATTAACTACGATAAGGATTCTTTTTCTGTCTCGTGGCAACAAAATGAAACATGGGAGTTATCTGTTACTGTACCAAGGACAAAAGGGAATCAGATAACCTTCGACTTAATCGATTATGAAAACTATGTTGTATTTGACGGTCAACAGTACTCAATCAAACAGATGAGATCATATGCTTCTGGGAGCCAAATATATAAAGACATCGTAGCCACCCACATTTATTACACCATTCAAGATGGCCGACAGTATGATACTGTTTCCGGAACAAAGTCGATTAATGACCTGTTGACTCATATTTTTAAAGCAGGAAATCGTGGATTCAGTTGGGAAGTGGTGGATCCCAACAATGTATTTTTAAAGAAAGAACAGGAGAATTTTGGAAACGATAATTATTTAAATCTCATAAATGAGGTTTTGAATGATTACGGTGCTGTTGTGATACCAAACAATAAGCATTTAGTATTTTATCCCATTTCAGAGTATGGAAAAACCACTGAACAACAGATTCGTTATAAATATAATACAGACGATGTATCGTTTGATATTGATACTTATGCCCTGAAAACACAAATCAAAGGCTATGGTAAGTTGAAAGAAAATGCAAACACAGACAATTTAAAAGATAGTGATTATGTCTTTCCTCCCGTAACTTATACGAGTGCTGAATCAGAAAAATGGGGCATTAGAATACAAGATCCAGTGGAAGACGAGCGTTACACAATTCAAAATAATATGCTCGTGTATCTGAAACAACAGTTACATGATTATCCAGATATTTCTGGTTCGGTGACATTGAAATGGGCTGTATCTCTTGATAAAGGAGATAAAGTCCTTTTTGTGTATGAACCTTTAAGTTTAAGTACCTATATCCAAGTTGTCGGTATTACAACTTATCCCGCTATCCCTAACAAAGCACCAGAAATCGTGTTATCAAATACGAAGAAAACAATTACCTCAATACTTGCAAATCTAGCTAGGAAAGGACTGATGTAGATGGGGTTGCTTAAGTTAATATCAAATAATATCGCTTTAAAGTGGAAAGAAACATTCAATAAAAATGTGGACTATCTAAATAATCTCGAAAAGAAACTATCTGATCAAGACAAATCGACGAACAGTCGAATCGATAACTTAGTGCTGCATTCAGGTGGCGAATCGCCGAATGAAGTGGTTGATGCACGAGTTAATAATAAGGGAGAAATCTTTGATACATTACACGGAAGACTATTAAAACATGAAAATCTGTCGGACGAACAAATTAGCGAACTGAATACAAACATGGATAGTCAAAAAGAGCAAGTTCAAC
>OLSK01001309.1_pt1 | contig 18929 bp, 16 predicted proteins | sample 1672781 | NCBI WGS metagenome assembly OLSK01 (sample SAMEA3136723, study PRJEB25190) | human gut metagenome | biome: human gut; feature: human-associated habitat; material: faeces | place: Austria | collected 2013 | reverse complement strand
TATTTTAACTTTAGTTATTTTTAATACTTATATTTTAACACATTTAAAGGATGTCTACAATTAAATTTAATATTTTTTGTTATATAGTTATTTTCAATACTCAAAATATATGTTATTACACTATTTTAATATCAACGAATTATTTTAAGTGTATCTTTACTAGGTATCTCAAAATGCTTTAGCTTCTCACTATTCTTTAATATCTGATAATATGGCGAAGATGTAAGTGAAAGTAATTTTATAACTGCCATTCCGAAGTATAAACATGCCCCCGTAGAACAAGCAGATTCACTTATGATACCATGTGCAATCTCATTTCTTATGTTTGCTCCAGCTCGTTCATTTAACAGCCCTCTAAATATAAACAAAATATCATTATCATAGCAATCCATCAATTCTGGTAATGATAGAATAGAACTTAACACTTTTTCCATTGATGTACCATCTTTTTCCAATGTTACTGTTATTCCACCAGCCCCCTGTGCAATAGCTCTAAAAAGATTTTCTACCTGGGGTGCAAGAATATGTATTGCTTCATAATAGTCTCCATTAAAAAACATATACACTCCACTTTGAAAAATCCGTTCTCTTCCAGTGGGAATAATAGGATTATCCTTAACCAAAAATTCCACCATAGGTTTATCAATAACAAATCTATCTCTTATTATATTCAAAGCATTTTTTATCCAAACATCACCAATGAATTTTTGTTTTTCCAATTCGTTTTGGTACATATGTAACTCTATAAGTCTCGAATCTTTTTCCGGATTATGAATATCTAATGGTGGCAACGTCAGCACTGTCTGTCCCTGAGTATTTATTAAATTTTTACCAAATAAATGAGGAATCGGCTGATCCTTAAATTCTTTTATCACACGATTTTTTATATCTTCTTGCTTTTCAAACCCAAACATTTGTATCAACCGAACTACACATTCTTCAAAGGATAATCCTTCTATATTAGCCTTAATATTATCAACAACACCTTTTATGTCTAATTTAATAGAGATTGGCATCATTGTTTTAGGTATTTCTTTTTGTATTTCAATAAGCCTTTTTTGAGCTGCTGATGCTTTTTCTGGTTTTCCATTATTACGATATAGAATTATACCTTTTTGATAAAAATTAACTGCCCTCCATGCTCCTTGCATATCCTTCTGAAACGTTTTTTCTGCAAAATCTAAATAATAATCTGCTAATGAAATATTATTTTGCCTCTCTTCTTTTTTTCTTTTCAGCTTAGATAAACATTTCGCTCTTAATTTATATGCTTGTTCTACCTTTGCAACATTAGCGCTATTATAAGCAATCAACTCATCTAATGCATTTAAAATTATAGATACATTAAAATTCTTTTGCTCAAAAAATAGTTCCATTACTCTCAACGCAAAACCAGATTCATCTCTGGATGCCTTAGTGAATATAAAATCATTAAACCAACCTTGTATTTCGTTATATATTGCAGTTTGTTTTGTTTGTACCGAAATGCATACTGCTCTGCGGATCATATCAATTGTCCCAATATTATCCTCATCCTTATACCAAAGAATAAATAATTTCCAATATGCATCTGCAGCAATTTTAGCAACATTAAAATCTTTTTTATTAATCCACAATATATCCGCAATCAATGCACGTAAAATCAACGGGATTTTATCTAATTTTAAATTAGACAATAGCAAATAATCATCTTCCGATATATCCTCTATTGAGAAAGATCGACTACCATCTGCCATTACAAACATAGGGTGAAACTCTATTCCATTGTTATAGATTCTAGTCCCTAATGAAGATATATTTTTCAATAACTCAAAGATATACTTCTCTTCTTCAGTTAATTCTTTTTTATCACTTTCAATAAATAAATCAGATGACAGAGAATATTTTTCATTTATAATAATTCGATTTAACAACTCATATATGCTCATTGTCTCAACTCCTAAACATCAAATTTCCTTATACTATTATATCGTTATTTGCTCTCTTTTCCATCTAAACCTTGCTAAAATGAAAAAAGCCCCTAGATTCACACCTCTGGGGCTTTTTTTGTGTTACTATGAACACATTTCTTCGTTTACCTACAAGTATTATATTATATGTGTTTTTCTTTTTCAATATACCATTTTTATCGTCTTTTTTCTGCTTTAATCAACTTTTGATATAATTTCATAAGCTCTGCTACACAATCTTCTTCACTCATTTTTAAACTAAATCCATAAGCAGCCATTACTGCCTTATCATTTACTATATGGGCTGTTCTGAGTTCAGACGGCATTGTTAATGAATCATATAAATCAGCTAAACTACTGTCAGGATATAATGCTCTTGCATCAAGAATTGCTTGTGCAGTCTGTTCAATTTTTTGACGTTGTTTAACGGTAGGCTCAGGCCATGGGAAGTTATTATAAACGATATCCTTTGAATATCTATAATCACTTTTCAGCCTTCCACATACAACACGCATCCACGCCATATGGACATTAGATTCTAGAATGCCAAACTCATATACATCTCCATCTGGTATGCACATAGCTGCATCAGTTAAAATCATATCTTTACCTATAAATCCAAGAGGTATATATCGTCTATTTTCAGATGAATGTCTTGGAACTACAATAGCTGTATCAGGATTTTTTGTCTCACGAAATAAAGCTGGTGTTTCTGCTAATTTTTTTCTATCTTCTGCTCCTGCCAGTCTATCTTCTTTACATAATTTAATTCTTTCAAGAACTTTCGGCATTTTTCTTATTTCAACTGGTGATACACCCACCAGCCATAAACACCAACGTTTTTTGTTATTGATAAACTCTATTGCTCCACTAAGACGTTTTATATAAGGAATAGCCTTAGGTTCCTCTTTTATAAAGTCTTGATATTCATTTTCTTCAATAATCAAATGTCCACCATCTGCAGGGCGATTTCCTGATGTCATTTTTTTACAATCACAAATGGGTTTTTTACGGCTTTCAATAAAAATATCCGGAGCTTCTACTAAATAAGCATTAATATTCTCTACTTCTTTAAATCTTCCATTAGCATATATTCTACGCTTTACAGGATTTGGTGCAATACTGAACCCAACGATTACGCAATGGACATGTGCTTTCAGACTGGCTTCGCTGTCCCAGATAAATGTCCGATATGCAAAATCTATATGAATACCAAATCGGTCATATAAAGTTTTCCAGACGCCTGCCACCTGTTCTCCCTGTGTAATAGAATTAGTTGATACAAATGCTGTTCTTATAGTAGTCCCCTGCATAAACTGTGCAGCTTTAAAATACCAACCTGCAACATAATCAATTTTACCAGCAGTTTTATATGACTTTCCCTTTTCATCAACGTAAATCGATAAAATATCATTTTTTTGTTCTTTGCTCTGTAATGAATAACCAACAAACGGAGGATTTCCCATAATATATGAAATCTGATATTTTGGTATAACACTTCCCCAATCAATCTGTAAAGAATTTCCCTCCACAATAAACGCATTTGTCGTCAATGGCAGAAAATCCAGATTCATATGAACGATATCTTCAGTTTCTTTCATCATCTGCGATTCCGCTATCCATAGCGCAGTCTTTGCAACTGTAACAGCAAAATCATTGATTTCTATACCATAAAACTGATTAATAGAAACGTGGATTGGAGAAGACTCATTAAACCCAAAAGTAATCTGCCCTCTCTGTAACTCTCTTATGACTTCATTCTCTAAGCGACGAATACTAATATATGTCTCTGTAAGAAAATTTCCACTTCCTGCTGCTGGATCAAGCCATCTAAGATTTGCTAATTTTGTTTGGAAAGCTCTTAATTTCTTATCTTTTGTTCTCTGAACTGTTATTTGTTGAATTTCTTTCAATTCATTTTCCAAACCATCTAAAAACAGAGGATCAATCACTTTGTGAATATTTTCTATACTGGTATAATGCATTCCTCCGGAACGTCTTGTCTCCGGATTTAATGTACTTTCAAATACAGCGCCAAAAATAGTTGGTGAAATATCTCTCCAATTAAAATTTTCAGAAGCTTTTATCAGTAATAATTCTTTAATCTCTTCTGTAAACTGAGGTATTTCCACACTCTCATCAGCAAATAACCCTCCATTTACATATGGAAACTGAGCCAATTCTTCCTCCAGATAATCCTCACGTTCTTCTTCTTTAGTATCCAGCACTTTAAACAATTCAATCAATGCTCTCCGGCAATCTCGTGCTTTATAACGTGCCAGATAGTCGTGAAACATATTACGCTTTCTACCAAAAATACCTGCATCCTCTGCATACAGGCAAAATACCAAACGGACACATAAAGCATTTAAACTCTTTAACTTATGCTCTCTTTTTTCCTTTTCTACTTCTGTCTCATTTTTCTTTACTTTAGGAATCCTATACTGTTCTAAGAATGCATTATAAATAAGCCCAACAATCTCACCAGCCTTAATAGACACTTCCATCTCATGAGAAATTTTCTGAACTTCTTTTTTTATTAAAAAATCTAAAAGAGAATACTTTGTCTGAAGTTCTTCTAATATGATTTTACTTGGCTTAGGTTGCCTTTCATTCATATCATAAATCCATATTTCTGCAAAATTGCAGGTAACAATCCATCTCGCTCTCTCATCAAAAATAAGTTTGCTATTATACCGATCGGCCTGTTCAAACGCAGTGAGATCCACTTCCCCAGAATTACGAACCTTTTTATCCAAAGGAACATTTAAACTTTTCTGTTCAATGATAACCTTTGTCTCTGGAATATAAACATCTATACGTTTTGTATGACCATCCACAACCACTTTTTTCTCAAAATCAATACGCTCAGTTACATTTTCTACACCAAATATATTGGATAACAGCTCTATCCAATAAGAGCGTCCATCTTCATCTTCTTTCCCTTTTCCACGCCATCTATTAATAAATTGCCTGGCAGCCTCTCTCCGCTCTGTATCTATCATTAATTTTCCTCCGATAACTTCAATTATTAAAGTAATTTATATCCTAAAAAATTTTAACATAAAATATACGGAAATGAAACGAAAAAGCCCCAAAACTATTATTCTCACCGCCAAAAGATTTTAATATTTTGAATTCATTCTCAAAGAAAAATTGTTTCTTTCTCCTATGAATGCTATACTTTACCCATATATATATCTATTATTAATATGAGGGTTATCTACATGAGTGAAAAAAGAATTCTTCCCGATACACTGATTCATAAAATCTTAAGTAAATATGGAGATTATAATTACCTCCCCATATTTGATACTTCAACAGAAGTCCCTATCAATACAAATACATATGACAAAAAGGATAAATCTGGAAGTATTCATATTGAACCAATCGAAGATAATAAAAACATTCCTTTATCTATTCTGAATCCAGATAAAACTACCTATCGTTTAGATTATTGGAGCTTCACGCCTGATGGAACAGATGTTTATTTTAGTCACACTCTTAATGCAGACGGTTCTAAAGAGACTAATTTTAAATGTCTGCCAGAAAATAAGAAAGCTTATAAACATCTAAGTAAAACACAGCTTCTTGAAAGGAAAATAAATCAATTAAATACAGAAAATCACGAAAAAGATATTAAAATCCAGCAATTAGAGTCTCGCCTTGCCTTTTATGAACAACAGAAACCTAATATAATCCCTACAGAAACTATAAAATCTACACTTAGTGAATCGCAAAAACAATCGGTAGAAATCTTTACAAAAAATATTGAACAAGATAGGCAGGATAAAATTTCCAAAAGAAAGCCTGCCGGCCGACCTAATAAACTTACAGAATCAGAGATTCAAATTATCTATGAATTGAATCAAAAAGGATATTCTCTACGTGAGATTGCCTCACAAATGAATTGTAGCAAATCTACTGTTGATAATTATCTTAAAAAAGCAAAAAGAAGGGGCATCCCTGAATAAAGGAGATGCCCCTTCTTTTTATTTTATGACTATGTGATGATTTTTATTTAATCTGTTACTCAATCGTAATATACTTTTTCTCTTCTTCTGCTGGCTTTTCAGCTTCTTTTGGAACTGCTACAGTAAGAATTCCGTTGTTAAATGCAGCTTTCAAATCTTCCTGTTTTACGCCTTCGCCAACATAGAAACTTCTCTGGCAACTTCCACTGTATCTTTCTTTACGGATATAGTTGCCTTCTTTATCTTTCTCATCTTTATTCGTATTCTGCTGTGCGGTAACTGTCAGATAACCATCTTTCAGTTCTGCTTTAATGTTCTCTTTTTCAACTCCTGGCATTTCCATTTCCAATTCATAATGGTCGCCAGCATCTTTTACGTCTGTCTTCATCAGATCATAATTAGCAGTAGTATAACTTCCTGCAAATGGGAACATATCATCAAATACATCGTCTACAAAATTATTTCCAAAAATACTAGGCATCATCATAGGTCATTTCTCCCTTCAAATCTAATCTTAATCTATCTATTTGGGCTACTTAAATACTTTCACCCTTGTTATAATCCTTATTTATATCGTATCAAATACCTTATGGGCATCTGTTAAATCTCAATATATTCAAATTTACTTTTGGCAAAATCATCTGAAAAATTATTCGCCTATCATAATGTAATTCTTTTCTTCTTTTGCTTTCTTATCTTCTTTCGGAATAGTGATTCTTAAAATACCATTCTTAAAGGAAGCTTTAACATCTTCCTGTTTTACGCCATCTCCAACATAAAAGCTTCTTGATAAGTTACCGGCATAACGCTCACGACGGATATATTTTCCAGTCTTTTTATCCGTTTCATCTTTATCTAAACCTTTTGCGGCAGAAATCGTAAGGTATCCATTTTCAAGCTCCAGTTTAATTTCATCTTTCTTAAATCCTGGAAGATCTACATCTACTTCATAATGGTCTTTCTTTTCCTTCACATCCGTCTTCATAAGGTTCTTTGCATGCTTTCCATATAAAGGATTCTTCTTACCGAAAAATCTCTTTTCAACTGGTGCATCAAACCAGCTATCAAAATCATCAAATAAATTTTCTCCAAAAATACTAGGCATCATCATAAGTCATTTCTCCTTTCAAAATCTTTTACTGTCTTCAGCAAATCGGAAGCATCTTTCTTTCGACTATGTTGAAATGAATTTTATGAACTCCGGTTCGGAACTTATTTCCTATTCCTTTATGCCCTCTCTTTTGTTCTAGCTGTAATATAACACCTATTATTAGCCACGTCAAGTATTGAGTGCTAAATTTTTGTGAACATTCTGTGAACTCTTTTCCAATCTCAAATTAATAATTTAAAACTGCCCTTACAGTCTGCTAAAAATCAAATTCTACTTTATTTTTACTCAATAACAAGGATTTTCTTCTTTAATTTCTTATAAAACCATCATTTTCGTATATTATATTAATATTAATTGATTAATATTAATGCATATGCTATAATTTTGTTAGTAGTTTTAGAATCAGATTATTGTAGTAAAGGAGGATATTATATATTATGGCAAATTTTGCAGTTGCAGCTTCCCCAGAAACAATCGAAAAAGCGAATAAAATCATGGAAATCTATGCCCAAAATGGAGATAAAAAAGAAGATACTCTCCTACGTATCCTTGATTTAGCAGAAGCAGAATCCATAAAAGGGACTCATCCGGCACTAGAACCAAACCTTAAAGCCATAGAAAAGACACTTGGCTCTCTTCTTAAACAGATTAATGGCATTGTGGCCGGACAGGATACTCAACTGGCTGAAGCAAAAGAGAAATTAGATTCAGCCATTGAAGAGAAAAAAGCCGCACTAGAGCAGGCAAAAAAGGAAACAGAAGAAGCACAACTAAAAACTCAGACAGCCGAAGAAACTATAAAACAGGCTAAAATAGACATTGCAACAGTAACTTCAACAGCTCAGGCAGAGATTGCAACTATAAAACAGCAAACTCAAACAGAAATTGAATCTGCAAATCGTGAACGTGAGCAAGCAATACGAGAAAGAAACGATGCTAGGGCAATCGCTAATGAAAAAACTGCCAGTAATGACTTACTATTAAAGCAAATGTCTGATATGAAAGAAAGCCTATCCGCTTATAAATCCCTGCAGGAACAATATAAATCCTTACAAGATAATTTTGCTTCTCTCCAGGCAGATTTAAAGGCAAAAGATACGGAATTATCTAATCAGAAAAAGGAATTTGAATCCTCTCTTAATGCTGCACAGGCTGACTTTGAACGTCAGAAGGAAACATTGCAGATACAGGCTGCATTAGCGACAGAACAGGCTGTTATCGCAAAAGAACGAGAATTACACAAAGAATATCAAGAACAGCTCCGGCAGGCAGATAAAGAAAATGCTAAATTATCTATTCAGATAGAACAACTTCAGAAGCACATTGAGGAATTATCCAACAGAAGCAATGATTCTAAAAAGGAACCTGACCCACAATAATAAAAAAACAATACTCGCAACTACAAAATATGCGAGCTTATGTATATTGAAAAACAAAAATGCATATGATATAATGCCTTTAGGCAAACGATGTGATTAAGCCGCATATTGGCTATCACAAAAAGCCCCCAGAGAATCCGCAATTCTGGGGGCTTTTTTATTCCGTTTTTGGCAGGGTGGCTTAATCCCTTGGCTGGCTACCTTTTGTTATCTCCATCCAACCATTTGCAAATATAGTAGGCAACTATACTTGCCACGATAGAGAGTATAAACGATGTAATCAGCTGCATATTGGGCTTCACCCCCTTCCTGCACCTGTCTAGGGGTGGTAGCCTTGCTATTGTAGCATAATGAAAGATACAATATCAATATAAAAGAGGATTCTATGAAAAACGAAATTTTAACAGCAATAGATAAAATCGAAAAAGATTTACTTAATGAAAATTACACCCAATATCTCAAAAAGATGCATAATCTACAAGTCGCATCTGATAAACTTATGACCATCCACAAAGGATGTGACTCATTTTGGATGGCTGAAATCCTTCCATTAAAAGATTATAACGAGATTTTAGATAGAATCTTCGCTTTAATGGATACCATTAATAAAATGATGAAATCCTACGAAGAAGATATACCTGAAAAATAAAAAAGAGCGAAAATTCGCTCTTTTTTCATCTAAATCATTTTTTTGATTCTTGTGTCATTTTACAATATTTATCATAGAATTTTCGATTTACCTTCAGTACTTTATATTTTTTTCCATTTTTCATCTTATCAAAAGCATATCCTCTAAATTTACCATTACTGGCTCTCTTAGGTACTTCTAATAATTCAATATCCCTACAAGTAGCAAGAAATGACTTATAATTTCCATCCCCATAACATTTTTGAAACTGCTTATAATCTATAAACAGGAAATCTCCCCCTTCATCTATTATATATGTATCCTTCAATTCTAATTCCTTTAAAACAATATCAAAAAACTTCTTTATAATGTCGTTTTTTCTCACTTTAGAGGTATTTTTCTTATTATTTTTTCTCTGCTGCGCTTTTATTTCGCAATCTAATGCTTCTTCTGTCGCAATTTCTTCAGCTTTTAAAAGAACATCTCTCATCAATGGTTCAAATTCCGGCCAATGGCTATGAACAAATGTTGCAAATTGCCTAAGTGCTGTTAACAAATCCCTATATGCACAGGCTTGTTCTAAATTATATTTAGGGTCAGCAAACATTTTACAATACCGCTCAAATATCTCCCCATTTAATTTCAATTTATCTGATTTTCTATTAAGCGTTTCTATCTGTGATACATTCTGAAAATCTTCTTCTCTCTGATAAATTGGCTTATTATTGATACGCTCTAAATATTTAACATACTCATACACAATACCATCAACAAATACAGCAATATCTTTATATGTAAATATGTCTTCTTTTCCCTGCTCATTTTGATATGTTATCTCCCTACAATCTTCTATATTTGTTACATCAATATTTATCATATCATCATTGATTATTTTTCGTTCTGATATAAATACTGGAAAACCTTTTATTATATTTTTCTCTCTCAGATGATTTATTCTTTTCACTGAAGTAGAGGTTGCGGATATATTAGGAACATTTCCAGCCGGATATATAATAAATGGACAATCCTTATAAAGACATAATTTAAAAATGTTCTTTTCTACTTTTTTTACTGAAATATAGGGAAGCCTATTATAATTCCTACGATAATCCTCTTTGCTCTCTCTACAATATCCCAAAAACATCATCGCAATATCCTTCTTCTTTAAAAAGTTATTTGTCCCATATATACACAAACTAAATGGTAAAATCTGATAAATTTCATTTTCTTCTCTTTCTTTCAAAAGACTTTTATTTTTATTTCTATAATCTATTTTAGCATTTAAACTAACTGACAATAACCCATACGCAAAAATAAAAATATATTCAGGAACAGCTCGCAAAAACACTAAAATACATCTTATTTTATCCCGATCTACTTTACATAAAGCTTCTTCTCTCAATTTAAAAATAATCGGAGAGGCAGCTTCTCTTTCATACTTTATTAACGATATATCTTTATATATTCGTCTTCCTGCAGTTCCTTCCCAACCTACCGTTATATTACTATCTATAAGGTAAAAAGTTCTATACTCACACACTCCAGTAAAATAATCTCCAAGCAATTCTAAAAGATACGGATGAATTTTTTTATATTCTCCTGTCAACTTCTTAGATTTTTTTAAAAACTCATTAAATTTCTTTTTCAACTGATCAACCATATTCCTTTTTGAATCCAACATTATTTCTAAAACTTCATTCTCACCATCTATATCCATCTCAAAATAAATCTCATAATAAAACTTCCTACCATCAAAATAGGACTCTGCTACAAAATCTGGTATTTCAATTTTATTAATATCATACTGTGGTATTTCTATAATTTCACTAGCATATGCTGCTCCTCCATCATCCAACTGTTCCATACTTTCACTTCCACAGCCAGCATTCATATATTTTTCAAAGTCTTCTTTTCTACGTACTTTTCTCTGTACTAATGTTTCTCCTATTGGGGCATATTGTACCTTCTTTTTTATACCAACAAAACATATATTTTCTCTTTCAATACGCTCAATACGTTTTTCCCTTATCTTATGACCATTCCCATCGAAAATCTCAAAAGGATTCCCTACCTCACAATCCATATGACGGTAATCTCCATAATGCTGTGAATAAAATTCACTAAAAGACAAATCCAACTTATAAAACTCATCAAAACTATCAATATATTCTGATATCATAGCCCCTATTCCCCTTATCTTTTATATTTATTTATCAAAACTTTTGACAAACCAACAGTGAAGCTGAATAATCCGGATTGTTCTAAGGAAACGGCTCCTGTATCAGGATAGAGTTTCCCTTAAAATTTGAAAATTAAGAAACCCTATCCCTGCATAACGAATAATCCGTGTTTGTCTTGAGGTATCCGTATCCTTGTAGTGCAGTATAAATCTATGAGTGCGGTTTTCTTCGTGTCCGCATGGACTTATCATGATAGTCTTTGTATGCCCTTATCACACACCGTTTCCAGTGCTTGTCCATTTCCGCATCCTGCTTATTATACAGGCTGCCATACTCATGTGTACCTTATGTACGTCTAAGCTCACATTTCGCCCCCGAACGCTACTTTTAACCAATGTACAGACCATTCCGTACCAATAGGTGATCTGGTTAGGCATATGAGGTCTTGCGTTCGCTTCAACCCCTTAGGTCATGGATTACTGATAGATGCAGCTTTCCAACCCCGACAATTTATTCGTTAAGCTTGCCGAAACTAATTTTATTTTATACAGGAGTAATTCTAACCCTGTCCAACTCAAAAAGTATATTAAAATTATTACTTTTAATATGATAATTATTACTTTCTTACATAAAAAAAGAGTAAATTTAATATACCAAACATATATTCACTTCTTGACATGTATGGCAGTATGTTTTAAAATATACCTTATAAAAGGCTAAATTAAATACACCCTACCATATTTCTTTTTTCAAAAAGTAGTATGCTAAGTTGGTTTTTCAGTATTTAATTAAAAGTAAGGTAAACTAACATCCCTAAATACTCGATTAACTACGTTGATTTTTCAGTATTTAATCGTAAAGCCTAAATTAAATGTATTTCTCATTAGATTGAGAAACGGTATTTAATTGTGAAAGCTAGACTGTACTGGTAATACCGTCTAGTCTAAGGTCGATCGGTTCTGGTAAAACCGATTACTATTTGTTATAATGTTTATATGTATAAGAAAAGCGGTATGATGTTAATTCATCATACCGCTTTAGTCTATCATTTGTTAGTAACTAATGCAATATGCCTATACATCTTATACATATACTTATTGTACACGTTAAATCTAAAAATTGCAATAGCTTTTAAAAATTTTCTTATATAAAAAGTATTACTTTTTATATAAGAAATAATACCATATTTTAAAATATATCTTCCCCTTCCAAAATAAAACGATTTTCACGAACATACTTTGCTATTAACATATTCAATGCTGAATTATTAGACACTCCCTGAGCCTTATTAATTGCAGTAAATGCACTATACATTTTCATATTTACCTTAGCAGATATTTGTTTATCCTTAGCTCCATCTCTTGATATAATTCTTTCTACCGGTGTCTTTCTTACATTATTACGTTCTTCTTTTTCCTGCTCTTCTTTAGCTTCCTGTAATTCTTTATCCTGTAAGGCATCTATTAATCTAGTTTTTTTTGCCATAACATCACCCTATTTCCTTATATTGTAAATTAGTATTACTTAGTATATAATATGTATTACTATAATTTGAATGCGATTTCCATGTATTCTTTTGCGGTTGGTGCTTTTTTATTTGATAATACAACAGGTTTTCCGTCAGCGATTGCTCTATTAACATCTGCTGAATCTTTTACCACACCCAATATTGGTGCCTTCTGCTCCAACATAGCTAAAACATCTTGATTATCATTAATTTTCTTCTTGTACATCGTAGCAACAATTCCAATAAATTCAAGATCTGGATTTAAAGATCTATCTCCATCACCACTCTGAACATCTTTAATTGTACTCATTAACGCTTTTAATCCCCTGTAAGCAAGATACTCTGTTTTTACAGGTATAATAACTTGATCGGCTGCCACAAGAGCATTGATAAGTAATGTTCCAAGCTGGGGTGGGCAGTCAATAAAAATATAATCAAAATACTCTTTTAAAGTTAATACAGCTTTTCTTAATTGAACATCACTATTTCTGCCAACAACTAATTTCGTTTCTGTTACCGCCAGATCAATGTTAGATGGAATAATAAAAAGATTATCTAAACCTGTACTTTCCACTTTAAAAGCACATTCCGCAGCCGTTGTCTTTCCATCAAACAATTTACATACATTATAATTTTCAAAATCTTTATCATCAGGATTCATACCACAACAAATTGTAAGGCTAGCCTGAGGGTCCAGGTCAATCATCAACACATTTTTACCAATCATTGCTTTGGCCACGGCAAGATTATATGTTGTAGTGGTTTTCGCTACACCGCCTTTTTGATTGGCTATTGCGATTACTTTCATTTCAAACTCCTCCTTTTCAATATAATAAGTAATACTTATTATATATTAATTATTATATTAATTCAATACTTTTCTCTATTTTATAGTAGTCATACTGAACTTAATAATATTTAGTATATTAAAAATACTACTTAAACATATACTAAACTTCATTAATTTTCTTTTATTTCTGGTAAAATAATCACCAACATCAAAAGATACGATTTATTTTGGTAAGAACTATCGAAAGATACGGTCTATTCTGGTAAGAACCAGCAAAAGACGCCGTCCACAAGAAAGTGTTAACCTAGTAAAAGGAATAGAGAAAAGCACTTCTTGGTAAAATAATAATTATTATTGAGCCAGGAAGTGCTTTCTATATATTTTCTGTATACATCTTGAACTAAAAAAATATAGTGCTATAATGAAGTCATACAAATCAATTCACATATTTATAAAGGAGGATGTATTATGGGACCTTTTGATGATGATCCTGATTGGATAAGCACAAACGAATCGGATGGACAAACATTCTACGGATATGATGATGATGACGGTCGTACTAGTTGGTATGATGATGACGGTAATTATGACTCATATACGGATACGCCTTCAGACGATGATTGTGATGATTATTTATCGAGATATTAAGTTAAAAAAAGAGGCTATAAACTAAGTCTCCAATAAGGAAGCATTAGTTCTGATGAATTTCAGTTCCTGTGCTTCCTTATTTTTATATTCTTATTTATTGTTAAATGACTACTTTACTACGAAAAAATATATACTTAATAAGTCTGGATAAATAGTGGATTTTCTGCCAGGGCTTTTTTAATATAACATCGCTGTTTTCAATTTTATCATATAATAACCATCTTTTAGTCAGTCTTTTTAGACTGACTTTTTTCGTCCGCAAACTATTTTTTTATAGTTATACACCATCTTCCTGTAACAAAATAAAATTCAACACAAGGAGGATAATCCAATGGAAGTTATTAAATCAATTTTTAACATTATTGTCATTATAGTAGGAAGAAAGGGAGGAAAATAAGATGGCAGCAAATGTAGAAAGTATGTTTTATACAAGAACGGCTCCATGGCATGGATTAGGAGTCAGAGTAGAAGAAGTACTAGGGTCTAAAGAAGCATTGATTCAGGCAGGACTCGACTGGAAAGTAGAGCAGACCGATGTATATGCAGCATCAGGAGAAAGAATTCCAGGATATAAAGCCAATATCCGAGATATTGACCGTAGCGTATTGGGAATCGTGGGTGACAGATATAAGATTGTCCAGAATGAAGAAGCTTTCGCTTTTACAGATGGATTGCTGGGAGAAGGGGTAAAGTACGAAACTGCCGGAAGTCTTGCCGGAGGGAAAATCGTCTGGATGCTTGCAAAACTTCCAGAGAAATACATTATCTCTGGAGATGCTATTGAACCATATCTAGTGTTCTGCAACTCTCATGATGGTTCAGGTGCAATTCGTGTCGCTATGACACCTGTACGTGTTGTATGCCAGAATACACTTAATCTGGCATTAAAAGGCGCAAGTCGTGTATGGTCCGCCAGACATACGGGCAATGTAATGAATCGCATGGATGAAGCAAGAGAGACATTACAGCTTGCCAATGCCTATATGTCACAATTAGGACGGTCTATTAATGAATTACAGGCTAAGAAGCTTACGGATAAGAAAGTACTTGCTATGATTGATTCTCTGTATCCAGTCAGCGAGGATTTAAGCGAGATGCAGAAGAAAAATAATTTAAAACAGCAAGAGACATTAAAAGCCTGCTATTTTGATGCACCTGATCTGCAGGGAGTAGGAAAGAATGGGTATCGCTTTATTAATGCGGTATCCGATATGGCTTATCATGGTAAACCATTACGTCAGACAAAGAACTATAATGAGAATTTATTCAGGAAAACGATTGACGGTCTGCCAGTCTTAGATAAGACATATCAGATGGTGTTATCGGCATAAAGGGAGGGAATAAAGTTGAATCCAGTAAAAGATGTAGTTGAAGGAAAAATTCTTTCAGAGATGAAAAAGTACAGACAATCAAATAGTTTTGCAGCCACTACAACCGGCTGTGATACTGGAGATACAGAAAACACAGGACATCCGGTCTATAAGATTTTCTGTATCATTTTAAAGAAATTTGACCCAGTACTCTTAGAAAAGTTATTAGGGGTAGCAGACCTGTTTGAATACTTAAAGCAGTTATGGAACAAGACAGAGAAAACAGAAGAAAAGAAAGGTGAGGAAAGATAATGAAAACATTAGAACAGGAAGTATTAAAGAAAATTGCAAAAAAGAGTTTATTTGTAAAGCTGGTTAATACAGAAAGAAATGAGTCATTAGTAGAGCAGTCCATATCAAAAGAATTTTTAGATCTTTCCGCAGTCGTAAGAGTTGTTCTGAAAATGGATAAAGAAGGAATGGCTTCCATGGCATTATCAAAAGGGGATGCTGAAATCTTAGGTATGACCGAAGAAGAAATTTATGCTGCGGCATTGGCAAATACATTAAGACTTTTCCCACCTAAATTAATGAATTTAGGGCGATATATAGAAATGAGTATTGGAGCAAAGCTTCCACTGGGAGAAGATGAAGTAACAACATATATCCTTACCAATCAAAAGGAAGTGGATGGAGCGATCTATTTTATGAGTCCAGAAGTAGTTGGAGCCATTGCCGAGGCATTAGAAGATGATTTATATATCCTTCCATCTTCCGTAAATGAGGTTCTTCTTGTAAGAGCAAGTGAACTGGAAGACGGAGTCGATAAACTGAAAGAAATGGTTCGAGATGCCAATGAAACCGTTGTGGCTGAAAAAGATATTTTAAGTTATAACGTATATCATTATGACAAAGAACATGGCATTACCATTGCAGCATAAAGGAAAGGGCAGTTAAAAATGAAATACGATATTGTGTGTTCCACGAAAAATTTATCAACAGAAGAATGGCTGAAAATAAGAACGCTTGGAATCGGCGGCAGTGATGCAGGTATCATTGCCGGATGTAATCCTTACCGCAGCATCTTTGAGTTATGGCAGGAGAAACGTGGGGAGATTCCAATAAAGGAAGAAGAATCCGAAGTAACGCATTTCGGTAAGGTTCTTGAAGATGTCGTAAGAAAGGAGTTCATCCAGCGTACAGGCTTAATGGTAAGAAAGAAAAATTCCATTCTTAGAAGCAAAGAATATCCTTTTATGATTGCAGATTTAGATGGTGTCGTCAGTGAGTTTGACGGCACTTATTCTATTTTTGAAGCAAAGACCGCTATTGAATTTAAAAATAATGACTGGAAGAATGGAGAGATTCCTAAAGCCTATCAGTTACAGGTTCAGCACTATCTGGCAGTCACAGGCTTTCAGAAAGCCTACATTGCTGTATTGGTAGGCGGCAATAAATTCTATTGGACGGAAATATACCGGGATGAACAGCTTATCAAGATGCTGGTAAGCATGGAATCCCACTTCTGGCATTGTGTCCGGGAGGGAGAAGAACCAGATGTGGATGCTTCTAAGGCTACAAGCCTTTATCTGGGAGCAAGATACAATAATGCGAAGGTCGGTTCTGTCATTGATCTGGATGAACAGATGCTTTCAGTTATTGAAAAATATGAGCAGATAAAAATAGAGTTAGATTCATTAACAGAGCAGAAACGGCTTGTTGAAAATCAGTTAAAATCTGCATTAGCAGAAAATGAAGCCGGCAAGGTAGGAGGACATATCGTAAAGTGGAAACCGATAGTCCAGACCAGGATTGATTCGGCTAAACTTAAAGAAAAACATAAGGATATTTACGATGACTGCAAAAAAGAAGTAACTTATCGTAAGTTTTCAGTAGCATAATAATAAAAATATAGTGAGAGGGTATCTATAATGGTATCCTCTCTTTTTTGGAGGTATAAAATGAAGAAGATTCGGGAATTAAGAGCAGATGAGATTGAAGTTCGTGTTGGTATTGTTAAGAAAAACGGTATATCGTTATTACTGTACAAGGACGCACGCTGTGATATGAATATATTAGATGAAACATTTGGAATCACAGGCTGGCAGCGTAAACATGAACTGATAAACGGGGCATTATTTTGCACAGTCAGTATTCGTGACGAAAATGGAGAATGGATTTCTAAACAGGATGTAGGAGTAGAGTCTTACACAGAAGCAGTAAAAGGAGCAGCATCCGATTCTTTTAAACGTGCCTGTTTTAATATCGGCATAGGCAAGGAGCTTTATACCGCCCCGTTTATCTGGATTCTATCAGACAAAGTAAGTATTGCAGAGGACAATGGAAAGCTAAAAGTAAGAGATTCTTTCTTTGTGTCATATATTTCTTATGATGAATCAGGCAGAGTTATTAAAAGCCTGGAGATTCGTAATCAGCGAAAAGAAGTAGTCTATCAGATTAATATGGAAAATAAGAGTTTCGGACAAATCTCACAGCCAGAAAAAACAAGACCAATTTCGGATTATCGCATGAAAAAGCTGCAAGACGAGATGCAGCGTACAGGAGTTACAGAACAGCAGATTATCGCAAGATATCATGTATCACTGGCAAATATAACGGAAATAGACTACAAGCGCATTATGAACGCATTGAAGAAGACTGGTTCAAAGGTAGCATAAAAAGGAGAAGACCATGGATAAAAACATATTTATAGAAAAATTATTTGATTTATTAAGAGAAAAGTTAGGCGAGGAAGTTACAATCACACAGAGAACGATTGAAAAGAGCAATGGAATTTCTTATGAGGGTTTTACTATTGAGAAAAAGACGGAATACATTTCTCCTGTCGTTTCTATTGATAATTGTTATGATGATTATTCTTCAGGAATTAGTCTGGATGAGATTATAAAAAAGATTGTACATCAATATGAAGAATCAACCGGTAATAATCCGTTCTTAAGCACACAGGATATTCAAAATTACGAGAAAATAAAAGACCGCCTATATATGCAGGTGGTAAACCAAGAATGGAATAAAAAATACCTGGAACACAAATATTACGTTCCGTTCTTAGACCTTGCGATTGTGTTCTACGTAGATGTACAAAAGAAAAATAATGGCATATTACAACATGGCGGGGCAGCCGTGACGGAAGAACTTATGAATATTTGGGAGATTGATGCAGATACAATCAAAAAGCAGGCTCTTAAAAATCTTAGAAGAGAAAGTCTATTCCAATTAGTTCCAATAAAGAATGATGGAGATTCTCTGTTGACTTTCTGTGATATTCACAATAAAAATCAAGGAGCATTAGCTTTGATTCAAAAAGAATTATTGAATAACACAAAAGAGTTGCTGAAAGAATCCTTCTATATCTTTCCAGTTTCCTTATATGATTTAATGATTGTGCCTGTGAGCTTGGCTGATACTGTAGAAGAAATGAAGAGACAACTC
>OLSK01001303.1_pt1 | contig 18978 bp, 12 predicted proteins | sample 1672781 | NCBI WGS metagenome assembly OLSK01 (sample SAMEA3136723, study PRJEB25190) | human gut metagenome | biome: human gut; feature: human-associated habitat; material: faeces | place: Austria | collected 2013 | reverse complement strand
GCACCCGCAGCGAGTTCGGGGCGGTCAGCTTGCAGCAATAGACTTTGGAATCCGGAAGCCTGTGTGAATAAAGATAAGAGAGAATACATTTCTCTGCCCGGCACACCGTGTTGTTGAACTTATGCACCAGCAGCGTGACATCACTTAACGCTACGCCGCTGTATTCACTCCCGCGAGGGACGAACATCACCTCTCCCGCACACAGGATTTCATCGTGAAAAAATGTACTGGTAATACGTGCATGCCCTTTCATGCAGAATATCAGGTAAATGATATTCGTATCATCGTTATGTACCGTTGTTCCGGCAGGATAGCTTTCCACATCAAAATGGCAATCTATTGGATTTTCATCACAGAACGCCGGCTTTTGCTTTTTTGTAACATAGTTTGTTACTCTATTTTTCTCTGCCATATAGTTTTATTCTTATATTCTTAGTTCTCACTATGTTCCATGACACGTTTAGCTACAATTACATCGTGGCTGCGGTTGTCCTTTACACTCAGGTTAAAGTCTATGAAATGTCGCGGAGACAGTAAGGTGGGTTTCCGGTAGAAAATCCATCCTCCCTCTTTTGCCGCATAGTCGTCTATCGGAGCTTGGGGAGATTTCAGGTTATAGTCGTCAATCATCCGGTGAAACCATGTGCCGAATTGCATTTCGTCCGGCGCCTTCACACTAAGTTTGACCGGTTCCCGGTCGCTCTCCTGTTTGTATAGCTCTATTTGCAGCACTTGCAGGCTGCCCGGGTCAAAATACCCGTCTTGTTCGGTGTCATCCGTGTATCTCCATACTTCATATACGGGAATCGGGATGGCGATAAAGATTCGATAGGTACGGATGAATACCGAGACAATAACAAAAGGAATCAGGCAGGTGGATGCCCACAGACCGTATTTAAGCTCATTGCAAAGATTGAAGACAAGGATGAAGAATAACATGGATACCACCAATATAAAACTGGTGAGAATGATTTCGTGCCGGTACTTGTAGTCGTCTTTATACACCCATGCCATCAGTCGGATATTATAGCCGCCCAGTATGAGGTACAACATGGTAAGGAAGATGTAGCCGTAGGGCATGAAGCCATAATCGAGGAATCCCAGCAAAGCAGGTACCGTTAGGATTACGATTGCACCGATGGTGTAGCCTACCAGCCGTTTGTTGCCCAGCAAAGCGTTTTTCTTTGCTATGAAAATGCCTAAGCCTACCAGTAACAATCCGAGTATCGGGTAGAGCAGGTAGGTGAGGGCGAGGGTTTGGAAAAATGAGTCCATAAGTTCCTGCATTTAAGTGATGAATTTTACAATCTGTTTTTTGCTATTTTATCATTAATATCTATTGATTGCACAATTCATTTTTGAGTTTTGTTTAAAAGTTCTATAATCCGAGGCAAGTGGGATAATCCATAATAGTTGTTTTGTTCCCATTCAAGAAGTAATGTATCATCAGTCGTGCAAATATTCATAAGAACGCCAACAACCGCATTCGAAGAATCCATAAAAAAATGTTCATATAAAGGTTGTAAGATATTGACGGTATAGGCTAGAACTTTTCGACGTTCTGATGGAGTAAACTCATCTCTGAATTCCTTTGTATCGTTGTCGGACAGATCACCCAAAGCACGGGTATATGCCTCCAAAACTTTATAATATTTATCAAATGTGGCCGTAGTGGATTCGGATACTGTTTTCAGTAAACCCTCCCTAATTTGCAAATTCCCTTCTATATCCCAACCCGCAAAGGTTTTATGGTAGTCTGGATCTGTAATTTTATTCAGTTCATTCAATACGGATTTATTAATCTTCTCCTCTTTATCATAACCGAAAAAGTATAATAGTCTTCTAAAAGTCTCCGAATAATCATACTCAAGATTCCAAAACCACATCAGACTGCCTTTATTACCATATAAAATGTAGTTGTTCCAATGAAAAGACTCATCGTTTTTATATAAATATACATTATCTTTATCAGTACTCTTTTCCATATCAATTATATCAGCTAACGGTTGTTCGTAAAAAACTATTCCATATTTCCTAAAAAAGTAACAGTTATCACGATTGTAATTAAATTCACAACAGCCTTCATAGTTATGATTTACCGTTCTGTTATCGGGTATTAAATAAACCGAGTAATCATCATATACTCGTAGTTTGTTGCTCCTCAAATGTTCCGTATTATTTAAATCTATACCGAAAACATATTTAATACGTTCTATATAGATAGAATCAGGAATAAATTTAAAACCATATTGCTTCAATACATGATATCTAAGCTTTCCACCTATAGAAATATCATTGCTATTTAATACACGTGCAAGCATATCGGCATCTCCGTCTTCTTCGGTCCAATTGTCATCCGCATGTATTATCTTATTGTAGCTTATTTGCATCTCCTTCCATTCCTTTTCTGTAAATTTCATAACTGTAAAATTTAATGATTTATCTTCTTTATCGTCATTTTCCTCTTTTATATTTTTCGGGTGTTTTTCAACGGATTCCGAGTTGGTATTATCAGATTTTTGCTTAAATGTATTTTTACATCCACATAATACGCAGAGTACCAATAGGGTTACAAAAGTAATAGACTTGTGCATAGTTATTTCATATTAATTATTGTTATTATTGGATTTTTATTGGGTCCCCAGTGGATATGAGAATCATGACCTGATATAGGTTTCACTTTCGTTCCTGAACAATGCTTTCCCGTATTTGCTCCAAATCCAACATTTATTGTTGTGTTTGACGCCCACTTTTGCATGACGTCAACCAATATCTGATCATTACTATTACCTTTATAACTAAAATCAAACGAATATCCATTTACGTGAGTAACACTTGGATACCCAGTTGCATCTTTTGAAGTACAACCTGCGCTACCATAATTTATACCAATTTCTGCCATAACACCAATTAATACAGCAAATTGATCCACCCCACAATAAATACGGGCAGTTTGTGTCAGTTTAAGGGTAAAACTTATCGTTACACCATCTTTATTATACGATAAGTTATCACCGCCTTCCTCCAAAATATTTAATATCTTTTTATTTATACTCTTATTAGCTGTATATTTTCTAATCTTTCCTTTGTAATTACCATTTTTACTTTTTTTTGGTTCCACTACTATATAATCCAGCTCGCCATCCTTATTGTAATAATAATATGCTTTATCTGCATCAATGCCTTCATTTGATGGATATGTATAAGTTTTTTCTGTATCATAACCACTAGGCACATTTGATAGCTTATCCGAAGTTCTCATTTCCGGAACTTCAATCCATGTCCTTGTACATATTTCATGCTCTTTATCATCTGCCGTATGATACACGTATTTATATTTTTCAGGAAGTTTATTTACTTTAGGAATGTGTTTCTCAATGGTGTATTGCTTTTTATGCCCTTTAGCATAGATATGGTAAGTAATCATATCTTCTTTCTTTTCCTTATCTTTTTCCTTTTTTTCATCCTCCTCTACATTCGCTATCACAAACTTCATAGTACCATTAACTGTAGATTTCACAGCCTTATCTTCATCTTGTGATTTGTCTATCTTTAATTCTATTAAACTCTTGTCATCCTGCTCGAACACTGCTATAGAAGTATCTAAGGGAATTACTCTAGCCATAATTTCGAAATAAGATCCTTCCAACCAAGCAGTTCGTCCTTTCTTGGCTTTTGCATGAACTCCACTCATTTCTACCGGAACGCAAACCACATTATCTAAAATTGTAACCTCATCTTTTAAACCCAACAATAGTTTAGTGGTTCCTATAGTGTCCTTTTCGAAAAGTTCAATCCTTACTTTCTGACCATACATTTCACGAGTATGAATGTGGAGAAAACCGTCTTCATTATAACAAATGCTTTTGCGCTTGGGGGAATTTTCACCAAACTTAATCATTTCTTTACTACTCCACACCACAGACATAATCTGAGGTTTCCTCACCGTACGACTTTTCAAGTGTATTTTCTGAACAGAAAGTGCCAGTATATCCGTATTTTCCACATAAAAAGGAGGTTCATAAGGATTGGTAAATCCCAGACTTATTACATAGTTTGCACCCGCATGACTTTCTTGCAAGCCCTCATTGCAATAGAGAGTATCGGTATATGTCGCATTTTCATCAAGTCGGAATTTGGATATTTCCTCATACTTACCCGTAGTTGCATTAGTGCAATAGCCCTTACACTTGAGTTTGGGAGCTTTTTCTCCCCTCAGCAACGGGCGATTGTACTTTATGCGGAGACTGAATTTTAAATCTGCCTCATATTGTACAGAACCACAGCCGATTTCTTTACCAGTCGAATCTTTAAAAATGACCTGAGCAATCTTTAAAACAGAAGGTTTTACTATTAAAACACACGTTGCGCAAAGGACAGGAACTCCCTCATATTTAAAAAACTCAACCAGCATGATATTTCCACGATGCTTTTCATTTAGCGCAAATGCTTGTTCTGTCTCAGTCCGATTTTTGACTAATAAGTCACATTCCTTTTTAAGATCAAGATTTTTCAGACCTCCTTCAGTAGTTTCTGATTGATTTCTCATCCCTCTCATGTGTATCTTATACACATACCGAGTGGTAGTATCTGTCACCTGAAATAAAATAGAGGTTACAGTGCTTTCTATAATTTGACATTTTCTATCCTCGGATTTTATGTAAATATTTATCACCAACGGGCTTTTATCTGACATAATATTTTGTTTTTTATTTAATCTGAACAAACTGTTAATAGTCTGATCGATTTCTTTTTTTCATCTATATAAGATGTGCTAATCTCGGCATTAAATTACAAGATGCTAACAAAAACGGACGTATCATGACTACTACTTTATTTCTCATAATCTTCCCTCCATCGTCTCATGGCAATTCATCCCCTTGTAGCTTTCTGAAATAGTTTATTACCCTGCCATCCCTACAATCGTATTCCCCAAACATCGGGTCATATTGTAGCATGGTAGTGTCTTTATGATGTTCCCACCAATCAGGTTCGCTCTCATCATAAAGAAGATAATTTCTAAGATTGACACCGGTATATTCCGCATCAGGGTTATCTCCTAAATTTATATAGGTCTCAATTGCCCATTTTGCACTATCGGATAATACTTCGCTAATATGTTTGTCCTTATCCATCTGAAAAACGATGATGTAGCCGATAAAGGTTTCATTCGGATCTGTTTCTACATCCGTTATTTCTCGTCCCGAAGCCAGCATATCTCTTTTTAGATATAGTTTACGGGTAGCTCTGGTATCTTTTACAAATTGCATAGAATAATGTGCAATATCTCCCCGTCTTTTAAGTTCAGACAGATGCATTCCCACACTGTCATAATAGGCTAACATCATTTTTATCCTATCCAATGTATCTTTAGGAGTATGCCTTACCAATCTCGGAATAATAGGTACTGTCTATTCGGTGTATATCCAGATCTTTACCCTCAGTTATGTGGATAAATGGAGGTTACGATATGTTAGAATAAAAGAATCCAATACCTCCAACAATGATTACGAATATCAGTATCAATCTGATAGTCTTTTTATATCTCATGTTTTTCTGTTTTTTAATCACCATAATTCTCCCGGTTTATAGGGGTTAGAATCCATTATATTTTTGTGCCATGCTTCTGTAAAGAAAGGATATACCACACATTCTTCCGTATCGTCGTAATTCTTATCATCGCACAGAGCTTTAGCAATATAAATACTAACGGTTTCCTTATCGTCCGATTGTAATTTCAGACAATAAAAATCTCCTTCCAATATTCTTTTGTAAGATAGCATGGTAAACGTATATTTCATGTGATTACTGACGCTTTCTGCCGTGAGGTTTTGCAAAGCGAGCCGGAATGTCTTTTGAGGATAAGAGGAACTCAGCCACCCGCTTAATTTTCCGGCAATAAACCGGGCATCGGCAGAGGTTATCGGGCGGGGATGTGGATTGTATAATTTATACCGACCAATTATTTTATAACCTTTTGCTAACAAATCGTCCACTTCGACGGGACCCATTAGGGTTAAAATATAATGTATGCCCCACGTGCTCTCCGCTTTCGGTATGTAACCGGATTTCCATTCAATAAGTTTATAGCTGACCACTAAGGAGTCTTTACCGAATTTTATGAATAGGTCTTTTCCTTTGTAGGAGTCAATGTTGAGGAATTGATACTCAACGTCTATTTCGCAACGGATGCCGGGCATTGAATCCTCTTCATTCACAAAATAGGATTCTCCCAATAGGTTCAGTATTTCCCGGTAAGTCATCCCTGTCTTCAGACGGTTATTTATCAAATCGTCAACCATGAACTTTCTGGAATAATAATGGCCGTCCCATTCGTCCCAACCTTTCCGGTTGAATGGAATGCGATGATTTGTGCAGCCGATTTGCATATTGACAAACATAAATAGCGATAATAGGAAAAGCTGCCTATATACAGTCTGTTTCATATTTTTTCAATTCCCTTTTTTACTCTTTGTTACCCTCCGAATCATATCTTTCAAGGGTATTCCAGCCTCCACTCTTGCGCTCAGCAACCGATTTGAGCTTGCCGTTGGCGTAATACTCCTTGCGATAGACCTCGCTATCGGCTTCACAACGGCCCTCCTCCCGTAACTTTCCGTTATCAAAGTAACGTTTATATACTCCTTCACGTTGACCGTTCTTGAAAGTATATTCCGATTTACATTGGCCTGATCCAAAATAGAATTCCTTTGTTACTCCGTTCAATTTGCCATTGAGGTAGTTTGACGACTTTTCAGGAGTGCCGTCAGTGAAATAAGTAATCTCTTCTCCATTCTTTTCATCATTTTTGTAAGTGGTGGACTTTTCGGGCTTGCCGCCCTTACCATATCTAATCCAAACACCTTCTTTTTTACCGTCTTTATAGCTACTTTTGCTACGAGGCTTGCCGTCTTTCCACGTTTCGCTCCACTGACCGTCGGGCAAGCCGTTCTTATAGAAACTGATGCGAGTCACATCACCTACGTTGCCCGACAAATGTTCAGTCCATTTGCCATCGCGTTTACCGTCTTTATAACATTTGTCGAGTCTCAGAGTGCCGTCGCTGTCGTATCGGCGGTCATAACCATCTTCAATCCCTAACTTATATACTTTTTCTGTTTCGACTTTGCCGTTCGAGTGATATGTCCTGCTCACGCCATCCACTTTGCCGTCTATAAACGTTCGCTCACTTTGCACGGTCTGTCCGTCACCATAATAGCGCTTGTATAACCCATCCCTGTTTCCTTCTTTGTAACGGCACTCTTCAAGTAGTTTGTTCTCTTTGAAATGTCGGTAATTACCATGATACATGCCATCCTTAAAGTCAGCGAGAATGTATTCCGAGTGGTAGCCGTCGATCAGGCGGTGAGAGCCATTGAGCGGAGTCTTTTCTTCATTGTTCAAACGAAAGAGCATCCGACCATCCCCATAGTTGATAACGGTGATTTCTTCTATTTGGTAAACTTTTTCCTGTGCCGTACTCGTAAGTACCATTACTCCGAAAAGGAGCAGTAACATAATTTTCTTCATGCTTTTTTTGTTTTATTACTCAATCGACAAAAGTAGCATAAATAAATTATAGGAAAAATATTTTGCTTATAAATATGATATATGTTTTAATTATTATAGGATCTGAGCAAAATAAGCCTACCTGGATTTCAAATAAATGCACAACCAATCAGCTCTCAACCTATTGGTTTATAGATGAATATTATTTCATCTGAATCCTTTTGAAAATAGAAACACGATTATTCCAATCGCATTGTACAAAAAATATAGCCATATCAAATATGGCTATATAAAAAGTTATACCGTGATTATTTTGAGAGCAACATTTTCAAGTCATTCTTGCTAATACCCATGTATTTGCATACCTTTAGCTCGCTTATGCCGTCGGCCAGCATTTGCCGGACTGCGTTTCTGTCTCTTTCATACGCTTCCAATCTATTGAAGACGGCATCAGTCAAGAAGTCTATTCCCTCTGAAAAGGCTTTTTCTCCTTCCGGGGTATTAAAGTCTATCGTGCAGATTTTGGCACACTCTTTATGAAGTATCAAATAGTAAATCCCTCCAATCAAGATTGCGGCAATGCTTTTAATATTGACTTCCGCCGGTTTAAACAGCGTTTCGTAATATGTAATCAAATTAAGGTTCATGATGTCCCGCGTTTCCGCCGTTCTTTTTGTGGTATCATTGACGACCGACATTTCGTAAAGCAACAGCTTTTGCATAACGGGATTATCTGACAAGTTCCTGAAGAGTATCTTGAATGTTTCAGCGAAGAACTTTTTAGGTCCCAATACATTCAAGTTGGAAATATCGATGGCATTGTTCATCCAGAAGTCATATTGCTTGGCAAGTTTGTCATAGAGATTATCCATCGAACCGTATCTTCTATAAAATACGTTGGCTTCCATTCCTGCGGCTTTCGTCAAGGTGCTTAGATTGACATTGCCGAAGCCCTGTTCTGCCACAAGTTTTTCGAGTTCGGACATTACATCCCTGTCCAATTGTTCATTGGTCCGTCTGTTTCGAGTTTTTTTCTCTTCCTGCTTCATTCTTGTATCGTATTTATACCGGCTATATCCGCTTTTCTATAGATGGTTTTGTTGCAAATATAGGTGTTTTACACTTTACAAGCAATATATTGGTGATAAAGATAATGCCGGTAGCGATTTGATAGTTCAATAATAGACAGATTAATATGCTTATTTATCCTTTCAATCATACTTGTATTATGGTATCTTAATATATACCTTTGTGGCATTAGAAGATAAATCATTTCTCATAGCCGATAGCAAGAAGCATTCCCTAAGCGTGATAAAAATCATATATACTTACCCGAACTGAAATCATCACATCGGTACAAATGAAAAGAACAGTATTTTAAAGGTGTGAAGAACATAACCAAGTTCTACTTTCACACAAATATACAGCGGCAGCATCTTGGTATTGATGCAGCCGCTATTTTTAAATGCTAAAACTTTTTCTCAATTTGGAAACTGATGTTTGTATCTGCGGACAGGCAATATCTTCTTTTTCCTCTTTCACATCTTTTGAAGTGGCTTGTTCAAGAGGTGTAAGTATCTGCTGTATCTTCCGTTCCAGCATCGCTACTTCCGATTTGAATTGCTTTAATTCCTGTTCCTTTTTCCATGTTCCGCCTACAATTTCCCGCAATGTTGGCAAATCCTTTTCCAACTTAGTGTTCTCCGTTTTGTACTGTTCTATCTGTTTCGGAATACGCTCCAGCGCATTGAGGAAGTTCGTAGCTGCCGCCTTATGGTCGGACATTGCCAACTGCCCGTTGTTGTAGGTGTACTTGTATGCCCCCTCGATGAAAAAGCGGTTCTGCTTTACCTCCACGCCCTCACGGATGGATTTTTCCGTTTTCACCAGAATAGGGAAACCGTACAACTCACCGATGGGTGTGTATTCGCCGCCTGTCTCGGCATTCTTGGCTATCTGCTGCAACCGTGTGCCTACGCTTTTTGCGTCGGTCGCCGCCAGACCGTCTAGCCGTACCGGATTGCGGTAGTAACCGTCCTCATCGGTCTGTGCCCGTGAGGTGAAGGTGGCGTAGTCTGCGGTCAGCTTGGCGATATGCCCGTTGTTCTCTTCCAGCTTTTTGGTGTGCGATTCCAATTTCCACGTCGAGCCGCTTTTGTCCTTGTAGAAACTCTTGCGCTCACTCTCCAATGCGGCGACTTTCTTTTCCAGACGTGCCTTGTCCAACAGGTCGGTATTGCCCGACAAAATCGCCATGTACTCCGAGAAGTTCATGCCCGATTTCTCGTCCATGCTGCCCTCGTCGATGGTACGTGCGCCCATCGCGCCGCTTTTAAGCTGTGAGATAAACGTCTGCTTGCAGTGCAGCAGGTTGAACTTATAGCTGTCCAGCGATTTTTCAACCGCATAGATTATCACATCCACCTTATTACCAGCGAAATACTTGGCTATCTCGTTCCCTTTGCGAACCGCCCGTCCATCCCGTTGGGATAGGTCGGACGGTCGATCGGGTAGGTCAAGGGCATTACTGCCCTCTTCCCCCCTCAGAACCGTACGTGAGGGTTTCCCCTCATACGGCTCAAGCTTTTCAAAGTCTCTGTTCGTGTGCAGAGACCGGCTCATCCTACTTCTTGTTTCCATTGTTTTTACGGGATAATTTGAAACATTCATCATGAACCAACAGATTGCATTTCCGTCCGTCTTGTACGGTCGGCATTACATTCCATGCCTTATGCGTGTCAATCGGTTCACCACATATCGGACATTTCCGACCTTGCTTTTCCCATAGGTAAAGCAGGGATTTACGTCCTTTCAGCGTCACAAGCATCTTTGACTTCATTCTTTTATTGAAGTACAGGCGGCAGTCTGCGTCAAACGGATTCATGTCCCCCTTTATCTGCGTATATTGCAGAAAAGGAAACGAAGATGCCAGTTTCAACAAGGTAAGTTGGTCTTCTTTGCCGTTTGATTTCTTGAACTTAGCCGCAAAAGTCCAGCTGTTCCCTCGGATATTGTGCCAATAGCGGTCTTTTATCCACTGTTTCCCTTTCTTGGAATGACGGCGTTTAGCCCATTGCCACAAGGCGAGAAATATCTGATGGTCGATTCTGTGAAAAGAATCACGTGTCGCCCCATGCTGATAATATGCTCCCCATCCTCGAATTTTAGCATTCAACATCCTGATTAATGATTCCTGCTTGCAACCCTTATGACCTTTTGTCACCTTACGGATATTCTCCATAAAGCGTTTTTCGGCTTTCTTGGTCGGCTTGGTCAATATTTCATTGCCGAATTTGCGGATGTTGAAACCGAGAAAATCGAAACCGTCACGGATATTGGTTATCACCGTCTTTTCTTCTGATAAGGTCAGACCTCTTTCAGACATAAAGTCGGCTACCAATGGCTTGATTTCCTTTTCAAGTGTTTCACGGTTCTCGCAGGTAATTATAAAGTCATCAGCGTAACGGACAAGATTCACCATTGGCGAATATAACTTACCTTTGATTCTAACTCGTTTATATTTCTCTGCAAGGACTTTCTGCAATCCGTCCAATGTCATATTGGCAAGCGTGGGAGAGATAATGCCACCTTGTGGCGTTCCCTCCTCTGTCGGGAACATCTGTTTGTTGAAGATATAGCCGCATTTCAACCATTTTCGGAGTATTGCCTTGTCCATAGGGATGTTGGCAAGCAGCCATTCATGGCTGATATGGTCGAAGCATCCCTTTATGTCACCCTCCAGAATCCATTCGGGAGAATAGCCTTTTCGGAGAATGTTATGGCATTGCATTACCGCGTCCATACAGCGGCGTTCCTTGCGGAAACCGTATGAACGTGAGTCGGCTGTTGTTTCCGACACTGGTTCTAATGCCATAAGGTAGAGTGCTTGCATGGCTCTGTCTTTCATTGTCGGTATTCCCAACGGTCGCAGTTTGCCATTACTCTTTTTGATGTGGACTCTTCTCAATGGCTTCGGCTGGTAGCCTCTGCGTTTGAGTTCGCTTATCGCTTGTGTTTTTGCTTCGGGTTTCTCCCATGTTTCCATGTCCACTCCGGGGGTGTTGCCACCTCCGTTAGAAGTAACTCTCTTTACGGCTAAGGCTTTTGCGTAAAAAGAGTGGGTCAGCGTCCACTGCAAGGCTTTCACCTTGTTGTATCTGCCTTCCTTCTGAGCCTTTACAATTCGTGCTTGTAGCTTTCTGACAGCCAACTCCGCTTTAGTCCAGTCTATTCTGTCCCAAAGTGTTTGCTGATTGTCAGCAGGCGCACACGATGTCTTGTTTTCGTTCATTTGCTTTCCTCCTTTTGAAAGTTCTAAAAGTTAATTGTAAAGAATCACCATTTGACAACATTCGGTTTGATTGCCTACCTAATGTCGTCACAGAAGTCTGCCCACTTTCGTGTCGGATGATGTCGCCCACATCAGCCCGTGATGTCGGTTCAATCCGTATCCGCTCCATTACAGAACGGCATTCGCTTTTTCTGTTATCTTATACCTGCACACCATTCGGCTTTCATTGCTGTCAGCTTACCTGTCATTTTTACATGACAGGAGATATACAGGCTTACCATGTTCCACATAGATAACTAACGGATAGGTTAGGTTCTGTCTCATCCTCCGGCGGTGCTTATATCCGTGTAATCCTACCATGGAGAGGATTAACCGACCGCTTCCCTTTTGGGTAGAGTGTGCCAGTATCTTACACTCTTTCGTGACATTACGAAGTTTACTAACAGTTCGCTTGCGCTAACCATACTATCCAGCCTCGCCACTCTACGGTATGATACTAACCGTACTTGACTTCCCCTCACGGTTCTGTCTTGTCTTGCGAAAGTGTACTTCGTCCCGACCGCTTAATACAACATTAAGGTGCATCGGTCGGTAGGCTACCGCTGACGGAACAGCGGGTTAAAGCTGATACCCGTAAGTATCATTCCAACAATTATCTATGCGACTTCATGTCGCACCCACGGCGTATCCAAATGATGAAGTGCGACCGCCCGTTTCTGTGCGTTCACACCTGTTCCGAGCATACTCGTGGAACCGAACAATACCCGGACTTTTCCCTCGTTCATGGCATCAATCACCGCCTTGCGTGCTTTCTCCGTCTTGCACTCCTGAATGAAACGTATCTCGCCAGCCGGAATACCGTAGTCTTCCATCAATTTGCGCTTAATCTCGCTGTACACGCTCCATTGTCCCGGCTGGTACGTGCCCAGATCCGAGAACACAAATTGCGTACCTTTTTGTGCGTCATACTTTTTATAGTATTCCGCAATCTGTGCGGCGCAATGGGAAGCCTTGTTGTCGGGATGGTCTTCGTACTTTTCCGGGTTTATCATGCGCATGTCGAGTGCCATCTTGCGGGCGTAGTCGGTGGCAATCAGCATTTTCGCCTTTTCCTCCGTTTCCGATAAGGGTAAACGCCCCAATATCGTGGCATCCCCGGTCTGGGCGAACTGCATCAGCTTTTCAATGAACTCCGCCTGCTGTGGCGTAGGCGGGATATTGTGCAGTATCTCGTTCTTTTCCGGTCTGTCCACGCCTACATCCTCTGCCGTGCGGTAATCGGTTATCTCGTTGTAGAACGCCGCCAGCTCCGGCACTTTGATGAAATAGCGGAAACGCTCTTTCTGCACGATGTTGTTCGTGACCGAGAACTCGAAGTCGGTGGTCTTCTTGGCGAAAATCGCCGCCCACGCATCGAAACAGTTGATGTTCTGCCGTTCCAGCTCCTTCGGACGAAGGTACTTGAACAGCAGGTAGAGTTCGGTCAGCGAGTTGGAGATGGTCGTACCCGACAGGAATGTCGCCCCCAAATCCTTTCCCGTGCGTTCCTGAATGGTACGCAGGGCAAACAGCATATTCAGTGCCTTCTGGCTTCCCTCGCTGTTTCCCAGCCCCGCCACCCGGTCGTGACGGGTATTGAATGTCAAGTTTTTGAACTGGTGGCTCTCGTCAATGAACAGGTGGTCGATGCCCATCTGCTTGAAATCCACCACATCGTCCGTGCGGGTTTTGATGACGTGTTCCACCTTTTCCAGCTTGGCGAGCAGGTTGATCTTCCGCTTCTCCAATCCCTTCAACATCCTTCTTGAAACCTCTTTTCCCTGCGCTCTCAGCACTTCAAGATTCTCTTCCACCGAATCCAGCTCCTTTTGCAGAATCTCCTGCTGCACGTCCGTGGGCTGCGGTATCTTCCCGAACTGGTCGTGCGACATGATGACACAGTCCCAATCGTTATTCTTGGCGTTGTTGAAGAACTTTACCCTGTTTTCAGGTGAGAAGTCCTTCTCGGTAGCATAGAGGATTTTGGCGTTGGGATATGCCGTGCGGTAGCACTCGGCAATCTCCCCGACGTTGGCTTTCAGCCCGATAATCATCGGCTTGTGTGCCAAATTCAGACGCTTCATCTCATGCGCGGCGATGCACATTATCAGCGTCTTACCGGTTCCCACCTCGTGGTCGCAAATTCCGCCGCCGTTCTGTTTCAACATCCAGACGCAATCCATCTGTGAGGGATAGACGCTCTTGATACCCCGGCTTGCCAGCCCTTTCAGGTTGAGGTCGGGAAAGGTCTGATGGGAGCCGTCGTAGCGCGGGCGCACGAAACAGTTGAACTTGCGGTTATACATCGTCACAAGCCGCTCCTTGAACTGCGGCGACTGCTCTTCGAGCCATTCGGAGAAGCCGTTTCGTATCTCGTCAATCTTGGCGTTGGCGAGTTGTATTCCCTCGCTGTCGCGCATCTTGATGTCGTTGCCATGCTCGTCCTTGCCGATGGACTTCATCATGTCAGGGCAGGTGTTGTGCAGGGCGTGTTTTAGGAGGTGCATACCGTCATAGTTCCGGTAATACCCCTTCACCAGAAACTCGTCCGTGATTTTCATGGTGCGGTAGCCGCACACCACCGAAAACTCGTCCATGCTTGCGGAATAGGCGATTTTCACCTCCGTGTCGAACAGCCGGCTCATGTAGGCGGCATAGACACCCGTCGGAATCCAGCGTTCCCCGAAATTGAAGTCCAGATCCTCGAAGGCGATGCGCTGCGGCTCGGCATCTTTCAGAGCCTCCAACGCCTGCTTCACCTCCGGCATACGCTCATTTTCGGGATTGTCACCCATCCATGCCTCTATGCGTTCCGCTTTCTCTATGACATTTCCGGCGATGAAACGGTCTTTGATTTCGTAACCGGTCACGAGCGGATTGTAGTAGATGCGCCCTTGCAGGGCAGTGAGCAAATCCTCCGCCGTGCTGTCGGTTATCTCCCGCATATAGTCGAGATTGACCGTACCATATTTGTTGAGCGACGCAGACAGGGCTTCTTCGGGAGAGCCTACGTTGGCATGGCTCTCCACCGCGAAGGAAACAGGATGCTCGAAGATGTCCGCCTTGACGAACTTTCCGTTTTCCATCCGTTCCAGCGAAAGGATGTCGCGCCCGCCCGCATCCATCATCACTAACTTCACGTTCTGCTTGGCGTTGAGGTTGCCGTAGCGCATGACAAACTCATCGTAACAGGTATTCAGATGCTCTCGCCACGGAACATTTGCCTCGCGCCGGAGCGATTCATAACGGTACAGACGCTCGTAGGCGTCACGCAGCGACACATACAACAACGCCTTTTCCTTCTGGTATCCTTTCAGGTCGAGCGGCTGGAATGTCGCCCCGTATGGCGTGATGTCTTTCAGGTAGCCGATGTTATGACGCCCCCGGTCAGCCACCAGCGACCCTTCGCGCAGGTGCATCTCCGGCGTGCGGTGGTAGGCACGCGGAGAAAGGTCCACGACTTCCTCCTTCGGCTTTTCCGCTTCGATGTCGGGGAAAAGGAAAGTCCCCACCGCTTCCGATGGGGTATCTGTAACGGCAGGTGCGGCGACTGCCTCCGGCTGTGTTTCCTCCTGTCGTGGCTGCTCACGGGAAGTTTCCGGCACGGCTTTCACTTCCGTCTTTTCCGCCACTTGTTTCTCGTTATGCTGCCTTGCCAGTTCCCGAAGTTCTTTCCTACGCTCCGGCGTCAAACCCATCATCATTTCATAGAAACCGTTGATGGGAGGATTGGTATCCCAGTCCAGTGTGGCATAGATGTCGTCCGGGTCGGCAGGCTTGGCGGTGTTCTCCGCTTTCACCTCCTTATTCTCCATTGCGGGTTTTGCAGTTGGAGCTGTCGGTGTAACCGTGACTTTCGGTTTGGGCGGAGTGGACTTTGCCGTAACTGCCTTTTTCACCGTCTTTTTCTTTTTGGAGGTTTTCGGTTGGCTGACCTCTTCCGTCATCCCCCAGAGGTCAAGCAGGGTGAGCTGCACGCCTGCGGAATATTGCGGGCGCGGTTCTATCTCCGGCTTTTCATCTGCGGGTTGCGGCTTTTCTGTCGGAGTTTCCACCGTCTGCGCCGAGGATACTGTTTCCAATTTTATGGCAGGACGCTCTACTTTATTTTGAACGGCAACTTTTTCTTCCGTTCCTGCCTGCCGGATTGAACCCGAATACAAGCGCATGGCAAGCCTGTAATGGAAATCCTCGTCGAGCATACGGCGCAAATCCCCGGCGATGCCTGCTGCCTTGCCCTCGTGCAGATAAACCATAGCGGGCTTCCCGTAGGGGTCTGTGTCAAGTTTCGCCATCGTATGCACGATGCGTTCCGGGTGGTGGATGAAATAGGCGTTGTCGGTCAGGGCGGTTTTCGTGTCCGTCTGTATCACGGTCATCAGCCGCTCGTCCTGCGACATTTCCTTCTTGCTGAGGTTCTTTTGCAGGACAATCAGGTCACTGCCCACCTCCGTGCCCGCGTTGTCCGTGAACAGGTTGTTGGGCAGGCGTATCGCGGATACCAGATTGGCCTGACTGAACAGCTCGTTACGCACGGAGGTCTTGGTGCTATTCAATACCCCTTGCGAGGTGATGAACGCCACGATACCGCCGTCACGCACGGCATCCAGTCCTTTGAGAAAGAAATAGTTGTGGATGGTTTTCTGGGCGGAGCGTCTGCCGAAAGAGTCGCTCCGCTGAAACTCCGCGTCGAACACGGCAATGTCACCGAACGGAATGTTGGACACCGCCAAGTCGAAATAATTGTTGAACGGTCTTTCGATTTTCTCAAAACCGCAGGTGCGCATTTTCTGGTCGGGATAGAGATGCCTCAAGATTGTACCCGTGAGCAGATCCTTCTCGAAAGCCATCACATCCGCATTGGGGCTGTGCCGCAGCATGGAATCCACGAACACGCCGACACCTGCCGACGGTTCGAGCATACGGGCGGGGCGGACGCTGTAATCTGCCAGCACGTCCGCGATGGTGTCGGTTATCTCTTTGGGGGTGTAGAAAGCGGTCAGCACGGACGCTTTCAGCGAATCCACAAACCGCTTGTACTCTGTTTCGTCCTTGCTGTTCTCACGGATAAGCCTGTGCAGCTCCACCGTCGGGGCGAACAGTTCGAGGTCGGATTTCGCCCACCGGACGGCATCCGTCAGTTCCTTTGCAGGGTTGAGGATACATTTCAGACCGCCGAAACCGCAGTACCTTTGAAGTATGGCACGCTCTTCGGTTGTCGCTGTCCTATTTTCCCTGTCAAGGATGAATGCCGTCCGTATCGCCTCGATGTTGTCCCGCAGTTTCTGTTTGCGGTTAAACGCCATATTCGTCTAAGTAAAGGACGGTTGCTCCCGTCAGCTCCGTGTAGAGCAGGTCGTAATCGGAAGACAGGGCGAAATTGTCATCCGAGAGGTCATAGACGGAGAACACGTTGCCGACAAGCGGCAGCAGTTTCAGGACAAAGGCTTCACGCTTCTCTTCCGGCACTTCATCGGCAAACTCGTTTTCCACGACTTCGCGGAGGATGGCGTAACGGGAATAATGCAGCCCGCGCAGCAGCGTGTCCATCGCCAGTTCCTGCGCACCATCGGCGGGATAGCCTTCAAGCCGTGCCCTCTCATACGTTTCGGCGGCACGGTCGGCCCGTTCCCGTATGAAAGCGGTGTCGTCAGCCTGTTCAAACTTGTTCGTGCGGAGATAGTCCAGCAGGTACAGACCGTAATAGGAAAAGTCGGTCTGACCCTCGTTTTTCTTCTTGTTGTTCATTACTTTGGATTTAGCGGATTGATAATTAACGGGATAATCGGTTGGAAAAAGGAAGAAAAAGGCACTCGGTATCCCTCCGAGTGCCACCACTAAATCCAAAGTATGAGTGTAATCCGGTATCGAAGAACAATTCATTACTCTGAACAAGTGGCAAAGTTAATACTATTTCTTCCGTCCTGAAAATTTCTTGTCCTTTTTAGCCTCCGGGAACACAAAAGTCGTGTTATATTCCCCGTCAAAGGCGACAACAGCATCGAAACTCTTGCCCTGTTTGCTCTTGAACCCTTTGAGCAGCTTGGTATGCCCTTCGGTGAGCAGGTCTTTGATTTCATCGTCGGACAGGGTGCGTCCCGCTTTCAGCCGGAACACGGGCAGTCCGCACTCCGTGTTGTCGCAGCGTACCACCTTGCCGTAGAACCGCATCCTGCCCGTGCCACACTTGGGACACGCGCAGCCGGAGTCACGGCTGCCGAAGAGCTTGTCGCACGAGAGCAGTTCGGAGGTGATTTCCCATGTGTACGCCTCTATCTCCTTGCGGAAGGTGTCGGCGGACAGTTCCCCGCGCTCGATGCGTGCCAGCTCCTTTTCCCATTCGCCCGTCATGGCGACATCGGCGATGCGCATCGTCTTCACGACGGAATTGAGGGCAAGCCCCTTTTCAGTGGGGACAAGCGACTTCTTGCAGCGTTCCATGTATCCGCGCTTGAAGAGCGTTTCGATGATGGCCGCACGGGTCGCCGGAGTGCCTATGCCGCAGTCCTTCATCGCCTGACGCAGCGCGTCGTCCTCGATTTCCTTGCCCGCCGTTTCCATAGCGGACAGCAGGGTGGCTTCGGTATGCAGCGGTTTGGGCTTGGTCTTTCCTTCGGTGATGGACGAGCCTTTCAGTGTCAGCGTGTCGCCTTCCTGCCAGCCGGGGATGGTGGTTTCATCCTTGTTTTCCTCGCCATAGACGGCACGCCATCCGGCTTGCCTGATGACGCTGCCTTTCACGGTGAATTCCACCCCGGCATATTCCGCCGTGACAGCGGTCACATCCTTGACGCATTTTTCAGAGAATGCCTCGACCATGCGCCCGGCAATCATCTGATAGATGGTATTGTCCTCTTTGGAGAGGAAGAGCGGTTTCTCACCCGTGACGAGCAGGGCATGGTGGTCTGTCACCTTGCCGTCGTCCACGCTGCGGCGTGTCGGGGCGGCTTTTGCCCGCACCTTGTCTTTCCATTCGGGCTGTGTGCCGATGAAAGCGAGCAGTTTGGGAATTTCGGCAAACACGTCTTCGGGGATGTAGCGGCTTCCCGTTCTCGGATAGGTTATCAACTTCTTTTCGTAGAGTTTCTGCGCGATTTCAAGCGTCTGTTCCGCCGTGAAGCCGTGCTTGGCGTTGGCTT
>OLSK01001295.1_pt1 | contig 19071 bp, 12 predicted proteins | sample 1672781 | NCBI WGS metagenome assembly OLSK01 (sample SAMEA3136723, study PRJEB25190) | human gut metagenome | biome: human gut; feature: human-associated habitat; material: faeces | place: Austria | collected 2013 | reverse complement strand
AACAGTTAGTGGCAGATGATAAATTTTTTGTATTTTTTTATTAATTTCTATTCAAAGGAAAAGATGGATAAATCTTTTCTTTATTTATGATACTGTTATTTTGTACACAAATAAAAATAATGGGGAGAAACTATGAAAAATAAAAAAAAGCTTCTTTTTTGTTGTTCAATGTTAGGGATCATTCTTTTTTCAAACAGGTTAAGTGTGGAAGTCAAAGGAAATGAAAGAGAGTTCGTATCAAGCACAACAAAATCAAATCAAAATATTGCCAAGTATTTGGAAATCAAGCAAAGTGAACATGTCGAAAATTATCGTGCAAGAATTTTAGATAATTGGTTTGGTCCAAGTACGAATCAATCAACGGGTATCTACAAACGAGCACACGAAGTCATTGAAATTTATGTGGATGAGCAGACGGATCAGCGAAAAATGCCTTCTTATACGATCTCAGGTATTGCTTTGAATGATTATAACGAAGGTGCAAACTCTGGTAAGACACTAAAAAAGGGCAAGAATATCATTGCTGGGAGTATGGAAGGAATCATTCATATTCAAAATGAAACCGAACAAACAGCACAAGGAAGTATTCATGTAGAAATCAGGGGTGGGATTACTGTTCCGCGATTTATTCTAGGCGAAACAACAAATCAGGAGTGGCAAGAATTAGTAAGTAATTATCCCGATGCCCCAGGGTACGAGCTAGTGGGTGACACAGTATTGATTACTGGTTCAAATGAATCTATTCATCTAGTTAAAGATCCAACGAAAATTTTAGAAACACAGGAAAAAGTGGTGAGGCTTCATGACCAAACTGCAGGGTTGGACGGAAGTTCTTCGCTACATCGTAGGCCAACTGGTTTGGTTCAACATATGCGGGAAACAAAAGAAGCGGATGCATTTATGTATGCTTTTTATCAACACACCGCTTATCATACGGAAACAATGGACGCCTTATTAGAACCTGAAAAATTAAATCAATGGGGCATGTGGCATGAAATTGGTCATACCTATCAAATGGAACGTATGGATTGGCATGATATGGTCGAAGTGACGGTCAACATCTATTCTTTACGGGCACAAAAAGCGTTTGGGCAACGTAGTCGACTAGAAGAGGGCAATACTTACAGAGAAATGTTTAACTATCTGAATCAAACGAAAAAAGAGTTTGATCAGCAAGATGTTTGGATGCGATTAGGAATGTTTTGGCAATTAGAACTTGCTTTTGGAGAAGACTTCTATCCTAGTTTACATAAACGCTATAGAGAAGAACAAAAGTCTCTTTCGTCTGAACAAGCAAAACGCCAGTATTTTGTAGTTTCTGCTTCAAAGATCAGTGGAAAAAATCTAACTCCATTTTTTGAGCAATGGGGTATTGAAGTAACGAATGAGAGTAAAAAAGAATTAGCGGCATTACCAAAACTAACGAAGAAAATTTGGGAGTATCGCGATGAGATGACTGGAGAAATTGGCAATATCGAAGAAGATACCCAAGCTCCTACGATTCCAACGAATATAGTAGCAACAGTTACTTCTGATTCTGTTCAGTTGAGATGGAATCCTGCTTCAGATAATGTTGGTGTAATAGGGTATAACATTTATCGAAATGGTCAATGGATTGCAAAAACAGGACAAACCAATTTTTCAGATCTTCATTTAAATAGCAACACTACTTATACTTATCAAATCAGTGCGTATGATGCAAAAAACAATGAGTCAGACAAAAGCCAGAGTTTAACAGTAGTCACCAAAGAAGAAAATAGTTCTTCTGACACTTGGGCTAAGGAGTCGGTTTATGTGGCAGGAGATATCGTAACGTATAAAGGGATAACCTATCGAGCAAAATGGTGGAATAAAGGAGCGGTTCCTGGTGTTTCTGACGTATGGGAAGTAATAAATGATCCCGGATCTAATCAGCAATGGAGTAAAGAAAAAGCATATGTACAAGGCAATATTGTCATATATAACGGGGTAACTTATCGCGCAAAATGGTGGGTAAAAGGGGAAACACCAGATACTTCACAAGCTTGGGAACCTATTGGAGGAACAAATACTGTCAAAAAGAATTGGAATAAAGCGACTATTTATGTAGCAGGTGATACGGTCACCTACAATGATGTCACTTACCAAGCAAAGTGGTGGAATAAAGGGGAAGAGCCTACTCGTTCAGCAGCATGGAAGATAAAAGGATAGAGCGTTGCAAGTCCCATGAATTACTAAAAAGAAAAAATGATGAGAAATGCAAAGTCCTAAGTCAATAGATATCTATAAGGAAGGAGACAAGATTTTTTGTCCCTCCTTTTTTCGTTTATTGGAGCGAATATTGAATACCTCAAATAAAAAAGCAAGAACTTCTTGGTAATGGAAAAAAGTGAAACTTCGTATCAGTTATTTATTGTTATAGTAAAGTTATACCTTTATTAAAGGTATAACAGTATTCTCATCACAGATATAAGGAGGAAAAGCAATGAAGAAAAAAATCAAACAGGCAATGTCGTTATCTTCTGCAGCACTAACTGTTATGTCTGCTATTCCAATGTCGCTAGTAGCGTCAGTAGCAGATGCCTACGCGAATGAAACAACGGAAACAAATATTCAAACAAACTCACAAGAAAAAACTCAACCAACCTATCGAAATGTCATGTACTATGGTGACTGGTCGATTTATGGTGGACAAGGGAATTATTTTCCAAAAGATATGCCAGCTGATCAGTATACCCACATCAATTTTGCTTTTGTTGACATGGACAGCAACGGTGATTTGCTTTTACCGGATCAAGATGCTGCATTTGCTTCAGGTGTTGGCTCTGGTCATGAATGGGGAAGCCAACTTGGTGGGATCATTCCAGCGTTAGCAGCTCTCCGTGAAAAAAATCCGAATATCAAAACGGGTATTAGTTTAGGTGGATGGTCGAAATCTGGCGACTTTTCAAAAGTAGCAGCAGACCCAATTAAACGAGCAAAATATGTAAAAAATGTGATGCAATTTCTAAAATATACAGATATGGATTTTATCGATGTGGATTGGGAATACCCGAATAGTGTTCGTCAACCAGATTTAGTTGATAATAAAAACGATGAGGGAACACCTGACGCAGGGCCGCAAGACCGTGAAAATTATCTAACACTGATGCAGGATCTCCGTAACGCTCTGGACAAACAAGGAGCTGAGATTGGTAAGACCTATGAATTGTCAACAGCCATTCATGGAGCGAAAGAAAAACTAGAAGAACACATGGATGTTAAACGCTTATTTGATATCATTGATTTCGGAAACGTGATGACCTATGATCTACATGGTGCTTGGGACGAAAAAGCAGGACACCAAACAGCATTGTATACAAATCCAAATGACCCAACAAGCTACTCTATTGATGCTGTCGTTGATTATTTACTTGGTAAAAATGTTGATCCAAAAAAAATCGTCATTGGTGCAGCATTTTATACTAGAGGGTGGGATACTGTCGAAAAAGGCGGAGATGCTTCACGACCAGGACTTTTTCAACCTGCTAGTGCGACAAATAAAGATGCGGACGGAACTGCTTCAAAAGGAGCAAACAATGAAGCGCCAGCGGCTATTGGTGATGGTGGGAGAATGAGTGGTGTGTGGTCTTATCGCAGTATCGACAAGCTAAAAGCACAGATGCCTGACTTAAAAGAGTATTGGGATGAAGAGGCACAAGCACCATTCATGTATAGTGAATCTACAAAAGATTTTTATACATTTGATAACGTCCGCTCAGTAACTGCGAAAGCAGAATACGTTAAAAAACATCAATTAGGCGGAATGATCTCATGGATGGCATCACAAGATAAAGCGACAAATAATAGTGCAGTCCGTGATGAATTAACTAAAGCCATTAAAGAGGGTCTATTTGGAAAAGAAGCATTACCAGTACAAAAACAGGACTATGATTTACGGTTAGACGTGGATATGGCTATTCGATTAGGATCAACAGATTCTGGGAAAAAAGGCTTTGAACTCACACTTAAAAACAATGAAGTTTTAGAAAATTATGCTGGAAACGCATTGCAACCAGCGGATAAATTTTATAGTACAGTAAAACGTCCTAAGCTGATTTTCACTCTGAAAGATGGTGCAACTTTAGCACGTGGAGATTACAAGGCAGGTGCTGTAACTGTTGACGGAGACAAGTCGATCGTCGACTTATCTGCTGTTTACGATGGCCGTTTTTTGACTCCCGGAAATACATACACATTCAAACTGGTGCGTAATGACAGTCAAGAGGTCTCGCCAGACCAGATCGAGTCGGTTGTCTTAGAGCAATATTATGATGATAAAACACAACTATCCTCTCAAACAATCATCGGGGAAGCAGAAAGTAATCAAGCGCCAGTGATTTCTGGTGTGGGAAATCAAACCATCACAGTAGGCGAAAGCTTTGATCCACTAGCAGGAGTGACTGCGACGGATAAAGAAGATGGTGATTTGACAAGTCAGATTAAGGTAACAGGTAAGGTGGACACAGCTAAAGAAGGGAATTATCCACTTACCTATTCAGTGACCGATTCTGATGGAAATGAGACGATTGCGAAACGTGTGATTACGGTTGAAAAGAAAGAAATCAGTAATGAAAAACCACAATTCTTCGGAGTAAACAATCAAACCATCACAGTAGGCGAAAGCTTTGATCCATTAGCAGGAGTGACTGCGACAGATAAAGAAGATGGCGATCTGACAAGTCAGATCAAGGTAACAGGTAAGGTGGACACAGCTAAAGAAGGGAATTATCCACTTACTTATTCAGTGACCGATTCTGATGGAAATGAGACGATTGCGAAACGTGTGATCACGGTTGAAAAGAAAGAAATCAGTAATGAAAAACCACAATTCTTCGGAGTGAACAATCAAACGATCACAGTAGGCGAAAGCTTTGACCCACTAGCAGGAGTAACTGCGACAGACAAAGAAGATGGCAATTTGACAAAACAGATCAAGGTAACTGGTAGTGTTGATACAACGAAAGCAGGAGTATACACCTTAGCTTATTCTGTGACAGATAGTGACAGCAATACGACTCGTCAAGAAAGAACGATAACCGTCAAACAAAAGGCTACAGTTGATTTTGGTGTTGGACAAGGAATCCAATGGCCAGCACAAGTTATGGCACCATTCGTCGACATGACAGCTTATGTTTCTGATAGGGAATTCAGCAATAACGGTGCACCTAATTTAGCTGAAATTGCAAAGCAATCGGAAACTAAATTCTTCAATCTTGGCTTTATGCAAGCAACCGGTGTAGTGAATGGTCGACTAAATTGGTCGTGGGGTGGATTCAACGGCCTTAACGAACTAACCAATGACCAGTGGCAATATGAAGGAATCAAAAAAGCAATTCGTGAACTACGTGAAGAGGGTGGAGATGTAGCTCTTTCATTTGGTGGACTAAATTCTGGCGCTTTCTGGGAGTTGACACAAGATGTCACGATCCTGACTAATGCGTATCAGGAATTGATCGAAGGTTACGGATTGACTCGAATTGACCTAGATGTAGAAGTAGGAGCAATGGATTATCAGCACAACAAAGCAAATGCAAAAGCGATAAAGAAAGTCCAAGAACTTACTGGTGTGAAGGTGACACTTACATTACCGGTAATGCCAACAGGTTTGATCCAAACGGGGCTTGATGTATTGAAAGCATACCTTGAAGAAGGTGTTGATCTAGAAAATATAAATATCATGACGATGTGTTATGGTGCTAGTGTACCAGATTATGCAAAAGGATCAATTGATGCTGTGGATAATACAATGAAGCAAGTGAAAGATTACTTCAAAAAATATGCAGGGATTGATTTAACCACAGAACAAGCTTATGCAAAATTAGGAACAACACCATCTGTTGGTTTTGAAAATACCGGACATCCATACTTTACGACAGAAATGATGAAACAAGTTGTCGATCACGCGGTTGAGAAGAACATCGGAATGGTTTCATTCTGGTCGATCAATCGAGATGCAAAAATCGATAACGGTGTTGGCCAAGTCAAGAATCGATTCGAATTTACGAAAGTTGCGCAAACATTTGGTGAAAGTGATATCGAGCCAGATACAGAAGCACCAACAACGCCAAAAAATCTAACTGCAAGTAAAGTAACGCATCACTCAGTAGCACTGAATTGGGAGGCAGCAACAGACAATGTAGCTGTGAAAGAATACTTGATTTTCCGTGATGGAAACAAAATCGGTACGACAAAAACAACTAGCTTCACGGACACGACTGTAGAAGCAGAAAAAGAATACGCGTATCGTGTGCAAGCAATTGATGCTGCAGGAAATACTTCTGCGTTAAGCAATGAATTAACGGTACAAACAGAAAAAATGCCTGTTGATAATCAAAAACCTACAGCGCCAAGTAATCTATCGATTCTAAACATTACAGAAAAAAGCGCAACTGTTTCTTGGAAAGCTTCAACGGATAATGTAGCTGTCTCTCACTACATCGTAAATGTTACTGGAAAAGGTTTGACGACTGAAAAACCAGTAACTAGCCTAAATTATTCGATTACTGGTTTACAAGCTGGAGAAGAATATAAAGTTACTGTAAGAGCGGTAGACATTTCAGGTAACGAATCAGATGTAGTAAGTAAGTCGTTTGTAACGAAAGAAGAAAGCACAGAAACAATTCCACAGTGGGATCCTAATAAGATTTACTTAGGTGGAGAAAAAGTGATGTTTGAAGGCAAAGAATATGTAGCCAATCATTGGACGTTAAATGATCGACCAAGTGAATCAGGACAATGGGGACCATGGTCATTAGTTACTCCAGAAGCATCTGAAAAAAATGGTGAGTGGAATACTTCCGCTATCTATCTTGCGGGACAAATCGTCACACTTAACGGTCAAACATACCGTGCAAAATGGTGGAATCAAAACGTCAACCCAGAAACGGTCCAACAATGGGGGGCATGGGAAAAAATTTAGTTGAGTACTAAATAAAAGCTGTCAAAACAGAAACAACCTCAAAAATTCATACTTTTTCGGAGTAGAGAAATCTACTCCGTTTTTTGTGTCCAAATAAGCCATCTATTGGATTTTTTTACGGGTTTCAATTCGTATCTTATGATTTATGGGTTTACCTTTTTACTTTATGTCAATGTTAATTAGTTTGATAAGGTTGCAGGAAAAGATGGGATGTGAATAATCACTTTTACATCATGGCGTAAATAGAAAAGGACAAAGTTGAACATAATTCCTCTAGCTTGTGTCATGAATTAGTGAAAAAAGTGAGCTAAATCGTTCATTTTTATGATTTATTTTTAGTAAATTTGCATTGTTTTCGTTATTCGGTCAAAGTATTGAACGGTTCAGCTAGCGATGCTATACTTGCCACAGTAAAAAAAGAAAGCGATAACAAAGCGAATAGAGAGGTGATGAAAATGAATATTGAACAATTGATTACAGAAGAATTGATTATTTTCGATGAGACGATTCGTTCAAAAAGTTCATTGTTTGATTGCTTAGGTAGAAGGTTGGAAGCAAGTGGCAGAGTCAAGAACTCTAAAAAGATCATCAAGGATTTTCTAAAAAGAGAAAATGAGACCTCAACGGGGATAGAGGATGGATTTGGTATCCCTCATGCAAAAAGTAAGTATGTGCTGGAGCCGACACTCTGCTTTATCCATAGCGGAAGGATCACCGACTATGTTGGAATGGATGAACAGCCGATTGAATGTGTGTTTGCAATCGCCGTACCTAAAAAGTCAGCAGACGAACATTTAGAAATTTTGAGTTCATTGTCACGAAAATTGATCGATCCAGTATTTAGACAACAATTGAAAGAGGCAGTTACTGCAGCAGAAATCCTCACGTGTTTAACTGAGTAAAGCGACCATCCAAAAGACGAACTATTGTTATCAGGTATCAGAAGTATGCTAGTAAAAAAGCAGATGGGGGAGAAAAACGATGAAAATAATTGGTGTGACAGCTTGTCCTACTGGAATTGCCCACACGTATATGTCAGCGGAAAAACTAGAGATTACTGCTAAGAAAATGAATCTTGAAGCAAAGTTTGAAACACAAGGAATCAAAACTGAAAATACATTGACGGAAAGTGAAATTGCAGAGGCACAAGCAATTATTTTAGCGATTGACAAAGAGATCGATATGGAACGGTTTACAGGTAAAAAAGTAAAACGAGTATCCACGAGTCGGGCGATCAAAGAACCGGAACTGGTGATCAAAGAGGCATTAGAAGGAATTGGAGTAAGTGAAGTTTCAGGAACAACGAAACAAAAAGCAACAAAAAATCAAAAGCCAACTCTCTATAATCATTTTATGAGTGGCGTGAATTATATGCTGCCATTTGTAATTGCTGGAGGCATTATCATTGCGTTGAGCTTTGCTTTCGGTATTACAGCTTCAGATCCGCAATCAGAAAACTATAATGCATTAGCAGGTGCGCTGTCACGTATTGGTGGCGATACAGCGTTTGCCATGATGGTTCCGGCTTTAGGAGCAGGTATCGCCACTTCGATTGCTGGAAAAGCTGGATTTGCTCCAGGAATTGTTGCTGGCCTACTTGCTTAAACTGGAGGTTCTGGATTTCTTGGCGGAATGATCGGTGGATTATTAGCGGGGTATCTGACTGATTTTCTAGCAAATAAAGTAACGATCAAAAAAGAACTTCTATCAATCTATCAGTTGATCGTAGTGCCGCTTGTATCGATTCTTATTGTTGGTCTAGCCATGGTTTTCATTGTCGAACAGCCGATTTCTTGGTTATTGGATACATTGACGAACTGGTTGAATAGTTTAGGAAATACATCAGGGTTGATGTTTGGTCTGATTATTGGGGTCATGATGGCGGCTGACATGGGTGGCCCTATCAATAAGTCGATTTCTACATTTTCCATCGGTTTGATGTCGGCAGGTGTGAATGCACCGATTGCAGCTTGTATGGCTGCAGGGATGACGCCGCCTTTAGGTATCGCGTTAGCGACGATTTTGTTCAAGAAAAAATTTACGAAGGAAGAACAAACTTCTGGGCAATCATGCTGGATACTAGGAGCTTCCTATATTACAGAAGGAGCGATTCCTTTTGCGGTATCTGACCCCATTCGCGTTATTCCTAGTTTGATCATCGGGTCTGCTACTGCTGCAGGGATTTCGATGGCAGCTGGAGTAACTTCGATGGCCCCTCATGGCGGTATTTGGGTCATGCTGATCCCTAATGTATTGAATGATTTACCAATGTATCTAGTCGCGATTGCCTCTGGAACAGTGGTTACAGCACTTTCCTTAGGATTGCTAAAAAAATCGGTGGAAGAAACGACAGTTACAGAAAAAGTAAAAGAAGAAAAACTAACAAATGAGGTGGAAGCATAATGTTATATACAATGAAAGAGTTACTAAAAGTTGCAAAGGAAAATCAATTTGCCGTTCCGGCTTTCAATATCTGTAGTTATGATATGTTGAAAGCAATCATAGAAGAATCTGAAAGACTAAATGCTCCAGTTATTTTAGAGATCCATCCTGATGAAATTGCTTATCTCAATGATGAATTCGTTGCTTCCGTTAGAGCGTATGCCCATAATAGTAAGGTTCCTGTAGTGATTCATTTGGATCATGGTGGTACAGTGAAAGATGTTTTGCGGGCGATACGAAATGGTTATACTTCGGTGATGATCGATGCATCTTTACAATCTTTTGAAGACAATTTAGCGATTACCAAAGAAGTCGTTGCATTAGCTCATGCAGTGGGCGTCTCAGTAGAAGCAGAAATTGGAACGATTGGCAATAACGGCTCTGCAGAAGGTGGGGCGGCGAACATCATCTATACAGATCCTGAACAAGCAAAACATTTTGTCGAAGAAACGAATATTGATTCATTAGCCATTGCTATCGGCACAGCTCATGGATTATATCCTAAAGACAAAACGCCAAAATTGAACATCGAATTATTGAAAGAGTTGAATCAGCAAATCGATAAGCCATTTGTATTGCATGGTGGTTCAGGTAATCCAGATGCGGAAGTCAGTGAATCAGTCAGATATGGGGTGGCAAAAGTCAATCTCAGTTCAGATCTCAAGAGTGTGTTCTTTGATGCACTACGAGAAGTATTGAGCGACAATCCAGAAATGTATGAACCAAATGCTGTCTATCCTTACGCAAATAAAAAGGTTCAAGAGGTAGTGAAGCATAAAATGGGTGTACTGAATACGATTGGTAAAGCAGAACTATATTAAAAAGTCATGATCCAAAAGAGCGCTGGCTTTTGCCAAAGCTCTTTTTGGTGTTAAAGTAGATGCAAAGAATAGGAGGAGACGAAAATGCTAAGTGAAGTAGAAGATCGTCAACAAAAAATCGTGAATCATTTAAAAAGCAATCAGTTTGTAAGAATCACTGATCTGATCGATTTAGTTAATTACAGTGAGGCGACGATCAAGCGTGATCTTGTATCGTTAGAAAAGAGTGGCTTGATTCGCCGAGTTCGTGGCGGTGCAATGTTAGTAGATAATCAAAAAATCGATGTGCCATATTTGATGAAAATCAATCAATTAGATGAAGAAACAGAAAAAAGAAAGATCGCAGACATTGCCTCATCCTTGATCAAAGATGATATGGTCTTGTTTTTAGATTCTAGTACGACTAGTTTGCACCTGATTCGAAATCTAGGAAGATATGAAGGATTGCAGATCATTACAAACGGCGTGATCACAGCAGCGATGCTAAGCGAATTTACATCAGCGAAAATATCGATCGTAGGTGGAACGATCGTTCAAAAACGAGCGACGATCAATGGCTCAAAAGCTTACAACGACGTACTGACATATTCTGCAGATTTAGCTATTATTAGTTGTCGTGGCTTCGATTTTACTCAAGGAGTGACCGAAACACATGAAGGAGAAGCCCTATTAAAAAAAGCGTTCCGAAAGCAGGCAAACCATTTGATGGTATTGGCAACACAAGAGAAAGTAGGGCAACGATTCATGCATCAAGCGATTGCGTGCCATGAGATTGATTATTTAGTGACAAGTAAAGAACTAACGAATGATCAATTTGCGAAAATGGATGAACATCATATTCGTTGTTTTTATTGATGCCTAGAACTCCGTATCATAATCTATGATTTGTGCTGATAAATCTATAATATGTTCCTGTACACACCTTTTAGTAAGCGCTATCATTTTAATTGTAACAATTATTGTATAGGAAGGAGGATCGAGCGGGGATATTTTTATTTAAAATAAAGGTTGCATCATATCATAGGAGGACTGAATGAAAAAGCTAGCGAAGACTTTTAAAGTAGGAACACTAGTTGGATTTGGAATCATAGGATTATTTTTTGGAACTATGCCTGTCATTGCTGAGGAACAACCTGAAACACAAGGTGCAGTGGCCACTTCAATGGAGAATCAGCCAGAATCATCTTACTGGTTCCCAGATGAATTGTTAGAGTGGTCATTTGCCAAAGATGCAGATGCTAAATATAACGTCAGTACGGAACCGTTAGCAAAAAGAGTAGAAAAATCTCAATTGATTAAAGCAAACAAAACGCAAAATGAACAGATGAAAGTGGTTGCTTTATCGATCATGAATAGTAGTACAAGCGGTAATGCGCCACGAGGTTCGAACACATTTGATGCGAATGTTTTTTCAAATTGGCAATATATTGATCAGTTAGTTTACTGGGGCGGTTCGGCTGGTGAAGGAATAATCGTTCCACCAAGTCCAGATGTGACAGATGCAGCGCACAAAAATGGTGTGCCAGTTCTTGGAACGATCTTCTTCCCTCAAGGAGCACATGGCGGAAAAATCGAATGGCTCGATGCATTTTTAAAAAAGGATGCGACAGGCCATTTTCCAATTGTTGATAAAATGATCGAAGTTGCTCAAAAGTATGGGTTTGATGGATGGTTCATCAACTAAGAAACGGAGATAGGCTTAACGAAAACCCATGCAGATCTGATGAAAGAACTGATCGTTGAATTTAAAGAAAAAACGAGTAATGAATTGGAAGTCATGTGGTATGACTCGATGACAAATGAGGGGAAGATGGATTGGCAGAATGCACTAACAGAGAAAAATCAAGATTATCTAGTAGATGCCGATTTGAATCCTGTAGCAGACAATATGTTTCTAAATTTTTGGTGGAATACCGACCGACTAGCCAGTCAAGATTTATTACGTAAATCAAAAGAAAAAGCTGAAACATTAGGGATTGATCCATATGATTTGTTTGCCGGCATCGATGTTCAAGAAAGAGGATAAGATACACCGGTAAGATGGAATCTTTTTGCTGACAATCAAGGAACACCCTATACCTCGCTAGGCTTATATGTTCCAAGCTGGACCTATTCTTCTGCTAGTGATCCAAATGAATACCAGCAAAAAGAAGAAAATTTCTGGGTAAATAACCAACATGATCCGACTAAGAGTGTCTTACCAAAAGGGACTGAGTGGCCAGGAATCTCTACTTTTGCAGTCGAGCAAACAGCAATCACACAATGGCCTTTTGTAACGAATTTCAATGTTGGAAATGGCTATAGCTATTATCTGAATGGGACCCCAATTTCAACAACAGAATGGAATAATCGCACTCTGCAAGATATCATGCCAACGTATCGCTGGATCATTGAGCAGGGAGCTGGTAGTGAGCTGTCAGGAAGTATTGATTATACGGCTGCTTACAATGGCGGAAGTTCAATTGCATTAGCTGGAAAGATAGCTGCAAAAGAATCAAATAAGATCAAGTTATATCAAACAAAGGCTAAAATCGAAAAAAATATGACATTTACGACTACTGCGAAAGCAACGGACCGTACAAACTTAGATCTTGTACTTGAGTTTGAGGATGGGACAAGTGAAACATTTAAAGGAAATAAAAAAGTGACAAATGATTGGACAACGGTTGTTTATCACTTGAATAAAGCAACCGATAAAGTAGTGACTTCTATCTCTTATGAGCTATCTTCTTTTGCTGACAATGACGAATATGCATTGAATTTTGGACAAATCGTTGCGGCACCACAAGGGAAAGTATCCTCATCGAACATTGAAAATCCAGTAATCGAAGATATCAAGTTTGATGAAGAACGGATACATGCAGGCATCCGCTTGATGTGGGATAGTACGCATCCAGAACAAAATTCACGCTATGAAATCTACCGTGTACTGGAAAATGGCGAGCGTTCATTTATCGGAGCAACATCTGCACAAACGCATTTTATTGATGCTCTTGAACGTCAAGGCGAATCAATAACGGGAATCGAAATCGTACCTGTCGACCTTTATGGCAAACAAGGACAGCCATCACAGATCGTCACATTTGAATGGCCACAGATGCAACCACCTAAGGCTTCTTTTTCTGTATCTAAAACGATAATAGCACCAGGTGAAGAGATCGAGTTTACAAATACTTCTTCGGCAAATACTCAAAGTGTCCAATGGTCATTTGAAGGGGCATCGATCGAATCAAGTCAAGACCAAAATCCTGTGGTGACTTATTCTAAAGAAGGAGTTTATGATGTACAGTTGACTGCCATCAATGAGGCAGGTGAAACCACTAATAGAATGAAAGGAATCGTAACTGTTACCAATGAAGCACAAAATGGTTTGGCCTTACTCTCTAAAGATGCTAAAGCAGAAGCTTCTTCTTATGTAAATGAAGCGGAAGCACCAAAGTTCGCTGTAGATGGAGATCTAGGAACAAAATGGTGTGCAACAGGTAGTGCGCCTTATGTGCTGACAGTTGATCTAGGATCATTAAAAACAGTAAGTGAAATACGGATGGCACATGCCGCAGCTGGTGGAGAAAGTCCAAGTATGAACACGAGAGCGTATACCCTTGAGCTGAGTAAAGACGGAACAAATTTCCATGAAGTTTCTCGTACGGCAAGTAACAGCGATGGCAATACAATCAATACGTTTGCAGCAGCTTCTGCGCGATTCATTCGATTAACAGTTAATCAACCAACGCAAGGAGCCGACTCGGCAGTTCGCCTCTATGAGTTTGAAGCATATGGTTTAACGAAATAAAGAAAAGGTAACAATCTGTATAGAGTCAAAAGAATCGCATGATTTTTTGTATAATAGTTATCAGGAAGTTATACAAAGTTATAAAAGAATGACACTTGAAAAAGAGTATCTCTTTCAATGCTATGAAATAGTAGACTGTTTTTTCTGCTTGATTATGTTACAACCTATTAGTCTATGGTTTATCAAGGGCTTGTTGCGTAAGCAATGCTGAATAGCACCATTTACAAAATATATAGGCTGAGAAGTAGCGTTTCAAAAGCAGAAAAGAAAAGACAATGCTTATAACAGCATGATATAGTACAGGTAAGGACAACTCGGAATTTGTAGGGAGATATTTATATGAGTGAATTTACGATTAATGAAATGAAAGAGATGCAAAAAATACTACAAGAAAAATACAAAGACAAATGGGAAGGTATTTCTGCTGAAGTAGGGCAAAATAAATTGCTTTGGATGGTTTGAGAAATTGGCGAAGTAATTGATATTGTAAAAAAACATAGCGGATTAAAAGCTAGTCAAGATGAGGATTTGAGAAAAGATTTGATTGAAGAATTAGCAGATATATTGATGTATTACAATGATATTTTATTATGTTATGATATCTCATCTGATGAATTAAAGTCTGCATATGTTAATAAGTTTGAAAAGAATATGAAGCGTTGGTAAATTTGAAATTGAAAGGAGATTGGGAATGTAAGGATAGGAATATATGACTGTAAATTTAAGTGTAGATCCATCATTTGATGTTCATGTCAAGTTAGATAGATATATTGTTAAACTGAACGAATATGGTAAACAAGGGTGGAACTTGATTTCTGGCATGGATGATTGGAAGTATTTAATTTTCGAGCGGTAAATTGAGGATAAGAAGAATGATAACCTCCAGTTTATAAGAAAAATAGCCAGATGATCGCAAAAATATGAAAGATATTTTTGTGGGACATCTGGCTTATTTGTGAAATCGTTGCGCGATGCAACGATCATTTTTTATCAAATACTGAATTTAATTCATTTCAAGTTTTACTTGATGATTCTTTTTATGATTATATCCTAAATAAAGAACAGTACAAATCAATGGGATAATACCTGAAACAACATATAATCCTCTAAATGAAGTGAGTGATTTCAATATACCCATCAAATAAGGGCCAACACCAAGACCTAGATCTAATCCGATAAAGTAGGTTGAAAGAGCAATACTGATTCGGTGTTCCTTCACGATCTTTAAGCAAACTGCTTGACCATTTGACATGAATGTTCCATAGCCTAGACCAACTAGTGCACCAGAAAGTAGTAAAGTAACGCTATTCGTTGTTACACTTAATAAGAACAAGCCAGCTGTTAAAAATAGGTAGCTAGGATACATAACGTATTGTTCGCCTTTTGCATCAAAGATGCGTCCAGTTAATGGACGAGTAAAGGTAATGACTAAAGCATATACTACGAAGAAAAATGAACCAGCGGAAACCAAATGAATGACTTTAGTATAAGAAGACAAGAAAGATAAAACACTTGAATAAGAAAGACCCATCAAGAATGCGATACCCGTAATGAATAAAGCTTTCTTTTCGATAAAGCCGTTGATGTTCCAAGAACGTAGTGAAGTTCTTTGTTCATCAGATAATACGATATTTTTCACTGGGAAAAACATACATGCAATCGTTACAAGGAAAACAAGTACAATAGAGAACCAAATGATAAAGTGGAAATCTGTTAGGTTAAGTAAGATCATTCCTAAAAATGGTCCAATCGCAGCGGCTAAACTTGTACTTAAACCGTAATAGTTGATTCCTTCACCTTTTTTAGCTTCAGGAATATAGGCAGTTACGATCGCATTTGTTGCAGTTGAAACTGTTCCATAACCAAAACCATTTAAAAAACGAACAAGATACAAGACACCGATTGAAGGTGTGTAAAGATAAGCTAAAGTTGAAAGGAAATAAAAGATCGCACCACCACGTAATGTGAACTTACGACCGAAAAGTTCCAATTGTTTTCCCATAAATAAACGGGCCAACAGTGTACCAATAATATAGATCCCAGATGCAAAACCTGCCTGGCTCATGGTAGCATGTAGATCATCTTGCGCAATGACTGCGATGATGACCATAAGTAAATAGTAGATCAAATAGACAATGAAGTTGATAAGTGTGATTCCGATAAAATATTTATTGAATAATTTCTTTTCCATGTGCTCTGTAAGGTCCCCTTAATCTGAATATGCTTTTAATTTTTCAATTTGTACTTCGACGTCATGATAGTTTGATGGATAACGATCTACCAATTGACGAATAAATAAATCACGAGTTGTCATAAATAAATCAAGAAATTCTTCTAACTCGTTTGATGGTTGTTCATCCACGGCTTTGACCAACTCAATAGAGTTTTGATACGCATCATTTAAGAAGACTAATGATGCTTTCATATCAAACCTTGTCTGATAAGCTGTCTCAAGTCGATTAATGATTGTTTTCATCCAATAGTTCATTTTTTTCCCTCTATTCTTAAAAAGTTTTACATTCGCAGTATACCGAAACAAAAAAAAGAAAAAAATCGCGTTCGTAGTATAAAATAGTACTTAACAAATGTTAATATCATTAGTAAAATACTTTTGAACTTTAAAAAGTACAGAAATCTTGTATTATCTTTTTTATAGGAAAGTTTGGATGGGGGAGCATCATTGGACAGTAGAGTGCTGAAGGAATATTTGGAAAGAAATAATTTTCCAATTGTACGAAAAAGATATCATAAGTATCTGACGTTTGAAGGTGTGGAAGATTGCTACACTTATATACTGAAAGAAGGAACGGTGAAGGCGAGTGTCATTTCAAATGACGGAAGAGAATTCAATCTGAGATACATAAAAGATCTTGAGATCGTCTCACTGATCAAAGATGAATATTCTCAGTTTATTGATTCTCCTTATAATATTCGAGTAGAATCAGAATATGCAGAATTTTATCGAATCAATCGTGTAAAGTTTTGGGAGCAAATCAACGATGATCCTAAGATGCAACATTACGTCAAAGAATACTATCGTTATCGCTTACTCTATTCAATGAAAAAAATGCAACAAATGTTATTGAATGGAAAGTTAGGGGCGGTTTGTACACAATTATATGAATTGTATGACCTATTTGGCGTTCGAACTGAGGAAGGCTTGGTGATTGATTTTATCATTACAAATGAGGAAATCGCAAAGTTCTGCGGAATCTCAACAGCAAGCAGCGTTAGCCGTATTTTAAAGCAGCTGAAAAAAAGCGGGATTATCAAAGTAAAAGACCACCGAATCATCATTACAAACATGGACTTATTAGAAGACAATATTATTTTTTAGAAAGAAAAGAATAAGTTTTTGACGGACGTCTTACGCTTCGTGAAGTAAGAAGAAGCAACTCCTCTGAAAAATAAGCCGGGATTCACAAAAATTTGAAAAGTGATTTTTGTGAATCCCGGCTTATTTCCTTATTTATCGGAGTTAAACACGTCTTTCTCGGCAACTCGTTTTTTTGCCCTATTGTTATTGAATATTTAGAATAAATTTCTGATTGGTTACATTTTTATGCCGGTACGTAATCAATCTAGTTCCAGCTGTAAGTTCTGCATTGGGGATATCCAAGAATTTTTGACTAAGTCTATTTCTTAAAGTAACAACCAACCCATTTGGATGAGAATCTACAAGTATTAGCTCCCAATGCGACCGAGTATTGGTTACTGTGCTTGCCTCTGTAAGAGCATTACTGTTGGCTGTTTGTGTAGACTCTGCTAAACGAATAAGCGGATTTTGAACGCTTTTAAATATATAAGTATTTTGGGTGTTATCCACTTTTTCCATTATCCAACGTTGGTTGTTTACCCATTTTGCTCGGTAAGTGATAGTCGCAGAAGGAGCATTAACATCTTGGCTCCAATCGACTACAACAGCAGGATCAATTATGCTTTGGAGTGTGACAACTGCTCCATTGTATTCTGGAGTCGATTTTTTATCAATAGAAATAATGTCTACTAATTTTTTGTTTGACCAGTTATTTTGTTGAACAGAATAAATAAATAATGCATTATTTCGAACTTCATTAATTAAGTAAGTTTGTTGTGAAGCGCTTCCTGAAAAATAAATAGGAACTTTTCCAAAATTAGTTGTACTTGCGTGTTTGCCTAAATTTTTGTGATGATGCCCTACAAAAACGGCTTTAAGTGTACCATTATCATAATACTTTTCCATCATTTGTCTAAAATAACCCGGAATGTTATTGGACCAAGAATCGGGTTTATGTACGTTAAGAAGGACAGGCTCATTATTCCTATGCGCTTGTTCTAATTGATTTTGAATCCAGTTTACACCACCAGTTAATGAATATTTAAGTAAGCCGGATGTATGTAGATTCATGGTCGGATAATTTTGCGCTTGAATCACTCGAAAATTTCCTAAGCGAAAAGAGTAGCTTAAACTTCCAGCAAACTTAGTTGTTAAAAAATAGTCTTCTCGCCATGCATGGGACCCTAGGATATTAGGTACCAACCCAAGAGCATCGTACATATTTTTATAGGAGCGCTCCCAAGCTTGATTCATCCAAGTCCCACCAAAATTATTCTCAATATCGTGGTTGCCTAATCCAAAAGTAACCCGAGTATTTAGACGTTGCATCTCTTGTTTCATAGTAGTCCATTCGTCACTGTGACCATAGGCGGTAATATCTCCGTTTATGATAGTCATCCTTGTATTTCTAGTAGAATTCGTATAATTGTTAATACTATTATACTGATTCCTTATCAACTGCAAAGAACGACTTTTTTTCTCACTTTCAGATTCTGAAATTCCGTTATCAGTCTTGTCAGTCCATGGAAATTGTGGATCAGAAGTCACGACAAATGAATAGTTTCCAGTCGATCCATTTGATTGTGTCGTTGCAAATACAATGGTTTTATTAGTTAGCGAAAAAAATACACTAATTAATAAAACCATTAGGAATAAAAATCTTGAAACAATATTTTTCATTTTTCCACCTCTTTCTTTTTATGTTTTTAATTTATGATTTGTCAAATTAAGCTAGAATAAAATGCTTCTTGTACATAGC
>OLSK01001289.1_pt1 | contig 19160 bp, 16 predicted proteins | sample 1672781 | NCBI WGS metagenome assembly OLSK01 (sample SAMEA3136723, study PRJEB25190) | human gut metagenome | biome: human gut; feature: human-associated habitat; material: faeces | place: Austria | collected 2013 | reverse complement strand
TGGGCGGAGGGCTTCTTTTTTCCGTTTGGCGCAGGCGGATGCACCAGGCGGAAAAGCTTGCGTTGCTCGGCGCGGCATATCTTTTGCTGCTTCCCTTCTTCCATGGGGAAAGCGCGCAAGACTGCCTGATCGGCGTGGCGGAGCTTACCCTTGCCTGCTTTGCGGCAATCGCCTTTGCGCGCGGCGGCGCTGCACTTGCCGCCTTTTTAGCGGGCCGCCGCCTGCGTGGTATGGATCAGGCAGCCCTGTTGCTCTTTGCTGCACTTTTTGCGGCGGCGCTTCCTTGCCTGACCTTTGTGCTGCCTTCCGGCGGGCCTTTCGGCATGGAGGTAACCCTTTATTTTGGCGCGGCATTTGCCGCGTTTGCAGCCCTTTGCGCCGTGCGCGCGCGGGGCGCAGAAGGCGTTGCGGCAGCCGTGCTGCTGGGTGCGGCCTGTATGCTGCGTGGCATGGACATTGCGCGCACGGGTGCGCTGTCCCTTGCGGTGCTGTTGGCGGCAGCGTTGCAGCGCACGGGTAAATGGGTGATTGCCGGCGGGTTCCTCGCCGCATGGGCCGCTGCGGCTGCCGCGTTTGCGCTTCCCGCTTCCGCCCTGTTGGAAGCCGCGTTCGGTGCAATTTGCTTTGCCTTATTGCCAAACCGTTATATGCAGAGGCTTGCTGCGTACTCTACGCGGCGTGAGCGCAGCGAGGCGGAGCGCATGCTGGCCCTTACACGGGCACAGCTTCGGGGAACGGCGGATGTGATTCGGGAGGTATCGGAACTGTTTTCGCCGGGGGAGGATGAAAATGCAGCTTTTACGCACAGGCAGCTGCGCGGCGTGAGCGGGGTAATCGAGCGCCTTGCGGAGGAAACGCCTGAAGGGAAACGGAACCGCTTTGATGTGCGCGTGGGGGTAGCCGGCTGCCCGAAAGCGGGCAATGCGGAAACCGGCGATTCCATGGCCCTTCGGCGCATCGGCGGGGAATTGCTTCTGTTGTTGAGCGACGGCATGGGGACGGGCGTCTGCGCGCGCCGGGAAAGCTCCGCTGCCGTGGCAATTTTCGGCGACCTGCTTTCCGTGGGGTTTGCGCCGGAGGAAGCGCAGGAATGTGTGAACCGCCTTTTGATGATCAAGGGCGAGCGGGAAATGTATGCTACTTTGGACGCGCTTTTGATCGACCTTAGGGATGGACGGGCACGTTTTATCAAGTACGGTACACCACCGGCTTACATCCTGCGCGGCGGCCGCGTGCATACGGTGTATGCAGAAGCGCTGCCCATCGGAATCTTACCGGAGGCACGGCCGTCTGTCCACGAATTTTCACTGCGCCGGGGAGATGCCGTGATCCTGATGACGGACGGGCTGTTTGATGCGCTCGGCACAGAGCTGTTTGCGTCGTTGGTTGAACGCGTAGGCGGGGCGAATACGGTGGATGATGCGGCGCAAGCGCTCCTTTCGGCCGGCAGGGAGAAAAGCGGCGCAGACGACATGAGCGTGCTTGTGGCGCGCGTTGGGTAGCAACATAAAGAGGAGCGATAAAAAAGATTCTGCGTTCTTGTGAATTGCGTATTCAAAAATCCATCGCGGGAGTTTATAATGAAAAAAACGGGATGCGATTGCATCTTGGCCCGGATGGTGGTTGCTTATGCAGAATGTTTGTATCTTTGCGGCTTCGTCCCCGAAGCTTGCCCGGCATTATATCGATGCTGCGTTCGCTCTCGGTGCGGCGCTTGCGGAAAACGGCATCGGCCTGGTGTTCGGCGGCGGCCGCACGGGCCTTATGGGCGCGTGTGCGCGCGGTGTGCAGGCAAAAGGCGGCCGTATCACGGGCGTAATTCCGAAGAAGCTCAATGTGCCGGGCATTGCCTTTGAGCATTGCGATGAGCTGATCGTTACAGAAGACATGCATACGCGCAAAGCCACGATGGAGCGCCTGAGCGGCGCATACATTGCATTGCCCGGCGGCATCGGCACGCTGGAGGAATTGTTGGAAGTCCTTACGCTCAACCAGCTCGGCTATCTTTCAGCGCCGGTTGTTATCTTTAATCAAAACGGATATTATGACGCTTTGATCGGCCAGCTTCGCGTGTGCGTGGAACAGGAATTTGCGGATGCGTCCTGCCTGCGCCTGTTTGCCGTGGCAGATACGCCGGAGGAAGCCGTGCGCGCGCTGCAGGCATTTGAACTGCCGGAACTGCCCAACAAGATAAAGGATGCGATCAAATATGACAAAGAAGCGTCAACTTAACATCATGGTTTGCGTTACATCCCAACGCTCCTGCGACAAGCTGATCGCACGCGGCATTGAGCGCGCGGGCGCGGGGGATCCCCCGGCGTTTTTGCACGTGGTACACTGCGTGGAAACGGGGCGCAACTTTATGAACACACCGTATGAGGCGGATGCGATTGAATACCTGTTTACAGCCGCGCAGCTTGCGGGGGCGGAACTTTCGCTTGTGCGCGCGGACAATGTGGACGATGCGCTTGTGAACTATGCGGAGAACCATGCCATTCAGCTGATCGTCCTGGGCGCGGGCGCGGCGAGCGGTGCAAACCGCGAGCCGATCAACCTGCGTCTGCAGCGTAGGCTTCCGGGCGTGGAGTTCGATGTGGTTGCGGCCGGAAACTGAATGATGCGGCTGCACGGAAAGGTCCGGCAAAGGCGATAGGACGAAGCCGTTCCCGTGGGGTGTGGATTGAAATTTGGATGGCTACGACAAAAACTATCCGAGTGCGAAGGTGCCCGCGGGAGTGTAAGGATAATTGCGAAAAGGGATGAGTGTCCTGTTTCGCATTGAAACAGCATAAAATATTTTGTGGAAGCCGGCAACTGATTGTCGGCTTCCATCTGTATGCGGATAAATATATAATAAAAAGAATGTTGAAAAATATAGAACTCTATGCTAAGCTATGATCATACGATGAAAACAGAGCCGAACCCCCATAAGCTTTATTAATTTCAATCTGCTGATTAAGAGAATAAAACCAAACCGAATTATCGAACCTGAAATGCTTTTATCATGCCGCACATGCCTGCGCATCAGCCAATGAGGAGGGCTTTATGATCGCCCGCATCAGAGCGAAAACGGAAGAAGAGCAAACAATAAAAGAGCATTCGGAGCATGTGGCGCAGCTTGCCGCGCATTCGCTTGCCGGAGTGGGGCTTTCGGCCTTGGGCCAACTGGCGGGACTGCTGCACGACATGGGAAAATACACACGCGCATTTTACGATTACATCTGGCAGGCGTACCGGCATCCCGAGGCAAAGCCTCCCAAGGGCACAGCTCCGCACGCCCAGACCGGGGCTATCTATGCGTATGAACGATGGTACTGCTCGGGCCAATATGAAAAGCTTACGGCGCAGATCCTATCCCTTGTGATCCGTGCGCATCACAGCGGCCTGCCGGACTGCATCTGCCCGGATGGCAGTTCGCCATATCTCGAATGCATGGAAGCGGCCCGAACAGATGTGAGGACGCATTATGATGAAGCGAAAGGAAACTTTCTTGCGAACGTATGCGGCACGGATGCGTTGGATTCGTTGTTTTTGGAGTCGGTTGCCGAAGTTCGCGCGTTTGCGGAAACAGCAGGAAAAGACAAGACCTCGTACGGATATACCACGAGAGTATTGCTCAGCACACTTGTGGATGCCGACCGATGGGACAGCGCCTGCTTCGAGCGCGGAGAGAACCCGTTCGGCGCGCCCGTACAATGCGCACCCGCATGGGGAATGTTGCTTTCACGCTTGAATGAGTCCCTGCGGAAGTTTGATTCTGCAACGCGAATCGCTGAAATCCGAAACGGAGTTTCACTGCGGTGCTTCGCAGCGGCACACGATGCGCCAGGCATTTACAGGCTCACCGTTCCCACCGGCGGCGGAAAAACGCTTGCATCGCTGCGCTTTGCCCTGGAGCACGCCCGGATGCATGATATGCGCCGGATTTTCTATGTCATTCCGTTTAATACCATACTCGATCAAAACGCAGGAGCGCTGCGCGATGCGCTGCAAAATTACGAAGGAATTCTCGAGCACCACTCCAACGTTGTGATGGATGATGAGGCGGAGCAGAGCGCACATACGCGCCTCGCAGAACGCTGGGATTCGGACATCATTCTTACCTCGTTTGTGCATTTCATGAACACATTGTATAGAAAAGAGAATACGGACGCACGTCGGATGCACCGCCTGCAGCGCTCGGTTATCATTTTTGACGAGGTACAGGCAATCCCGCAAAACTGCATCCGCCTGTTTGAACGGGCAGTGCAATTTCTGGTGCGCGGCCTTGGATGCACGGCGGTGCTTTGCACCGCTACACAGCCCAGCCTTGCGCTTGAAGGCGCGGATATCATCCAAAATGCCGGAGCGCTGTTCCAAAGCCTGCGGCGGACGGAGATTATCGATGAAACACGCCCCGCGCGCACCTGTGAAGAAGCAGCCCAAAATGCGCTTTCCCTGCTGCGGGAATACGGCGCTGTGTTGATGATCGTCAACACAAAAAAGGCGGCGGAGTCCGTTTATCAAAAGGTCAAAGATGGCGCACCTGCCAACGTGCACTGCTTTCACCTAAGCACGAACATGTGCCCTGCGCACCGCATGGAAACGCTCGAAGAGCTGCGCGCGCTGCTTAAAAACGGCGCATCGGTGTTCTTGATTTCCACTTCACTGATCGAGGCTGGCGTGGATGTGAGCTTCCCCATTGTGATCCGCAGTTTTGCAGGCCTTCCGAGCATCTTGCAGGCCGCAGGCCGGTGCAACCGAAACGGGGAACAGGCGCTTGGCAGGGTATATGTGTGGACGCTTTCCGAAGAAAAGCTGGAGCGCCTTCCGTTCGTACAGCATGGGCAGGCATTGACGGCGGACGTAATGTTGATGGCGAGGGAAGAAAGGCTTGATTTGCAGGATCTTGTTTGCATCCGGCTGTATTTTGACAAGGAGCAAAAACTATACGGCGCCGAAGGAAAACGCAATGTTGAGCGAAGCTATCCGTTTAAAAACACAAACCTCGTGGAATTGTTGGGCAAAAACAAACCGGGTGAGGATGCAATGGTGCGGCTCTATCCACAATACCAGGGACGATTGTTCCTCAAGCAGGCATTTCGGACCGCAGGGGAGGCCTTTCGTGTAATTCCGGAAAATACGGTTTCTGTAATCGTTCCATACGGGGAAGGAAGGCAACTGCTTGCACGGCTTTTGGCCGGTGGCGGAACGGGGGAAATGATCATGCTTTTGCGCAAGCTGCAGCGTTACACGGTGAACCTGTATGAAACGGCATATCGGGCGCTTTTGCAGCAAGGGGGGCTTTGTTTTTATCCGGAGTATGGTGTAACCGTGCTGCGTGAGGCGTATTACAGCGGGGAAACCGGCGTTACAGCAGCGCCGGAAACAATGGACAGCATGATATACTAACCCGTTTAAGGAGGTGTGCAATGGCAGTTAGAAACACAGTGGAATTTTGCGTGAGAGGGCGGTATGCGCTCTTCAGCGACCCAATCACGCGGGTGGGCGGCGAGAAGTTGACGTATCAGGTGCCCACTTATCAAGCGCTCAAGGGCATTTTGGAAAGCGTGTACTGGAAGCCCACGCTCCTTTGGGTCATTGACGCGGTGCGCGTGATGAACCCGATCCGCACAGAGGCGAAGCATATCCGGCCGATTAATTTCGGGAATGGAAAAAACGATCTTTCAATTTATACTTATCTTTCAGATGTGCGCTATCAGGTACGCGCGCATTTCGTGCAGAACCCTTACCGGCCGGAGCTTGCGCACGATTATAATGAACACAAGCACCACAACATTGCGCGGCGCATGATCGATAAGGGCGGCCGCCGGGATGTGTTCCTCGGCACGCGGGAGTGCCAGGGCTATGTGGAACCGTGCGCTTTCAAAGAAGGACCTGGGTTCTACGACGGATATGGTACGCTGGATTTTGGGCTCATGTTCCATGGTTTCGATTATCCGGACGAAACGGGCCGGGATATGCTTGGCGTGCGCTTTTGGCGGCCCAGAATGGTGGATGGTGTGATCGAATTCATTCCGCCGGAGCAATGCGACCCTCTGCTGCGGCGGGATATCCGGCCCATGGCGAAAAAACGGTTTGCGGAGAAAGAAAATTTTACCGGGCTCAGCGAGCCCGCCTTAGAGGGACTGAACGAGGAGGGGAATACGGATGGGCTGGATGCAGGCGCTGTGCAAAACGTATGACAACCTAGCCGGGGCGTTCAACGATGCGGAAAACCCGTTGATCCCAGTGGGCTTTACGCAGATGCAGCCGGCTTATTATGTGGCGCTGACACAGGAAGGAGAGGTTGATAGAATCACCCAATGGCCGGAAAAGGAGCGCATCCTCGTGCCGAGCACAGAGGGCGCGGAGGGCAGGACGGGCGCATTCCCATACCCGCTGTTCGACGAGCTGCGCTACATGGCGGGCGATTATGCAGCGCGGACGGGGGAAAGCGAAGCGTATTATCAGAAATATATGGAAGCGCTTCAGACATGGTGCGCTGTCCCCGGCGCGCCGGAAACGCTGCGGCTGTTTTGCGCCTATCTTTCCCGGGGCACGCTTGCAAGAGACCTGCAAACGCAGTTCCCCGGGTTGGAACTGAAAAAAGAGGGAAAAAAGAAGATTTGCTTTGGCGTGTATCAGCCCGGCGGCGCAGAAAGCCGACTCTGGGAGCAGGAGGAGGTTCTGGAAAGCTGGAGACGGTATTCCCGTGCGCTGCAGGAAGCGGCCGGCGGCCAGCTTTGCTATGTGACAGGAGCACATCTTCCTGCGGCGGAAGGACATCCAAAACTCATCGGGAGTCAGAAACTTATTTCCTCCAAGGAAGACGGTACGCTCAAATATCTCGGGCATTTTGCGGAAAGCGCAGAGGCGCTTTCCGTCAGCAGCGAAGCTTCCGCAAAGGCGCACAACATGATCCGTTGGCTGATGGGGCGCAAGGGCGTGCGCAGCTATATTTACGGCATGTGGCTGCTGGTCTGGGCGGACAACGGAGACACGCCGCCGCAGCCGTTGGAGGATGACGGCGACGGGTTTGAGGAAGGAGAGGAGGAAATCCCTGCGCCGGATACAGCCGAAGCCTATGCGGCGCTCGTGGGAGAAGCTGCCGCTGGATACCGAAACGCGCTGATTAACCCCGCAATGAACCGCTCGCGGGATGTCTACATTATGTCAATGCGCGGGGCTACGCTCGGGAGAATGTCAATCCAATATTATCAGGAATGCGACGGAAACACCTATATCGACAACCTTGCCCATTGGCACACGAGCTGCTGCTGGTCTTTCTGGCGCAAGGGAAAGCTTCAAATTTCCACACCCACGCCGAAGGAGATCGCCACAGCCGTTTACGGTTCGGCAACGGTGCGGATCGCCCAGCAGGACAAGAAGGACGAAAAGGCTGCAACAAAACTGGTGCGGCAGCTTTACGCACGGCTGATGCCCTGCATTGCCGCGCGGAAACCGCTGCCCGAGGACATCCTGTGGGCGGCGTTCCGCAATGCGAGCAGGCCGTTATCCTTCACGGATGATAAGGGGGAATGGCAAACATATGAATGGCAAACGGCGGTCGCAGTCACCTGTGCGCTGCTGAACAACATAAAGTCAGGAAGGGAGAATACCATGGCGCTTGATGAAGCAAGAGGAGAACGGGAGTATTTGTTTGGCAGGCTGCTTGGCATAGCCGACTATATCGAGGAGCAGGCCATGCGCGGGAACGGTGACGGCGCCCGCCGCCGGCAAACCAACGCAATCCGCTATATGCAGAGGTTCCAGCAACGCCCCGCAGAAACATGGCTCAGGCTGCAAACGCAGCTTCTGCTTCCCTACATGAACAAGCTTCCGCCGGAAAAAAGCGAATATTTGGCTTTACGGATCCGGCAAATCGGGGACATGCTTGGGGACGGCCTTGCGGACAACGCACCGCTTGGACCTCTGTTCCTGCAGGGTTACTACTCACAAAAGCAGGCGTTCTACACGAAAAAGACTGATAATGCGGGAGGAACAAAAGAATGACGAAGCTTGAACACAAAATTGATTTCGCACTGGTGTTCGCCGTGCACAACGCAAACCCGAACGGCGATCCGCTGGATGGCAACCGGCCGCGCACCACGTATGATGGATTCGGCGAGGTATCCGATGTCTGCCTGAAACGGAAGATTCGCAACAGGCTTTTGGACCTGGGGGAGAACGTATTCGTTCAGTCCGACGACAGGCGCAATGATGAATATCGCTCCCTGCGGGAGCGCGCGGACGCGGTACCGGAGCTGAAATCCTGCAAGGATAAGCAGAAATATGCGCAGCTCGCCTGCGCGCGCTGGATCGACGTGCGGGCGTTCGGGCAGGTGTTTGCGTTCAAAAAAGGGAAAAAGGCGGAAGCGGATGTGGGGGATGCCGTATCGGTGGGCATCCGCGGCCCGGTCAGCATCCAAAGTGCATTCAGCATTGAGCCTGTCAGCATCACGAGTTTGCAGATCACGAAATCGGTCAATCTGGAAACGGACGCCGATCCGGACAAAAAGGGTGCGGATACGATGGGCATGAAGCATCGTGTGGATTCCGGAACCTATGTGGCATATGGCGCCATCAACGTGCAGCTTGCGGAAAAGACAGGCTTTTCGGAAGAGGACGCGGAACGCATCAAGGAGGCGCTTCGGACGCTGTTCGTGAATGACGAAACCTCGGCCCGGCCTGCCGGCAGCATGGAGGTCGTCAAGCTTTTCTGGTGGAAGCATAATTGCTCCACCGGGCAGTATTCCTCTGCCAGGGTACACCGTAGCCTGCATATCAGTCAAGGAAAACAGAACGGGGAACTCAGCCTTACGCTGGATCCGTTGCCGGGCCTGAACGTAGAGGAGCTGGAGGGTGAATGACGATTCGGATTACCTGATGCTTTCAGGCATCAAGCAGTATTGCTTCTGTAAACGCCGATGGGCGCTCATCTACGTGGAACAGCAGTGGCAGGAAAACGCGCTTACGCTTGACGGGCATTATATGCACGAGCGCGTTCATGATGCAGCCGCATCGGAAAAACGCGGCGGGCTGATCCTTGCCCGCGGCATGGCGGTGCAATCCCACCAGCTGCGCATCAGCGGCATTTGCGACCTTGTGGAACTCATCGAGGACGATGTGCACGGAGTTCCGATTCATGGCCGAAGCGGGGCATACCGTCTATATCCCGTGGAATACAAGCGTGGGCGGCCGGATGCGAGCGGGGCGGATGAATGGCAACTTTGCGCGCAGGCAATGTGCCTGGAAGAGATGCTGTGCACGGAAATCCCGGAAGGCGCGCTTTATTACGGCGAACTGCGCCGCAGGAAAAGCGTTGTGTTTACCAGGCAAATGAAAGAAGGGGTTGCCGCCGCAGTGTCAGAGATGAACGCATGGCTGGAGCGGCGGTATACTCCCCGCGTTAAGCCGAAAAAAGCATGCGCCAACTGTTCACTGCACGAAATATGCCAGCCGAATCTGCCCTGCGTGGCAGCGGCGTCGGAGTATGTGCGCAAAGCGCTGTGGGAGGACGACGCATGATCAAGCTGCTCAATACGCTGTATGTAACATCCCCGGATGCATACCTTTCTCTGGAAGGAGAAACCGTAGTCATTCTGAAAGGAGATGTGGCGGCGGCCCGCATTCCGCTGCACAATCTTTGTTCAATCGTGAGCTTCGGATATACCGGTTGCAGCCCCGCTTTGATGGGATCTTGCGCAGCGCGGGGCATTGATCTTTGTTTTCTAACACAGCATGGCCGTTTCCTTGCGCGGGTACAGGGGCCTGTGAACGGGAACGTACTGCTTCGCCAGACGCAGGCGTTCATTGCAGGGGACCCCCAGCGCGCATTGCCGCTTGCAAGGAATTTCCTTGGGGCAAAGCTGCATAATGCGCGGTGGTGCTTGGAACGGACAAAGCGGGATCATGCCTTACGCATTGATATGGACCGGTTCCAGCAGGCGATTGAGAGAATAAAAGCCGCGCAGCATGCTTTGCTGCAGCAGGAGGGGATCGATGGCCTGTTGGGGCAGGAGGGGCTTGCTGCAAAGGCATATTTTGATGTTTTTCCGCAAAGAGTCCTCCGGGATGGCGATGCGTTTTGCTTTGCCGGGCGCACCCGAAGGCCGCCGCGCGACCGCGTCAATGCATTGCTGTCGCTTGCCTATACGCTGCTTGCAAAGGAATGTGCCGCGGCGCTGGAAACGGTGGGGCTGGATCCGTGCGTCGGCTTTTTGCATCAGCTGCGCCCTGGCCGCAGTTCGTTGGCGTTGGACCTGCTGGAAGAATTTCGAGCTCCTATCGCCGACCGTTTTGTGCTGATGGAAATCAATACCGGGCGAATACAGCGGGATGATTTTACCGTGCAAGAGGACGGCGCCTGCTATTTGACGGAAGATGCGCGCAAACGATTCCTGACGGATTGGCAGGCGCGCAAGCAGCAAACGATCCTTCATCCTTTTTTAAAAGAAACGATCATGTGGGGATTGGTACCCTATGCTCAGGCTATGCTGTTGTCGCGCCATCTGAGAGGCGATTTGGATGCGTATCCTCCATTTTTATGGAAATAGGAGCTTTTCCATGTTTGTACTGGTGACTTATGACATCAATGTTGCTGCGCCGGAAGGAGCCAAGCGGCTTCGGCGGGTGGCGAAACAATGCTGCAATTATGGTATACGGGTTCAAAACTCCGTATTTGAATGCATTGTGGATGCTGCGCAATTTACAAAGCTAAAGCATATGCTTCTGAAGGAGATTGATAGGGAAAAAGACAGCCTTCGTTTTTATCTGTTGGGGGACAATTATAAGAGTAAGGTCGAACATTATGGCTCAAAAGATACGATTCCCGTGGAAGAACCACTGGTTTTATGAGTGCGAATCTGAAGCACGCAAGAAATTCCACAGGCTTTCGCACCGAATTCAATTAAAAGACGTCTGCCTTTTATAGCGTTCACAATGCTTAGAATAGCTGATTGAGTATATATTGCGCTTTGAGCTTGCAAAAGCACAATATATTGCTGTCGCTCCCCGCACGGGGAGCGTGGATTGAAATTTTTTAATAGTTGTACTATTATAATATCCTTTCACGTCGCTCCCCGCACGGGGAGCGTGGATTGAAATCGTAAATTCTTTCATGAGATCCCCGCCCTCAAAGGGTCGCTCCCCGCACGGGGAGCGTGGATTGAAATAAGAATCTTGTGCCGGAAACCTCGTCCACGAATAGTCGCTCCCCGCACGGGGAGCGTGGATTGAAATGTTTTCATCGTAGAACTGCCGCGACAAGCTGTGGTCGCTCCCCGCACGGGGAGCGTGGATTGAAATCCTTAAAAGCCGTTTTTTTGAACCGGGGGGACTAGTCGCTCCCCGCACGGGGAGCGTGGATTGAAATTTCGTTTCCGCTTGCGTCGCGTTCGGTGTGCGCCGTCGCTCCCCGCACGGGGAGCGTGGATTGAAATCCTGTCTTCCTGTGTCATGCGCTTTTTGTCCTTCGTCGCTCCCCGCACGGGGAGCGTGGATTGAAATATGTCACAAAATGTTTTCAACGCGCTTGCCAACGCGTCGCTCCCCGCACGGGGAGCGTGGATTGAAATACCGTACCATTAACCGACTTTCGAGGTTTTTATCGTCGCTCCCCGCACGGGGAGCGTGGATTGAAATCGTCCTTCCCTGTCCAGTTGCGCACGCCAACATTGTCGCTCCCCGCACGGGGAGCGTGGATTGAAATGATTTTGTAGAGGACGTAGTTAGTAAATTGAAAGTCGCTCCCCGCACGGGGAGCGTGGATTGAAATACGTAGTCGTCTCCGACTTTGGTCACGGGTCTTCGTCGCTCCCCGCACGGGGAGCGTGGATTGAAATATCAAAGATTGCATTGTCCGGGTCGTGGAAGATGTCGCTCCCCGCACGGGGAGCGTGGATTGAAATGGCCTGCAAGTCGTCCAAGGTGTAATCCACCCACGTCGCTCCCCGCACGGGGAGCGTGGATTGAAATCCCGTATTCCCGGCGCATGGCAGATTCTGTGATGGTCGCTCCCCGCACGGGGAGCGTGGATTGAAATCATCGCCATTGTCCTTGCTCCTTAAAACTTTCCGTCGCTCCCCGCACGGGGAGCGTGGATTGAAATTGATTTCATCCACTGTCCGCACACGCGCCCACGTGTCGCTCCCCGCACGGGGAGCGTGGATTGAAATGTCCCGGTTGCGGACGGCAGCGCGATAGAATCATGTCGCTCCCCGCACGGGGAGCGTGGATTGAAATGTTCGCGCAGCCACCGTTCGCGGATTGCAAGCCGCGTCGCTCCCCGCACGGGGAGCGTGGATTGAAATTCCGTATTTGTTCTTATATACAAGCGCATCCGACGTCGCTCCCCGCACGGGGAGCGTGGATTGAAATAAACTGCGGTGAGTGGTGCAACGACTGGAATACGTCGCTCCCCGCACGGGGAGCGTGGATTGAAATAACTTGAACGCGCGCTATTCCACCAAATACGGGGTCGCTCCCCGCACGGGGAGCGTGGATTGAAATCCTGTGCGGATGCAATTCGAAGGGAGAACCGAGGGTCGCTCCCCGCACGGGGAGCGTGGATTGAAATCGGGAAGCTGTTGGCGTATGCGCACAGGCTGCGGTCGCTCCCCGCACGGGGAGCGTGGATTGAAATTCCTACAAGAATTGATGTGTGCGACGCTTCCACGTCGCTCCCCGCACGGGGAGCGTGGATTGAAATATCATCGCATATGTCAACCGTTTGCGCGGCGAAGAGTCGCTCCCCGCACGGGGAGCGTGGATTGAAATACCGATTTAGTGATACGATAAGACCATAAGATAGTCGCTCCCCGCACGGGGAGCGTGGATTGAAATGAAGGACGCGGCTTCCAGCATGTCGGAACGTGGCAGTCGCTCCCCGCACGGGGAGCGTGGATTGAAATGATACAATGCCGTTGTCCTGCAAATACCGCGAGAGTCGCTCCCCGCACGGGGAGCGTGGATTGAAATGGTATATCCTGTTCTTCCATTCCATGTCAACGGGTCGCTCCCCGCACGGGGAGCGTGGATTGAAATTTCCGGGACGGGCAATCTCACAGCCAGTGCGGGTCGCTCCCCGCACGGGGAGCGTGGATTGAAATATGAATTGGCATCGCACTTAAAGAAGGATGCGGAGTCGCTCCCCGCACGGGGAGCGTGGATTGAAATACCAATTTGGTGATATAATAAGGCCATAAGATAGTCGCTCCCCGCACGGGGAGCGTGGATTGAAATTTTGACCGGTAGCCGCAGCCCATAGCGCGACGGGTCGCTCCCCGCACGGGGAGCGTGGATTGAAATTCAGCGGAGGCAAGGACAGCACTGTGTTAAAACAGTCGCTCCCCGCACGGGGAGCGTGGATTGAAATCAGGATTCCTATCAGGAGATCAGCCTGACGCAGGAGTCGCTCCCCGCACGGGGAGCGTGGATTGAAATGATTGTGTGGATGCCATATTCTATGGCGCACATGGTCGCTCCCCGCACGGGGAGCGTGGATTGAAATAATATCACTGGGAAGTTCTCCAATATCCCAGCGCGTCGCTCCCCGCACGGGGAGCGTGGATTGAAATGTCCTGAATTCGTCTATGTTGAAATACGCGCGCGTCGCTCCCCGCACGGGGAGCGTGGATTGAAATGATCCGAAGATGGTTGGCGTTCTACCTTTTGACGGTCGCTCCCCGCACGGGGAGCGTGGATTGAAATTTCGTTTCCGCTTGCGTCGCGTTCGGTGTGCGCCGTCGCTCCCCGCACGGGGAGCGTGGATTGAAATCGGGTAACACACATTATGTATTACGGAGTGTAAAGTCGCTCCCCGCACGGGGAGCGTGGATTGAAATGTAAACATGGACGCTTCCCTTGGGAGCGGCTGTTTACGTTACTTGGCAGTTGTTTCGCATGCTTCGGGCTGAACGCGGCCGATGAGCAGGCGCGCGGCGATCGTGATCTCATTGAGCGATTCCAGCGGAAGCGAAGCTGCGTCCACGCCGAACAGCAGCGGCGTCATGCGCACAAGATGCGCGCGCTGTACCGTGTCAAGCGGCAGCGTGCGCGCAATCTCCCGCGTTTCAAACAGATGGAAATGCAAAGAAAAATGCGCCTCCACATCACGGCCGCTTTCATAAGCTTCCCGGGAGAGCTGCCCCTTGGCAATGCGGCGCAGCTCCAAAAGGTGCTCCGGCGCGGGGATGACCTTCACAAGCAACCCGCCAGGCTTAAGCACGCGGGCGTATTCGCCATAATGTGCAGGGGAAAATGCATCGAGTACTGCGTCCATTGTCCCCGTTTGCAGAGGAATGTTCGTCATATCCGCTACCATCAGGCGCACCAGGCTTCCGCCGCGCGCAGCAAGCATGACGGCATCCCGCGAAAGATCGAACGCATAAAGCTCCGCACCAAGGCGCTGCGTGAGCGCACGGGCATAATAGCCTTCCCCGCAGCCGGCATCGAGCACACGCCGAGGGACGTCCAATGCAAGCGCACCAGTCACGGCGTCAAGCACATGCGCATAAAATCCATCGCGCAAAAGCGCGCCCCGGCTTTCAAACAACGCCTTATCATATTTCACACTTTGCCCGCGCCCGGCGGCGAGGTTTACATAGCCCTTTGCGGAAACGTCGAAGCAATGGCCGTTTGCACAAAGAAGGCTCTGCCCCGAAAGCGTAAGCGGCGCCATGCAGAGCGGACAGCGGAATACGCCGGACACATCGAATTTTGCATAACAGGTTTTCATACCTTTATCGTACCGCATTCAACGGCCATGTGCAATTGCCGATTGCAATCCGCGGCCGTGCAGGCTAAAATGAAAGAAAATCCGCCCTTCATTCAACCCAAAGGAGCACAGCATGAAACAGGAAACCATGCCCGCCCGCGAAAACGGCACGGCGCGGCGCAACAAGTATTTCTTCGGCCTCGGCACAATCGGCCGGGATATGTTCTATTCCATGGTAAGCATGTTTCTTCTGACCTATATCACCGAGGTGCTGACCGTAAGCGATGCGATGCTTCTGAAGATTGGCTTCGTGCTGACGGTGCTGCGCGTGTTCGATGCGCTTAACGACCCCATCATGGGCACGCTTGTGGACAACACCAACACGCGCTGGGGAAAATTCAAGCCGCTGATCCTTGGCGGCGCGGTGACAGGCGCGGTGTTCATGGTGCTCCTGTTTACAGACCTGCATCTGAGCGACACATGGTACATCGTCCTTTTTGCGGTGTTTTACCTTGCCTGGGATGTGTTTTACGGTGCAAACGACATTGCCTACTGGTCAATGATGCCCGCGCTTTCGCTCGACCAGAAGGAACGCGAGCGCATCGGCGCGTTCGCGCGCATCTGCGCGAACGTGGGGATGTTCGCGGTGGTGGTGGGCATTCTGCCCGTTACGGGAGCGATGACGGAAGCGATGGGAAGCGGTACGAAGGCGTGGTTCTTTTTTGCGGTGATCGTGGCGCTCTTGATGCTGGGCTTCCAGTGTTTTACGCTCTTTGGCGTGAAGGAGCACCGCAGCATGTTCAAACAGGAAGAAAAGACCACCCTGAAAGATACCATCCGCGTGATCTTTAAAAACGATCAGCTTCTGTTCACAACGGTGGCGATGGCGCTTTTCATGATTGGTTATTCCACAACCACAAGCTTCGGCACGTATTATTTCATCTATGCATATGGCGATGCAGGGATGTATTCCGTGTTTGCGGCGGTGCTCGGTGTTTCGCAGCTTTCGGCGCTCACGGTATTCCCGAAGTTCAGCGCGCGCTTTACGCGCAAGCAGCTTTATTTCGGGGCAACGGTGCTCGTGGTGCTGGGCTATCTCATATTCTTTTTCGCGCCGATGAATATGATCTTCATCGGTGCGGCCGGCGTTCTGATTTTTGTGGGCCAGGCGTTCATCCAGCTCCTCATGCTCATGTTCCTTGCGGATACCATCGAATACGGCCAGTGGAAAACCGGCAAACGAAACGAAAGCGTCACATTTTCCATACAGCCGCTCATCAACAAAATCGGCGGGGCAATCGCAAGCGGCATTGTCTCCGTTACGCTTGTGATTTCGGGCATCAACGCGGCGCAGTCTGCGGCGGACGTCACGCCGGAAGGCCTGCTGACCCTGAAGCTTTCCATGCTTGTGCTGCCGCTTCTCTGCATCCTTGCGGGGTATCTCGTTTACCGCAGCAAGTATCGGATCGATGCGCAACTGCACCGGAAGATCCTTGAAGACCTTCGCGCACGGGGGGACATCAGGGGATAGGAGATATATCGTATATCATCCATGATTTTCATATATTATCTATAATGGCGTAAAACGTTATTATATATTGGAATTGCGCTCCCCCTCTGCTTACAATCAAAGCAGAGGGGTTTTTAAGGCCCGCAGAAGGAGGAAAAGCGCAATGCCGGAATTTGCAACCCGCATGGAGGGGATCACAGGCAGCGCCATCCGCGCTGTGTTCAAGCTGCTCGCAAAAGGCGATATCATATCCTTTGGCGGCGGGAATCCTTCCGCCGAATCATTCCCCACGGAGGAGATCCGTTCGATTGTGGATTCGCTCCTCGCGCGGGATGGGGCAAACCTGCTGCAATATGGGCCCACAGAGGGGTATGCGCCGCTGCGGCGCGCCATTGCTCAGCACATTCTTGCACCCAAATGTGTGCATGTGGCGGAAGAGCAGATCCTGCCGCTCACCGGCTCTATGCAGGGATTTGACTTGCTGTGCCGCGTTTTTGTGAACCGGGGCGATACGGTGCTTGTGGAGGCGCCAACTTTCCTTGGCGTGCTGCAAACGCTGAACCTTTACGGCGCAAAGCTTGTGAGCGTGCCTTCGGATGAAGAAGGCGTGTGTGTGGATGCGCTGGAGTCGCTCGTGCGCAAGCACAGGCCAAAACTGTTTTATTGCATCCCCACGTTTCAGAACCCCTCCGGCCGCACGATCGGCATCGAGCGGCGCAAGCGCATTGCACGCATTGCGGCGGAGTATGATTTGCTGGTTGCGGAGGATGATCCGTATTGGGATCTGCGTTACAGCGGTGTGCCGCTGCCGCCCATCAAGGCATTTGACGAGAGCGGAACGGTGCTCCTGTTTAACAGCTTTTCGAAAATTATTGCACCCGGCTTGCGCGTAGGTTCCGTTACGGCAGAGGCGCCTGTCATCCGAAAAATGACAATCGCCAAACAAAGTGCGGATACGCACTCCCCCAACCTGACGCAGGCCATTGTTGCGGAATTTTTGTCGCGCGGGCTTTTGCCGCAGCAGCTTGCGCGCATTCTTCCTATGTACGGGGAACGCATGAACGCTATGCTTGCGGCAATGGACGCTTACTTCCCGGAATCATGCGCCTATACACGCCCGGAAGGCGGCTTGTTCATTTGGGGAGAACTGCCGGGCGGAGATATGGCGACGCTTGTCGGCCGTGCGGCCGATGAATGCGGCGTGGCGTTTATTCCGGGGTTTCATTTCTTCGCCGATCCGGCCGGGCAGGAGGGCACGTTCCGGCTGAATTTTTCCGGGACGGCGTTTGAAAACATCGAGCCGGGTATCCGGCGGCTGGGCGCGCTGTTTACAGAGGCGGCAGGGGCGCCGCTGCGTTTGCCGTGCAAAGCCGCGCAGTGAACGCGGCGCTCTTGTAACCTTCGGTGAAATGTGATACATTGTAAGGAACAAATCTCACCGAATGGAGCAAGCCATGGAAATAATCAACACGACCGATTACGACAAAGATACTGTACTGCGCTTTCAGCAGTTCAATGCGCGCATTGCAAAGAGCATCCCCTGGAGTACCCATGCGCTGTTTGCGTTCCTGATGCTTTCCGTGCTCGCAGGCGCATTTTTTGCTGTGCGCAGCCATGCATGGTTGTATCTTGCCGTGCTTGCGCTCGCACTTTATGTATTTGGACGGCGGTTTTACGCAATCTACATTGCGCCGGAAAAAAAGTTTGAGCAATCTTCCTTTGCGGGCCTTTCTCAGCGGTACACGTTTTTAAAGAACAGCTTTATCGTGTGTGTAAACGGCAAGGAGGATCGCGGATATTACAACCGGCTGTTCGATATTTGGGAAACGCCGGACGCATTTTATCTGTATGCGAATGCACGGCAGGCATACATCGTATCTAAAGCGGGCTTTGAGCAGGGGACTGCGGAGGCGCTTGCCGCACATTTGCGCGGGCGTGTGGAAGCAAAAAAATATAAAACCGTGAAGCGCTGAGGCAATCCATGAAAATCACCTACATCGGCCACAGCGGCTTTGCCGTGGAGCTTGCGGGCTGCGCGCTGCTGTTTGATTATTATGAAGGAACGCTGCCTGCGTTCAACTCGGAAAAGCCGCTGTATGTTTTTTCCAGCCATGCGCACAGGGATCATTTCAACTTCGATATTTTCAGGCTGCGGGAAACGCATCCGGATGTGACCTACATCCTTTCGCGGGATATTCGGCGCAGTTGGAACGCGGCGGGCTTTGCGCGTCATGGCGTGGCGAAGGAGGCATATGACGCGCTCGTTTTTCTCCGGCCATATGAAAGAACGGAACTGGGGGGAATTGCAGTGGAAACGCTTGACTCCACGGACGAAGGCGTGGCGTTCCTCGTTTCAGCGGAAGGAAAAACGCTGTTCCATGCCGGGGACCTGAACGATTGGGTGTGGAATGAAGAATCCCCGGAAGAAAACCGTGCCATGACCGCGCGCTTCCGGGCGGAGGTTGACCGCCTTGCCGGGCGGCGGATCGACGCAGCCTTCCTTGTGCTTGACCCGCGGCAGGGGGCGAACTTCGCCTGCGGCTTCGATTATTTCATGCGCCATACGGATACGGTGCGCGCCTATCCCATGCATTTCTGGAAGGATTTTTCCGTGTTCGGCCGCCTGCGGGCGCTGCCGTGTTCGGAGCCTTACAGGCAGCAGTTCTGCTGTGCTGTAAGGCTCTTTTTTTGCGCTTTTCCGCGGCAGAACAGCGGAAAGGCACGAAATGCGGAACGCCTGGCAGCCCTACATAGCAAAGTACCCGTGATCCCCAACTCAGAAGTTTCCCCTAAAAAATCTGAGATTGGAGATCACGACTATGGAAAAATGGCAGGAAAATCGCAACTACAGAAAAATCAGGGACGAGAATGGAACTGTCATCGCCAACATCATCACCGTGGAAGATCACAACATTCTCGGCGGTCTGGGCAGCATCGTGGCCGACACCCTGC
>OLSK01001285.1_pt1 | contig 19241 bp, 19 predicted proteins | sample 1672781 | NCBI WGS metagenome assembly OLSK01 (sample SAMEA3136723, study PRJEB25190) | human gut metagenome | biome: human gut; feature: human-associated habitat; material: faeces | place: Austria | collected 2013 | reverse complement strand
GCATTTTATTCTAGCTTAATTTGACAAATCATACTCTATAAAAAAATAGCTTTTCTTAAGTATAAGGAAAAAAGAAAGGAAAGTAAAAAACTAGTGATATCCTTTAACAATAAAGAAAAAAGAAAATCTCATCGCTTACTTTTTTGATTAGTATTTTTGTTATTTTAATAAAAATAAAGTTTTTATTATTTGGGAAAAATAGTTTTCACGGATTCTGGTAAATGATTTATTCTAGGTTCAGGGGGGAGAAAATGAAAAATATACCTATTACGCCAGATTTGCAACAATCCTTCAACTACATAAAAGCAAACAGTCTAATAAAAGAAAGACAAAAGAGTTCCAGCCATATCGGAGGGGTCATGTATGATCGAAAAAAAGGCAAAGTGGCTGATGAAAAAGAGAATGACGTGTGGAATCAGATGTCTAGTTTAAGTGAATGTACTTCTGATGCGGTAGCTAGTTTGGCAGTAGCAGTGGATCAGGCGCAGGAACGCGAATTACTGTCAGCTCAAGCTACTATAGAGATAACAAGGATGTGGAATGCTCTTTATTTTTCTCGTTGCTATCAGTTGGAGTGGTCAACCAAGTCCCAAGAATTAGAAGAAATAGAAAATAAAAGAAAAGCGAGACATGCTAGAAAGATGATTACTCAGAGAAAAGGTGTCTGTTTTTTCATCAATGAGCGATAGTCGGAAATCTACGTGTACGATTGACAAAATAAACCATAAAAACGAAGTAGCAAAGAATTTTTTCTTGCTGCTTCGTTTTTTTAATTAATTTAAATAGAATTCCTTCAATATTTTCGAAATCATTTTAGTCAAAGGATGATCTTTTGTGAATGTCGTGGAAAGGTAAATCGTTCTACTGAGTGGTAAGTCTTCGATCTCTCTCAAAACAAATGGATCGTTCTCATCATAAGACCAAGAAATTTTGGGAAAGAAACTAATCGCTAATCCTTGTCTAAGAATGGAGCGAAGGGTAGCGGGATCATCAGTCGATGAACTGATCGTTAATTCAATATTTTTTGCTTCGAGAGCGACGTCTAATGTATGGCGAAAGGCATTATTTTTAGACAGCATCAGCATCGGTGTGCGGCGGATATCATCTAACTGCAAAGTTTCTTTTTTAGCTAATGGATGTGTTTTAGGGATCGCTACATAAACAGGCTCTTCCATGATCGGCACGTTTGTCATACCTGGTTTTATTTCCGAAGTGATATATAAAACTGGATCAGTGATATCTTCTGGTAACTGATGCTGCATGATCGTTAATTGGATCGTAGGATGTTTTTCTTGAAAAATTTTTACTAGATTCGGAATCGAGACCGAAGCGACTTCTAAGTAGAGAATAACAGAGGTGATGATCTTTTCATTCACAGAAGAAATCAATTTGATCCCTTCGTCTAAAGTGGCTAATGTCTTGACAGCGTAAGGGTAAAACTCTTCTGCGTAAATCGTTGGTTCGATATTACGCCCGCTGTGATAAAACAAAGGAACGCCTAACTCACTTTCAAGGTGTTTGATTGCCCTACTTAAAGCTGGTTGGGAAATAAATAAATCTTTTGCTGCTTGTGTGACATTCTGTGTTTCAAAAACCTTTTTAAAATACTGTAAATGAAGTAATTTCATGTCCTACACCCGATTCATACCTTTTTGTTATGGATTTTTCTTTTTTTGGTATTTTTCATTATAGCAGAATTTTACTATGATAACAGAGGAAAAAGTAAGTGCCAAAGGAGGAACATTCATGAGTACAGGATTTTTATTTCCGGGACAGGGAAGTCAAACACTTGGGATGTTAAAAGATGTGCCAACTGAATACATTGACAGTATTGAAAATGTGACTGGATTTCGACTGGTAGATGAAGAATCATCTTATCAGGATACGGTTTTTATCCAGTTAGCTTTGCTAACAAAAGCGGCTTATTACCTTGATGAAATGAAAGAACGAGGAATCAAGCCAGATCTTGTAGCAGGACATTCAATTGGAGCATTCAGTGCCGCAGTAGCTTGCGGAGCATTAAGCTTTGAAAATGCTGCCGAACTTGTTTATCACCGAGCAAATTTGATGAAAACTTCATACCCAAGCGGTTATGCGATGGGCGTTATCGTCGGTCTAACAAGAAGTGAAGCGGAAAAAGTCGTTGCAGAAACATTTGATCCCAATGAACCAGTTTATCTTTCAAATGAGAATTGCCCATTGCAACATACGATTTCTGGCAGTATCACTGGCTTAGAAAAAACATTGGCCGCAGCGAAAACACAGCAAGCGCGAACAGCGAAGTTATTGAAGGTCCCAGTTCCTTCCCATTGTGTATTGATGAATGATACCGTTGAAAAATTCAAGCCTTACATGGATACCGTTTCTGTTAAAGATGCCGACTGTTTGTATTTGAAAAATATCGATGGCCGAGCAACGAAAGATGCAGAAGAGATCCGGAAAGATTTACTTGAAAACCTGGCTTTTCCTGTTCAATGGAACCAAATGATGGGGATTGCACATGAGCTAGGAATGGATTTGACGATTGAATTTCCACCCGGCAATACTTTAACAAAGTTGATTCACGCAAGATTTGGTGTAGATCAAGGGATACGAACTCTTAATTTAGATCAACATGGCGTTGATGACACCACGTTTCTATATCAAAAATGGAGATGAATATTATGGAAAAACCAACACGTAATTGGGCTTCAAAGCGTGAAAAAAAAGCGCAACGATTAGCTAGCATCAGTCATTTACTAAAAGGTAAATATGTTGAAACTGATAAGATCGTTGAAGTACTAGAATCATTGATCACACCTGGTGATAAAGTTGTCTTAGAAGGAGACAACCAAAAACAAGCAAGTTTCCTATCAGAAAGTTTAGAAAAAGTAGATGCAGAAAAAGTGAATGACCTTCACTTGATCATGTCTAGTATTTCAAGACCGGAACATTTGAATGTTTTTGAAAAAGGAATCGCAAGTAAAATTGATTTTTCTTATGCAGGCGCACAAAGTCTACGCGTTGCACAAATGATCGAAGACGGCACGATGAAATTAGGAGATATCCATACGTACTTGGAACTTTATGGACGTTTGTTTATTGATTTGATTCCAAATGTCGTATTAGTTGCTGCCGACAAAGCAGATAAAGACGGTAATCTATATACAGGTTTCAATACAGAAGAAACACCAACAATCGTTGAAGCTGCGGCTTTTAAAGACGGAATCGTTATCGTTCAAGTAAATGAAGTCGTTGACGAATTACCACGCGTTGATATTCCTGGTGATTGGATCGATGTTGTTGTTAAAGCAGATCAACCTTATCAATTAGAAGCATTATTCACTCGTGATCCTCAAAACATCACTGAATTACAAATCTTGATGGCAATGATGGCAATCAAAGGTATCTATGCTGAACATGGCGTACAATCATTGAACCATGGGATTGGTTTCAATACAGCAGCAATTGAACTATTGTTGCCAACTTACGGCGAATCTCTTGGATTAAAAGGGAAAATTGCTAAAAACTGGGTATTGAATCCACATCCAACAATTATTCCGGCAATCGAATCTGGTTGGGTCGAAAGTATCCACAGTTTCGGTGGCGAAGTAGGGATGGAAAAATATATCGCTGCTCGTCCTGATGTGTTCTTCGTTGGTAAAGATGGCTCAATGCGTAGTAACCGTACGTTGTCTCAAGCAGCTGGTCAATACGCGATCGATATGTTCATTGGATCAACTCTTCAATTAGACTATGATGGAAATTCATCTACTGTTACGAAAGGTCGTTTATCTGGTTTCGGTGGTGCGCCAAACATGGGACATAACCCTGGCGGACGTCGTCACTCTACACCAGCATGGCAATCATTACGCGACAACAGCGATCCACTAGGAAAAGGTCAAAAATTGGTTGTTCAAATGGTTGAAACATTTGGCTCAAATAAAAAACCTGTCTTTGTAGAAGAATTAGATGCTTTAGCTGTTCAAAAACAAGCAGGATTAGCAAATGCACCAGTCATGATCTATAGCGAAGATACAACACATATCGTTACTGAAGAAGGTATTGCTTACCTTTATAAAGCAAAAACAAAAGAAGAACGTCAAGCAGCCATTGCAGCTGTCGGCGGCGTTACTCCATTAGGTATGACAAGCACAAAAGAATCATTGGATCAATTACGTGCAGCTGGAATCGTTAAATTACCAGAAGATCTAGGAATCAAACGTAGTGATGCAAAACGTTCATTGTTAGCTGCTCAAACAGTCGATGATTTGATCGAATGGTCAGATGGATTGTATGAACCTCCAGTGAAATTCAGAACTTGGTCATAGAAAGTACGAGTCGTACTATTTTGATGACAGTGTTTCAACAACTTTTTGACTTGTCTTATAGTTGAAAAAAATATGCTAGTACATGCATAAAAGAGCATTGCTACGCATTCCGCTTCCGAAAGAAAGTACAAAAAGAAATGTTTGATTTTTGTACTTTCTTCTACAGAAGCAATAGAAAGAATCAAATAAAATACGGATGAAAAGGGGAGAGATTCATGGAACAATTATCCTATACGTACCCAACGAATCAACCAATTAATAAAAAAATCCATGTAGGTGTAGTTGGATCAGGAGACTTAGAAATCTTGATGTTCCCAACAACAAAACAAGAATCAACAATCAAAATCTGTACAGGTAGTGACGGTTTTGGTGAAGTTTGGGCAAATGTCCTAACTCGATTTTTTGATCGTTATCCAATTTCAGCAGATATCGTCATCAATGACTTTGGCGCAACGCCAGGTGTTGTCTATTTACGATTGACGCAAGCAATGGAGGAACTGTCTGATGAAAAATAGTTTTGTAGAATTAAATGCTAGAGACCGTGTCAACGCATTGTTAGACAATGGTCATGAATTGATCGATCCTTTTGATCAATTGATCGCACCAAGTTTATTAGCACAAGGTATCGTCCCTGAAAGTGATGACGGAATCGTCGTAAGCCGAGGAACGATTGCTGGAAAACAAGCATTAGTCATTGCAATGGAAGGTAAATTCCAAGGTGGTGGTATCGGTGAAGTTTCTGGTGCGAAAATCGTTTCTGCATTTGAACATGCTTTAGAAGAAAACAAAAAAGGAAATGAAATCTTTCCAATCATCGTTTTAGATACCGGTGGTGTTCGTTTACAAGAAGCAAACTACGGTTTATTATCTATTTCTGAAATCGGAAATATGATTATTGCATTAAAAGAATATGTTCCAGTTATTGGACTTGTTCCTGGCCGCGTTGGTTCATTTGGTGGGATGTCAATCACTTCTGCACTAATGAGCTACTTGATTGCAACGAAAAAAGCAAGAGTTGGTTTGAATGGACCAGAAGTTATTGAACAAGAAGCTGGCGTACGTGAATTCGATTCAAGTGATAAAGATTTGATCTGGAACACTTTAGGTTCACGCCAACGTGTTGAATCAAAAATCATCGATGAATTGGTTACAGATAGTGTTGAATCGATCAAAGAAGCAGTAGTAGCTGCAATCAATGAACGTAAAGATACACATCGCAGTGAAAGCTCAGAATTCTATCTTTCTTTATTGGATTCACTTGATCTTTCAAAACCAATGACTATCGCTGAATACAACGAAGCAATTGCGAAACATCAAGCAACACCAGTTGAATTACCAACTGTTTCAGAAGGCGACAAACCAGCAGCTACAAGTGTTGGTTACGAATGGTTTGAAGCATTGACTGATATGAAAAATCCTACTTCATCTGTTGGTACAGTTTACTATGGTGAATCAGATAAATTTGCAGAAGATGCAATTGTTACATCAATCGTTCCTGATCCAAAAAATCCAATGTACCGTGTCCGCAATGGTGAAGTTGGATTGGTTGAAGGCTTCCGCATGGGACAAATCTTGAACCATGTTTATGAAGAAGATAAAGATAAAGTCATCAAACGTCCAATCGTCATCGTTATTGATGTTCCTAGTCAAGCATATGGTTATAATGAAGAATTGATCGGGATCCATGTCGCTCTTGCAAACAGCGCTGCTGCATATGCAAAATTACGTCAAGCTGGTCATCCAGTTATCGGTTTGATTGCTGGTAACGCAATTTCTGGTGCATTCTTAGCACACGGATTACAATCAAGTCGCTTGATTGCTTTAAACAGTAAAGAAATCACTGTTCAAGCAATGTCTAAAGCAAGTGCTGCTCGTGTAACAAAACGGACGATTGCAGAAATCGAAGCTGCAGCAGATAAAGTTCCTGCTATTGCTTACGATATCAACAATTATACAAAATTAGGAGCGATCCATTGCTTCCTAGAAGATATCACTGATCAAAAAGCTTCAGAAAAAAATGTCAATGAAGTCATCAAAGCAATCAATGCTGCTATCAGTGACGTACGTGAAAAAAATGATACGATGCTAACAGCTCGTTATACAAATGAAACAGCTAAAAAAATGGGACGTGTTGAAACAAACAAAGTACGTGCCAAAATGGCTGAAGAATGGGATGCTTAAAAAATGATCAACGCACATGATATTGTTTGTTTTGATAAACAAGTAATTGAAAATAATGATTTGCCTGACTGGGTAACTCTTTCAGATCATGTTTTTGCGACAGTCCGCCGAGCAATGACCGACTATTCTGAAACCTTACCGATCGGCTTGCGTGGAACTGCCAGAAATCAGCGGTTTGCACTAGAAATACCTACTCGAATGGTTCAAAAAGTAATACATCCGTGGGAAATCACAGACCGTGAATCATTTCGTCAAACAGACATTGCCCAATTCCCTGTTTATCAGCAATTTCATGCTGCAAGAGAAATTTTATCAGGAACAAAGTGGGGAGTCGGAGGAAGTTTAGGTTTTGAACTGACAACGGATATACCGGCAGTAAAAGAAACAAGTGACTTTGATCTTTTACTTTATGTGGATACTCCAGCTGGATTGCCATTGAAGGCGATCCAGTCACACCCTGATTTTTTTGAGCAATTCGATACCCAAGTGATCACAACTCAAGGTGGTTTTTCCTTAAAAGAATATTTGAGAAATCCAGAGAAAAAAATTCTTTTGAAAACAACAGAAGGTCCAAAATTAACCAAAGAAATTTGGTAATAAATTTGAAGTGAGAGAAAGAGATGTTTGAAAATAAGAAAATCAAAATCAATGTAAGCGATTTCCAAAAAGTGTCTGCTGTAACTGCCGTAATGATGCAAACTATTTTATCATTTGCATTAGCGAATGCACACAATGAAACGACAGCTGCTTTTATTGGAACATTTTACGTGATGGTTAAATATACTGCTCCGATGTTTATTTTTGCAATTGTTTATAATATGGTAAAAACTAGTCAACATATATCTTACGGGGGATTTTTAAAAGAAAAATTCTTTGAATTATTTGTTCCGTACGTATTATGGGCAACTGCGTATCTATGGTTATTCCCAGCTGTACAACAACAAACACCGTATACAAATGTAGGTAGCTTCTTATTGAAATATGTGACTGGTGACGGAGCGCCACATTTATGGTATACCGTGATGATGTTACAGATCCAATTGTTTATGCCGTTTTTTGTTTGGTTAGGCTATAAATTCTTTGCGAATAAAAAGCATGTTTGGCCAACAATGATCGTTTCAACAGCCATCTACGTTGTTTGGTATTTATTCTATCAATCACAAGTATTGAATGGACCATACCATCAAAGTTTATACCTACTTGATCGATTTGTACTAAGTTTTATTATCTATGGTATCTATGGCGTAGCTGCTTTCATGTATCACAAGGAAGTATTCAATGTATTGAATCGAGTTCGTTACTTGTTCTTGCCTGTAGGCTTAGTCGTTGCGCTATTTTCTGTTCGTTCATTATTAGAACATCCAGGAGATTTGAGTTTTGCTAACGCTCCTTACTTGAATACGATTCAAAGTTTGTATAGCTTAGTTATTATTTTTGCCGTCTTCATGGGCGCTTCAAAAATGATCATCAATGATTCACCTAAATTACCACTTTTCAAATGGTTATCTGTGTACGCATATCGTACGTATTTAGCGAATGTCTTTGTATTCCAAGTATTGTTACTATTCTTTAAAGATAGTTTCTTGCGATTACCTTCTGGAATAATGATCCTTGTGGCATATTTAGCTACAGCTAGCTGTGCATTTGCTTTAAGCTGGATCTTACACCTTATCTGGTCTAACGTGAAGAAAGTATTTAGTAAGTAAAAAATGAAAGGAGTTTTTGTCATGAGAGAAAAACAAAGGGAAATGGTGGCAGCGCAGATTGCTTATTCTGTGGAGAAAGCATTGATAGCAGAAGTGGAATTGAGCCCCAAGCCTGGTTTAGTGGATGCCCACAGTACAGGTGCCCATCATGATATGGATCTGTCTTTGTTTCTTCGCTCAGCTAAGTCATTGACTCCTTTTTTTAAACAAATGGCTATTGTATCGTGGAACCATCCAATCGACCAAGAATTACGTGAAAAAATTGCAGAAATTGGTCGACAGGCGGAAAAAGCGATGCTTAAAGCAACCAATGGTGTGAATACACATAAAGGGGCTATTTGGGTCATGGGGCTCTTAAGCAGTGTCATTTCTCAGAAAATCAGTGGTAATGAATCTTTAGACTATCCCCAATTATTTGAAACTGTGGGAAAATTAGCTGCTTTTCCAGACTCTAAATTTCAAACGAAACAAAAAAGTCATGGACTTGTCGCTAAGAAAAAATATGGTGTCAATGGTGCATACGAAGAAGCTGTCTTAGGCTATCCTAATTTGGCACATGCATTGACCTCATATGAGTCTTTTTCGACAGATTCAAAAGAGCAAAAGCAGTTGCATATGTTATTAGTCTTGATGAGTACGATTGAAGATACCTGTGTGTTGCATCGTAGCGATGAAACGACATTGTTCAAGATGCAAAAACTGGCTTATGATGCTAGTAAACGTCTGCTACCGAATCCTAGTTTTTCTGAACTTCTTCGTTTTTGCCAAAAGAAACAAATTTCACCTGGTGGCAGTGCAGATCTGCTGGCAGCTGGTATATTTTTGGTAGAAGTGAAAAGTTGGGAAAAAAAAAGCCAAGGAAACGATCGTGTTCTCGTTCAACATTAGTAAAACATATAAGCATCCAGTTTGTTATAAAAATAACCCCAAAAAGTTAGGGGAATGAAGTGCGCCCCAAAAGTTAGACCAACAATGTAGCGCACTCATAAAACTGGATCATTGGGAGAGGCTGGGACAGAAGTGTTTATTTCCGAAGGAGTTGCTTCTGCTCCCACCGTTTCTTTGTTTTTAAAGAATGAGACAAAAGTATTTCTTACTTTTATCCCATTCTTTTTTTGTTATTGCATCATCTTTAAACGATATTCTTCTGGAGAAAATTTAATTTCTTTTTTCTTCTTTTTTTGGACTACTGTTCTAGCAACAGAGAACTTGGCTATCACTTCTGAAGTTAAAGTAGAAAAGTGAAAAGATGGTGGCTAATCTCTTGAAAAAGGGGTGATGCCTATGGTTCATCGCTTTATCCCTAGAAGGGAGTAAGCAAGTGTCAACTTTTGAAGCAATTCAACTGATGATCGCTTTTGCGACATTGGTTTTGCTGATCATTGACCGTAATGACCAAAAAAAAATAACCATCTAACACTTTGACGAGAGATAGATGGTTTCAAAAAACTATTAATTCAAAGTCACTGTCTTTTTAACAGTTCTACATGGGGGCTATGTTCGCGCATAGCTCCTTTTCTTTATACTAGCTTAGATTGTTGATTCGTACAAGTACAATGTACACATAGGATTCAAATTGTTTTGGAAGTTTAGATTGTTGAACTAAATACATGGTAGGTGATCGGAAAAAATGTAGTGACCCAAAAAAGTTAGACTTTCATTGAAGAGCGCCATAACCTGGCCTAATATCCGAGTCATGGGGTGCAACATCAACTAACTTTTGAGGTTATTTCTACGTAAATACAACTTAATTCTTTTTTTGTTCAATACGCATTGTCAGAGATAAGAAAGTCCTAGAACTACTCTTCGTAGAGTGTCAAAAAACGGCCATCCCAGATATCTTCATAAAAACGAATCAGCGTTTCTGCAGACATGACAGGAGTATCATACGTAGTAGAAGCAGATTTACGCATTTGTAGCTGATACCCTAATCCATGAGCAAATTTAACGGTGGTATCTACACAATATTGTGTTTGAGCACCACAGACTTCTAAAGAAGTGATAGTTAATTGCGTGAGCAGTTCCTGAAGATTTGTTTGATAGAAAGAGTTGGCATGGATCTTATTGACAAAATGAGTTCCTTTTTCAGTGTGGATCTCAGGAATGATCTCCCAAGCAAAGGTTCCTTCCACCAATTCTTCATCGCAATGTTGAACAAAGATGATTGGTCGCCCGGAATAGTTGTGTATCAAAGAATTAACAGTTAGAACTAATTGTTCGAGATGATCGATTGAGTGGTCTTCTTGGTGACAGACGCCATTTTGAAGATCGATGATCAGTAATGCATCAGCAAGCATGTGTACTTCCCCCTAAATTGTTGAACACTGTTGTTCTGTGAAGAGAATGGTTCACAGAACAATAAATTAGATACATTGTAATACATATTGACGTGCAAAGAAACAAAGGATATGATTTTTATATTATTTTAGTTAAAAGAGGATAATGATGAAAAAGATAATCGGTCTAGTTGTGAGTTTAGGATGTTTCTTCGCTTTATTTGCTATGCCAACTGCTTGCTTTGCAGTTGCTGGTGGACATGGCGGTGGTAGTTTTGGTAGTAGCGGTGGCGGGTTTAGTTCTGGAGGAGTTTCGACTGGTAACAGATCGAGTTCTCGTGGCTATATGAACACAGGAGGTAGGTATTACAGCGATTATGAAACAAGTAACTATCCTGTGGGTCGTGGAATGTGGATCGCACCGCTTGCGATCATCGGTTCTTATGGTTTCAGGCGCTATAAACGGAATAAAGTCGAACGCAAGCGTAAAGATGTTCTATTTGCTGCTATGCCAGGAACGAAACAACAAAAAAAAAGAATTATGTGCAACAGTAGAAAATATCTTTCTGACCATTCAAAATGCTTGGGATCATGAAACTCTCGAGAAAGTGAGAAACTGCTATACACAACGGCTATTTGAGGAACATCAACGGGTACTGCAGGAAAATGAAGCGGATGGGGTCAAGAATCATACTAAAAAGGTAAGTATCCAAGGCTTAGAAAATTATCGGAAAATCCATGAAGAAAGCTTCTCGATCCGAATCGATTTCAGTTGTTTAGATTACACGATCGATCGGCGAGATAGACGGGTTATTTCAGGTAGCCGTAGGAGACAACAGCAATTTTCTCAAATATGGTACTTTGACTATGATCAGGAAGGCAAACACTGGAGAGCAGATTTTATTCAACCAATTTACACAGATTAAACGATCCATAGACAATAGCTTATAAATCATGTGGATAAGTGAAGTAATGGAAAAGTTAAAATTATGCTACGTTCAAGTGGACGGATTTGTCAGTTGGTTCAAACATCCTTATACTTGAGAAAAGGATGCTGATAAAGGAGAAACGAGATGCAGACCAGATTTGATCAGTACAGAAGACTATTGACGATTGCAGAAGCAGGCTTACTTTATGGAAAAGACGTATTTGATAAAGAAAGATATGAAGAGCTGCGGACGATAGCACTTGAATTATTGAGTGGGATCGGGACAGAAACTTCAGCTGAACTATTTCGTTTAACAGAGCAAAACGAAGGATACCCCACACCAAAAATCGACGTTCGAGCCTACATCAAGCAGGAGGATAAAGTTCTCTTGATTGAAGATAAGAAAACGAAGGAATGGGCACTGCCGGGGGGATTTGCAGAAGTTGGGCTCTCGCCTAAAGAAAATATCGAAAAAGAAGTTGAAGAAGAAACGGGGCTCATCGTGACAGCAGATAAACTACTTGCAGTGTTCGATACAAATGTAAGAAAAGATGTTCCGCAACTTTTTCAATATTATAAGCTCGTTTTTTCTTGTACTATCCTAGCCGGCTCATTTGTGGAAAATAGTGAAACATCAAACAGTGCTTTTTTTGCTTTAGATGAGTTGCCACCATTATCGATCAAGCGAACGACGAAGGAACAATTGGCAATTTTAGCCAACGGACCGTTACCTTATTTTGACTAAAAAAAGTATTGACAAGTAAAATAAGAGAGCGTATTATTATCAAAAATAAGTGTCTTACAAAAGAGAAGTAACATGATCGATCTTTTCAGAGAGCTGATGGGGCTGCGAATCAGTAAGTGGATGATGTGAAATGGACTTTTGGACTGAAGTGTTGAATCAAGTAGGGACTTCCGGGTACTCCCGTTATAGAGAAAGACCGTTGTTAGACGGTCGATAGAGATATGTTTTTTTAGCATATGATTGAGGTGGCACCGTGGATTATCCGCCCTCAAGTTGGACTTTGTCTGGCTTGGGGGCTTTTTTGTATTTTAGATAAAAAAATCAATGACAAGAGAAGTAGCTAAGAAAAGAAAAATCACAGAAAATTTCCGATGATGAGAAGGAAGTATTTTTTGCTTAGTGAATGGACTTGTCCGAGCATCCTTGAACCAAAGTAGGGGATGACGTGAACTCCCGTTACAGAGAAAGACCATTGTTAGATGGTCGATAGAGATATGCTTTTTTAGCATATGATTGAGGTGGCACCGTGGTACATCCGCCCTCAAGTTGGACTTCGTCTGACTTGGGGGCTTTTTTTGTTTACATAAAAGGAAGGAAGAGAAAAAAATGAGAAAAACGAAGAAAGTCAATGGCGATTGTTTAACGCCAATCAATTTGTATTATCGCCTGCGAGATGAAAAAAGCTGTTTATTGGAAAGCATCCCCAGAGAAAAAGAAAATGGCAGATATTCAGTCATTGCATTTGATCCAGCGCATCACGTCAAATATGCAGAAGGAGAGTTTTCGTTTGATGAAACGACGTACCGCTGTAAGGACCCGCTGAAAGAACTTGAAAAATACGTGTTGGTTGAAGAAGAACTACATGAAGAGCTCCCATTTCAAGGTGGGGCTATTGGCTATGTAGGCTATGACATTGCGGCGTGTTACGAGGAGATAGGAACGATTCCAGAAGATGAATTGGGCTTACCAGACATGCAATTTTATCTCTACGAATCATTCGTGATCTATGATCATCAACAGCAAGAAATAACTATCGTTGCGAGCAATAGCTACAGCCATGAAACGGAAGAAGTGTTAGCACAACGATTAGAAACTATCGAGCAAAAAATCAGAACAATGAATGAAGGAGAAGGAAGTGAGCTACCTTCGTTGTCCTTACAATTCAAGAGTAATTTTTCACAAGAAAAATTTGAACAGATCGTTACAGAAGCAAAACAAAAAATCAGAGAGGGTGATTTATTCCAAGTGGTTCCTTCGCAACGATTAAGCGTAGATTTTACGATTGATCCTTTCGATTACTATCGTCAATTACGAGTGACCAGCCCTTCTTCTTATCTTTATTTTTTACCATTCCCTCAAGCAACGATTATCGGGAGTTCCCCTGAAAGTTTAGTTCGAGTCAAAGGGGAGATCGTGACAACGAACCCGATTGCCGGCACTCGAAAACGTGGAGCAAGTAAAGAGCTGGATGATCAGTTAGCAAAAGAATTGATAAGCGATCCGAAAGAAATCGCAGAACACCAGATGTTAGTCGATCTAGGGCGCAATGATCTGGGGAAAGTCGCACAACATGGTTCTGTAACTGTTCCTCTTTTCATGACAGTTGAACGTTACCGCTTTGTCATGCATATCGTTTCACTTGTGCAAGCCCGATTGAAAACTGGCTTTTCTGCGATGGATGCGCTGAAAGCAACTTTGCCGGCAGGAACGGTCAGTGGGGCACCTAAGATTCGCGCAATGACACGCATTTACGAGTGGGAGCCAGTGAAACGCTCGATTTATGCAGGCGCAGTTGGCTACTTTTCGCAAGACAACCAAGCAGATTTTGCCATTGCTATTCGCACGATGGTAGTGAAAGGCAAAAAAGCGTACGTGCAAGCAGGTGCGGGGATTGTTTATGATTCTGATCCGACAAGCGAGTATTTTGAAACATTACAAAAAGCGAAAGGGCTATTGGAGGTAAGAAAATGATTTTATTAGTCGATAATTATGATTCTTTTACGTATAACTTGGTTCATTTACTTCCAGATACGGAGATCATCGTCTTACGAAATGACGACCAACGACTGTTGGAAGTCGCTCGCAAAGCAGATGGCATCATTCTTTCACCGGGACCTGGAAAACCAGCAGAAGCAGGTGATCTAGAAAAATTGATCCAATTGTTCTATCAAACGAAACCAATTTTAGGAATATGTCTGGGGCATCAAGCCATTGGTGAAGTATTTGGTGCAAAGATCGTATCTGCACCCACAATCATGCATGGAAAGCAATCGGTGATCAACAACAAGAAAATCATGCGTTATCATTCATTGATTGTGTCAAAAGAACATTTTCCGGAAGAACTTTGTATCACCGCAGAAGTGGATGGCTACATCATGGCAATGAAACATCGGGAATACCCGATATATGGACTGCAATTCCATCCAGAATCTATCGGTACTGAAAATGGGGAAGACTATTTAACGGAATTTTTACAGAAAGCAGGGATTACTGATGCAACAACTATTTGAACGTATCTATCAGCAAAAAGATTTATCACAAGCAGAAATGGAACAATTAGCGACTGCAATGTTTGATCAAGAAGTGACCGCAAACCAGATCAGCGGTGTGTTGATCGGATTGAAGGTAAAAGGGGCAAGTACAGAAGAATTGACAGGCTTGGCTCATGTGATGCAAAAGCGGGCGATTCCAATGGAAAAAGCACCAACTGGGGTAATGGATAATTGTGGTACTGGTGGCGATCATTCACAAAGTTTCAATATCAGTACGACAGCGGCATTTGTTCTTGCAGGTGGGGGAATCCCTATGGCAAAACATGGCAATCGCAGTATCTCAAGTCGCTCTGGAAGTGCAGATGTGTTGGAAGCATTAGGCGTTACCATCACTAACAGCAAAGAACAAATCGATCATCTTTTAAAAAACGTTGGGATTGCTTTTCTCTTTGCCCCTGCAATGCATCCTGCAATGAGAGCAGTCATGAGTGTGCGTAAAGAATTAGCTACACCCACGATCTTTAACTTGATTGGTCCATTGATCAATCCGTATCCATTAGAGTATCAGCTGATGGGGACCTATGCAGGAGATTCACTAGCATCAACTGCTGAAACATTAGGAAAGTTAGGGAGAAAACAAGCACTAGTTCTTCATGGCTATCAGGGAATGGACGAAGCCAATTTGGGCGGCAAGACCCATTGTGCTTTTTATCAGTCAGGAAAAGTCAGTGAGTTTTCATTTTCACCAGAAGAAGTGGGCTTGGAGTCACTGCCATTGACTGCCATTACCGGAGGCGATGTTCAAAAAAATAAAGAGATTCTATTATCGGTATTAAAAGGTGAGAAAACACCGTATTACGAAACGGTTCTCCTAAATGCGGGATTAGGTTTTCTAGCAGGTGCTAAAGTTCAGTCAATTAGAGAAGGCATCAAGGAAGCAGAACAAGTGATTCAATCAGGTGCAGCATTTGATACATTACAAAATTTATTAAAAGAACAGTAGGTGAGCGGATGGATTTTTTAGAGAAAATCTTAAAAGAAAAAGCAAATGAAGTGAACAACTTAACGCCGGTCGAAAAACGAGTAGAGAAGCAGCGGCCTTCCTTTTATCAAGCGGTAAAAGGAAACCCTAAAAAAGTCCATATCATTGGAGAAATCAAACGAGCTTCTCCTTCTAAAGGCCTGATCAATGGAACGGTTGATATTTTGCAACAGGCGAAAACATATGAAACAGCTGGTGTCAGTGCCATCTCTGTATTGACCGATCCTGTCTTTTTCAATGGAACGATCCATGATTTGACAGCAGTTGCTCAAGTAGTCGATGTACCGGTGTTATGTAAGGATTTCATTATTGATGAACAGCAGATCGTACGAGCAAAACAAGCAGGTGCAAGTCTGATTTTACTGATTGTTGCAACTTTGCCAAAGGTAAGATTGAAGGAATTGCATGAGTATGCGACTGAGTTAGGCTTAGAAGTCTTAGTGGAAACCCACGACGCCCAGGAATTAGCAACTGCGAAAGAAATCGGCGCTACGATTATTGGAGTCAATAATCGCAACTTAAAGACCTTCCAAGTCAGCATACAGACCAGTATTGATTTGAGTCAGCCAGAAGGTCGATGTATTTATATCAGTGAGTCTGGCTTTAAAACAGCACAGGATGTTGAGAAAATCAGTCGAAATTATCAAGGAATCTTGGTAGGTGAAACGCTGATGAGAGCAGGAAACGTGGAAGAAAAAGTAAAGGAATTGCAGGTGTCGAGAAGATGACTGAGATTAAGATTTGTGGATTGACGACAAAAACGGCGATCGATACAGCAATTCAATCCGGGGCTTCTTATCTCGGATTTGTTTTCGCAGAGAGTCCAAGAAAAATCACTCCCGAAAACGTTCGTGCACTTACGCAAGATCTTCCTGAAAAAGTAAAAAAAGTCGGGGTGTTTGTTTCACCTACAAAAGAATTCGTCGAAGAGATTGTTAAGATCGCTCAACTTGATTTCGTCCAGATCCATGGAGAAAAAAAATTTCAGCAGTTGGATGTTCCGATTATTCGAGCAAAAAGTGTGACTAAAAATGTGTCATTGACAGTAGCGACTGGTGAAGATTTTCTTTTATTGGATGCCCCACCTACTAAATATATGGGCGGGAATGGTCAGCGTTTTGATTGGTCAGTTGTCGCAGTACAGCAGTTAGAAAAAGAAAAGTTGTGGTTAGCTGGCGGTTTGACAGCTGAAAATGTGGGAGAAGCCATTGCTTATTTCCATCCGAAAGTAGTGGATGTATCAAGTGGTGTCGAGACAGATGGGAAAAAGGATCTAGCAAAAATCAGCGCATTTTGTGAAGCGGTGAGAATTGCTGATAACAGCTGAAACGTAAAGGATCCGTTGAAAGCAACGCGATAAAAAGGCATGACACAGTCTATCAGTAAAAAAGGAGGAAACAACATGTACCAACAACCGAATGAACAAGGATTTTATGGGGAATTTGGTGGACAGTTCGTCCCAGAAACCTTGATGTACGCAGTCAAAGAATTGACAGAAACTTATGAAGAAACAAAAAAAGATGTGGAATTCCAGAAAGAATTTTCCTACTATTTAAAGCAATATGTAGGACGTGAGAATCCACTTTATTTTGCACAACGATTAACAGAACATCTTGGTGGTGCGAAGATCTATTTGAAACGGGAAGACTTGAATCATACAGGAGCCCATAAAATCAACAATGCATTAGGACAAGTACTGTTAGCCAAACGAATGGGTAAAAAGAAAGTTGTAGCAGAAACAGGAGCAGGGCAACATGGAGTCGCTACGGCTACTGCGGCTGCTTTGTTCGGGATGGAATGTACGATCTTTATGGGAGAAATAGATGTCAAACGCCAAGAGCTGAATGTCTTTCGGATGGAGTTATTAGGTGCAAAGGTAGTTAGTGTGACTTCTGGCAGCAAGACACTCAAAGATGCAGTCAACGAGGCATTACGCTATTGGGTCGAACATGTAGAAGATACACATTACGTCATGGGATCAGTCTTAGGCCCGCATCCGTTCCCTGAAATTGTGCGGGATTACCAAAGCGTGATTGGAACTGAAGCACGCCGCCAGATTTTAGAAGCAGAAGGCCGGTTACCAGATGTGGCGATCGCATGTGTTGGTGGGGGAAGCAATTCAATGGGATTGTTTTATCCTTTCCTCAATGATCCAGTGCGATTGATTGGTGTTGAAGCTTCAGGGCATGGCTTGGATACCAATGAACATGCTGCATCGATCAATAAAGGAAGTGTTGGCGTGCTGCATGGAGCGAAGATGCACTTGCTTCAAGATGATGATGGACAAGTCATTGAAGCATTTTCTATTTCGGCAGGCCTGGATTACCCAGGGATCGGGCCAGAACATTCTTATTTATATACTAGTGGCCGTGCAGAATATGCAGCAATCACCGATCGTGAAGCTGTCGAAGCATTCCATCTTTTGTCTGAAAAAGAGGGGATCATTCCAGCATTGGAAAGTTCCCATGCGTTAGCTCATGTCATGAAATTAGCACCAACTATGGCTAAAGATGAATTGATCGTCGTTTGCTTATCGGGTCGTGGGGACAAAGATGTGCAACAAATCAAAGAAATGGAGGAACAAGCATGAAACCTTTAACCCTTTATTTGGAAAATCAAACAACAAAACCTTTATTCATTCCTTATATCATGGCTGGTGCTCAGGGCCTAGAACATCTATCAGAAGAAATCGAGATGTTAGCAAAAAGCGGAGCAACTGCAATTGAGTTAGGGATTCCTTTTTCCGATCCAGTAGCAGATGGTCCCATTATTCAAGAAGCTGGTTTGAATGCTTTCAAACATCAGGTAACTCTAAAGAAAATCATTGCAGTATTACAAGATTATCGCTCACCAGTCCCATTGATTTTAATGGGATATAGTAATTCATTCTTTCATTACGGTGTGAAGAAACTTGTAGATGATTTAAAAGATTGTCATGTCCAAGGGGTCATTATCCCGGATCTCCCTTATGAGCACCGTGACTTGGTCTTGCCTGAGCTAGGCGACATTGCACTGATCCAATTGGTTTCTTTGACTAGTCCGAGTGAACGAATCGACACCTTAGTAAAAGAAGCAGAAGGCTTTATCTATGCGGTAACGATCAACGGAACAACTGGAGTCAATAAAACCTATCAGCAAAATCTGACAGAGCATCTAAAAGAAATCAAAGAAAAAAGTGCGATTCCTGTTTTAGCAGGTTTTGGCATTTCAAAAGCAGAACATGTCCGGCGATTTGCGCAGTGTTGCGATGGAGTAGTAGTAGGATCTAAGATTGTTCATTCCTTGCAAGTAGACGGATTGACCAAAACACAAGAATTGATTGGGGAACTCTTGCGTTAAAAAAGTAATATTCACAATAGTTGGGGCTATTGAGGAAGCAACTCGGTAAATAATCAAAAAGACGTTCAGGCATAATGAAAGTGAAGGAAAGAGGTCGAGACAAAAGTGTTTCTTACTTTTGTTCCCGCCTCTTTTTTTGAAATTTCCAAAAGACCTGACTTTTGGATGCCGTTTATTTGAGAGAGGCTGGGACAGAAGTGTTTAACTCCGAGAAATAAGAAG
>OLSK01001282.1_pt1 | contig 19249 bp, 19 predicted proteins | sample 1672781 | NCBI WGS metagenome assembly OLSK01 (sample SAMEA3136723, study PRJEB25190) | human gut metagenome | biome: human gut; feature: human-associated habitat; material: faeces | place: Austria | collected 2013 | reverse complement strand
ATGCTGTGGATATGCAGTTTTGGTTCACATAAAAAGATCCGACACGCTTCGACGGATTTCCCACTTTTCCGCGGGTCGTGGATTTTACCATGAACATTTTTTTGTGCAAAAATTAGGGCTTGACAATTCTCCGCGCAGGCCCCGGAGTCCGCCCACCGGGGCGGGATGGCCGGGGAGAAGCTTCTTACGCCCGGAACGGCAAAAAATTTTGAAAAAAGGGTTGATTTTATCGCGTCAAGGCGTTATAATGCGTATCTGTATGGAAAACGAACAGAAGGAGGTGGAATCCATGCCCAATATCAAGTCCTCTAAGAAGGATGTCATTTCTTCCAAGATCGCTTACGAGAAGAACAAGGCTGACAAGTCCGAGCTGAAGACCAACCTGAAGAAGTTCGACGCCGCCCTGGTGTCCGGTGACAAGGCTGCCGCCGACGCTGCTTACAAGACCGCCGTCAAGGCCGTCGATCAGGCTGTCAACAAGGGTCTCCTGCACAAGAACAACGCTGCCCGGAAGAAGAGCAGCATGACTCTGAAGCTGAACAAGCTGGCCTGATTTCTCTGAAAATATCTCCTTCCGAGCAGTGCTTGGAGGGAGTTTTTTCATTTTGTAAGGGGAAACTCTGAACAAATCGCCGATCTGTTCAGAACCGCCCGTAATGTGCTATAGATTTTCCCGGGAGGTGTAACCATGGCAAAACTGTCTGACCCCGTCACGATGCTCAAGGGCGTGGGGGAGGTGCGGGCAAAGCAGCTTGCCCAGCTGAATATTTTCACCCTCCGGGATCTCATCTGCCACTTCCCCAGAGGGTACGAGGACCGGACGAAGCTGGTTCCCATCGAAAAGCTGGAGCCTGATGTCCCTGCCTGTTTTCGCGCCATGGTGATGAACACTCCCCGCACCAGCCACATCCGCAAGGGGCTGGACCTGACCAAGGTGCAGGTGGCGGATTCCACCGGGCGGCTGAACGTGACGTTTTTCAACAGCCGCTTTGCCGCCCAGCAGCTGGAATACGGACGGGAATACATTTTCTACGGCGCGGTGAGCGGGGATTTCATCGGCTACAGCATGACGAATCCCGTGTTCGAGACGCCGGAGTCCCAGCCCGTGACCACCCGGCGCATTCTGCCCATTTATCCCCTGACCGCGGGACTGACCAACGCGGCGCTGCTCCGGCTGGTGCAGCAGGCGCTGGCGGTGTGCGACCCGCCGGAGGAGATACTGCCCGCCGAGGTGCGGGAGAAATACGGCATTCTGCCTGCCGAGCGGGCATATTCTGCCATCCACGAGCCGAATTCCATGGCGGAGGCGGAGCTGGCAAAAAAGCGGATGATCTTCGAGGAATTCTTCGTATTCTCCGCGGGACTCGCCCTGATGCGCGCCGCCCGGAAGGAAAAAAAGACGGAACCCTATACGGATTTCGACATGGTGCCCTTTTATGACAGCCTGCCCTTTACCCTCACCGGTGCCCAGAGCCGGGCGGTGGGGGAAATTCTGGAGGATTTCCGTCGGGGCATTCCCATGAACCGGCTGGTACAGGGAGACGTGGGCAGCGGCAAGACCATGGTGGCGGCGGCCGCCGCCTACTGCGCCGCGAGAAATGGCGCTCAGACCGCTTTGATGGCGCCCACGGAGATCCTTGCCGAGCAGCATTTCGCCTCTCTGAGCGCCCTGTTCGTCCCTCTGGGGGTATCCGTGGCGCTGCTCACCGGCTCCATGACGGGAAAGCAGAAAAAGGACGTGCGGGAGCGCATTGCCGCCGGGGAAGTTCAAGTGGTGATCGGCACCCACGCGCTGCTGTCGGAGTCCACCCGTTTTGAACATCTTGGGCTGGTCATCACCGACGAACAGCACCGCTTCGGCGTGGGACAGCGCAGCCGCCTTTCCGCCAAGGGGGAGGACCCCCACCTGCTGGTGATGTCGGCGACGCCTATCCCCCGGACGCTGGCGCTGATCCTCTACGGCGATCTGGATGTATCCATTCTGGACGAGCTGCCCCCGGGACGGGAGCCGGTGGACACCTTTCTGGTGGGGGAGAGCTACCGTCCCCGGATCAACGCCTTTATCCGGAAGCAGGTGGCGGAGGGACATCAGTGCTTCGTGGTCTGCCCGGCAGTAGAAGAAAACGAGGAGCTGGGCATCAAGGCCGCCTCCGTCTGGGCGGAGACCTTGCAGCAGACGGTTTTCCCCGACCTGCGCATTGCTCTGCTCCACGGACAGATGAAGGGTGCGGAAAAGGAAGCGGCCATGGCGTCCTTCGCCCGTGGGGAAGCGGATGTCATGGTGGCGACCACGGTCATCGAGATAGGCGTGGACGTTCCCAACGCCACGCTGATGGTTATTGAGGACGCCGACCGGTTCGGTCTGAGCCAGCTGCACCAGCTCCGCGGCCGGGTAGGCCGGGGCAAGGCGAAAAGCTACTGCATCCTCACCACCCACAACCGCAATCCGGAGACGCTCCAGCGCCTGAAAGCCCTGTGTAAAACCACCGACGGCTTCAAGATCGCTGAGGAAGACCTGCGTCTGCGCGGTCCCGGAGATTTCTTCGGCTCCCGTCAGTCCGGCCTGCCCGCATTCCGGGTGGCGGACCTGGGCTGCGACCTTGCCGCCATGAAAGGCGCCCAGCAGGCATCGGCAGACTGGATCGACGCCTACGGCGCGTCGGACACCCCGGAAGCAAAGGCTCTCAGGCAGCGGATCGGCGACTTGTTCGCTCGCTCCGAGGGTACAATGAATTGAACGAACAAAGCAGGACACACTTTTGTGTCCTGCTTTTTGCTGGATTATTCAGTCTGCGTGACATTGCTTTTTCGCTTTTGCATTTACGCCTGCTTTGCACTGTCCAGGGACTTGCCGAAGACGAAAAACCGCTGATAGAGAAACTCCGTGGAGAAATTCAGCAGCATATTCACAATTGTTACCAGGTATTCGTTCCACGCCAGACTGCCGGCCAGATAATTGCCCAGAAGGGTGGACAGAGGCGTAAAGACCGCATAATAGGCGGCAACCTTTGCCATGGCTACGGGCACGTTGGCGGCGGATTGGAAGGTAAATTTCCGGTTCAGGGTAAAGTTCCAGAGTACGCTCAGGCACAGGGCAATCAGGTAGCAGGGCCAGTATGGGAAATGGGTAAATTCATTCAGCAGGGCGAAGCTTCCCATTTCGATGAGACCGGCGCTGATGGAGAAAAAGGTGAATTTCAGGACACGGACGAATTCTTTCATGAGTACCTCCAAAATCATTCCATATGGTCTTTGCGGCGGAAGCGGAAAAGCTTGCCCATTAACGAATTTTTTCTTGCCTGCTTTACTCCTCGCCGGATGCTAATTTTTGCCGCCGGCACAGCCGGTGGTTAAGTTTGATCAAGCAATCAAGGCAACACCGCATAAATCGGCAAGGAGGCATAGCAGAAGATTTTGTGCCGGATCAAAGTTACAAAGCCGGAGGAATACTGTATGTATTTCCCAGCTTTGTAACTGCGGAGCTGGTGCAAAAGACCCGCTGTGACCCGCAGACGCATTTGTGCGGTGTTGCCCGAGATAAGCTTTTTGCGGGATGGAAGAAAAAGTTGTGAAAAGCAGCCGATTCCGCTTGAAAAATGCGCTGCTATCTGATAAATTAAAGAAGTCGAATTATGTAAATCAATGTCGAAGCTGGAGCGTTTGTGCCATGGTCTTTTCCAATCTGATCTTTCTGTATCTGTTTCTGCCGGTCTGCCTCATTGCGTATTTCTTCTGCCCGGGCATCCGCGCGAAGAACGCTGTGCTGATCCTGTTCAGCCTGATCTTCTACGCGTGGGGCGAGCCGGTCTATCTGCTTCTAATGATCGCCTCCGCCGCGGTCAACTGGTACTTCGGCCTGCTCATCGAGCGCAGGCGGAAAAAGATTTTTCTGATTCTTGCGCTGGTATTGGATCTCGGCTGTCTGGCGGTATTCAAATACGCGGGCTTTTTCGTGGAGAATCTGAACGCGGTTTTCGGCGCGTCCATCCCCGTCCCGCAGATCGCGCTGCCCATCGGCATCTCCTTCTATACCTTTCAGGCGCTTTCCTATACGGTCGACGTCTGGCGCGGCGATGTTCCGGCGCAGCGCTCGTTCGCAAAGCTCCTGCTCTACATCTCGCTCTTCCCGCAGCTGATCGCCGGGCCTATCGTCCGCTATTCGGATGTCGCCGCACAGATCGACGACCGGCAGTTTGACGCCTCCGAGGCGTTCTACGGCGCGACGCGCTTCTGCATCGGCCTTGCCAAAAAGGTGCTTCTGGCCGACGCGGCGGGCAAGGTCGCCTCGCAGATCCTGGACGGCAGTCTCGCGTCCAACACAACAGTCGCCGCGTGGCTCGGCATTCTGCTGTATACGTTTGAAATCTATTTTGATTTCTCCGGCTATTCCGACATGGCCATCGGCATGGGGCGTATCTTCGGCTTCAAATATATGGAGAACTTCCGCCTGCCGTATACCGCAGTGTCCATCACCGATTTCTGGCGGCGCTGGCACATTTCGCTCTCCTCCTTCTTCCGCGATTACGTCTATATCCCGCTGGGCGGCAAGAAAAAGCACAGGCTGCTCAACATGGCGATCGTCTGGGCGCTGACGGGGATGTGGCACGGCGCAAGCTGGAACTTTGTGCTCTGGGGGCTGTATTTCTTCGTGATCCTCGCGATTGAAAAGCAGGTGGGAGAAAAATCGATGCGGCGCGTGCCGTATCTGCTGCGCAGGCTCGGCACGATGCTGCTGATCATCTTCGGCTGGAACATTTTCTATTACACCGACATGACGCGGCTCGTGCAGAACTTCGGCGTGATGTTCGGGCTTTACGGCGCAGGCTTTTCCAACGCGCAGGCCGGCATCCAGCTGACGAACAATCTGCCGCTGCTGCTCCTCTGCGCCATCGGCGCAACGTCCATCCCGCGCAATCTCGGCAGCCTGTTCGGCGGCGTGTGCGCGCAGGGCGGAAAAAAGAGCGGGCAGATCATCTATGCCGCCGTTTCGTTCGTGTTTGACGCGGCGCTGCTCGCGCTGTCCACGATTGCGCTGGTCGGCTCGACCTATAACGCGTTTTTGTATTTCCGGTTTTAAGGAGGCGGGCTTATGAAAAAAGTATATACGGCGCTTCTGCTGATCCTGCTTGCCGCCATGTTCTCGGTCGGGGTCTATTCGCTGGCCGACTATGACGCGACAGGCTCCGTGTCCGAAAAGCGGGAGTTCGTCAAGCCGGAATTCTCCGTCAAATCGCTGCTGGACGGGACGTATATCCCCGCGCTGGAGCAGTATTATTCCGATACGTTCCCGGGCCGCGAATCGCTTCTGAAAGCGAACAGGACGCTCAATAAATTCTATTATTACTCCGGCAGCGGCGAAGACAGCGTACTGATCCTCAACCAGACGGATTCTGCCGCACAGGGCGGCGAATCGCTTGACGCCGTGCAGCGGGCCAACGGCCAGACCCCGCAGCAGGAGCCGCAGACGCCCGCCGAGCCGGAGACAGTGCCGGAACCGCAGCCGGATACAACGCCGGAACCGGCAGATTCGACGCAGCCGCCCGAACCGCCGGAGGAGCAGCCCGAAGAGCAGCCGGAGGCCGACCCGGAGCTTGACACGCCGGAGGAATCCGACGCCAGCTACGCTGGCTCCGTGGTCGTCGTGGGCGACCGCGCGATGGAAATTCCCACACGGCTGGACGATCTCATCACCAGCTACGCGGACGCGATCGACAATCTGGCCAGCGCCATGGGTCCCGACGTGCGCACGATCTCGCTCATCACGCCGAACGGCGGCGAATTTTACTCGCCTGAGAGTCTGCACACCGGTGAGCACAGCCAGAAGGACATGATCGAGTTCTGCTACAGTCAGATGAACGACAAGATCGTCACCGTCGACGCCTATTCCAAGCTCCGCAGCCACACAGACGAATATATTTATTTCCGCACCGACCACCACTGGACGCAGCTGGGGGCATATTATGCCTACACCGCCTTCTGCGAAGCCGCAGGCTTTGAAGCCGTTCCGCTGGAGCAGTTCCAGACGGGCCGCTACGACACCTTCCTCGGCTCCATGTACGGCTTCACCGAGGGATATCCGCAGAGCGAGGTGCTGAAGCAGCACCCGGATTATCTGGAATACTATCTGCCCATCGCCGACACCCACGCGCGGTATTACGCAAACGGGAATCTCGAAAACGGCACGCCGGTGAGCGTCGTGTATACGGAGCTGGGCGATTCCGTTTCGAATAAATATCTCTGCTTCATCGGCGGCGATACGCCCATCTGCATTGTCGAAAGCGACGTGCCGGGGCCGACGTGCATTGTATTGAAGGAATCCTACGGCAACGCGTTCGTGCCGTTCCTCACGAGCCATTATGGACGCATCATCGTCATCGACCCGCGCGAATTCAACCGCGACGGCAAGCCGAGCCTGAATCTGGCCGAATTTGCCGCCGATCAGGGCGTGGACGATCTGATCGTCATCAACTATCCCTACATGATCAACAGCAAGGCGTTTATCCGCTATCTAAACGCCTTGGCAGGCGTACAATAAATTTATGAGGTGAATGTTATGGAATACCGGAAGCTGCCTCATGGGGACGAGCAGATCAGCGTGATCGGCCTCGGAACCTCCGTCGGCTGAGAGCACTCTGTGCAGAACGTCGGCTTTGGCTTCATGCACTGTCTGGATGAAATCGGTGATTTGGAGGATTACGAGCGGAACGGCATTCTGCGCTATCTGCTTGACCTGAAAGCGCAGGAGCGGGACTATTCCGTCATTGCCGCCCTCACGCCGAGGGACACGAAGGGCACGTGCGTATACTGCAAGCACTGCCACCCCTGTCCTGCGGGGCTGGATATCGGCCTCATCAACAAATATTATGATCTGTCCCGGCTGGGCGACGTGCTGGCGAAGGAGCACTATCTGACGCTCGAAAAGGCCGCCTCCGACTGCCTGCAATGCGGTCACTGCAACAGTCGCTGTCCCTTCTCCGTCGACCAGATGGCGCGGATGGAGGAGATTCAGGCGTATTTTGGAAAATAGCATCTACCCCCAAGGCTCCCTGCGGCGGCTGTATAGGTCGATGCCGGTCACAGCCGTTCGCGGCAAAGGAGCGTTACGGATGTGGGTCTGCCGCTTGCCGGTACACATCGGCCCGGCAGAATGCACCGTTTTTACAGGAATCTACGGCGAATTTGTAACTTCTCAATGGGCCGACAGAGTCGTCGGCCCCTACAACAACCCTTCGCACTCTCTGTAGGGGAGGACGACTCTGTCCGCCCGCGGGATGTACCGATTTTACGGGAATCTTCGGCTAATTCACAGCTGCCCCCTACATCCAAAGAGGTAACTGCTTGCGGATTCGCCGCAAATTCTCGAAGGAATTCACTGCATTCTGCCGGGCGGAGCAGAGCCCCGCCCCTACCAACTGCGGTTGCATTTCAACGGTTTTTGCGTAAAACAAACCGTCTATGGTCTTAAGTTGATGACATTGCCTGCCGGGGAAGGCGTTTGGTGCATACCAACTGCATTCGGCTTTTGTTTGCTTTTTTAATGCACTTTCTGAAACAGGAGGATCAATTCATATGCTGATACGCCCCGTCACAAAAGAAGAGCGGCTGCAGTCCGCGCAGCTGCTGACGATCGAAAGCGGCGATCTGACCATTTCCGCCGCAGACGACGCGATCCACTGCGACTACACGCTCCAGATCGGCGCGGAGGGCACGGACGGGCCTGCGATCTCGATCACGGATCGCGATGAGGGGCTGGAGGCCGCGGCGCTGCACGTCGCTTCGGGCGACATCCGCATCCGTGCCTCGGACGACTGCCTGAACGCGGCCAATTCCGACCTGTCCAGCTTTGATTTCTCCATGGATATCTCCGGCGGCACGATCAGCGCCTATACGACGGACGGCGACGGCTTTGACTCCAACGGCTCCATGACCATCTCCGGCGGCACTCCGCCGGAAAAGCCGGATGGCGGTACGCCGCCTGAAAGGCCGGACAATGCATCGGAACCGCCGGAGCCCGGAAATCTGTAACCCCGGGCCGGTGGGCGCTGAGCACACAAAAAACCGCCGCTCTGCATCGCAGAGCGGCGGTAAGTTGTTTTGCATCAGAACAGGTTCAGAACCAGCGTCAGGACGATGAACACGCCGCCGACCCATTTGGTGGCGAGGGCGAGCTTCGCGTCGAGGCCCTTGTTCTTGTTCTTACCGAGGTAGGTATCACCGCTGCCGCCGGCGATGGCGCCGGACAGACCTGCGGACTTGCCGGACTGGATCGTCACGATGACGACGAGGCCGACGGCCAGAATGACCTGAATGATCGTTAAAATCGTATGCAGAGCGTTCATGAAAATTCCTCCAAACCATTTGCCGCCCTTCGTCGGCAGACGGCTCGCCGAGATCATATTTTATCAGGCTGTTTCAAACAGCTAGAAAATCATATCACAATTCAGATGTGAATGCAAGTGCATTTTTGCCGTTTTCCGCAGAAATCAGCTCTTTGTGACCCACGTATTTGTGGCAAGACAAGTCAGATAGGCGTTGATGAAGCCGTCGAGCGCACCGTCCATGACGGCGTTGACGTTGGATGTTTCGAAGCCTGTCCGCGTGTCCTTGACGAGCGTATAGGGCATGAAAACGTAGTTGCGGATCTGGCTGCCCCATTCGATCTTGAGCTGTGCGCCCTTGATATCGGAGATCTTGTCCAGATGCTCACGCTCCTTGATCTCGATGAGCTTCGAGCGCAGCATCCGCATACACGTCTCGCGGTTCTGGAACTGATCGCGCTGCGTCTGGCAGGAGACGACGATGCCGGTCGGCTTGTGAATGAGACGCACGGCGGAGCTTGTCTTGTTGATGTGCTGGCCGCCCGCGCCGGAGGAGCGGTAGACCTGCATCTCGATGTCCTCGGGCCGGATCTCGACGTCCTTGGAGTCATCGGTGATCTCGGGTATGACCTCGACCGCGGCAAACGAGGTCTGCCGCCGGGCGTTGGCGTCGAACGGAGACACGCGCACGAGGCGGTGAACGCCGTTCTCACTCTTGAGCAGGCCGTAGGCGTTGGCGCCCTTGACCATCATGGAAGCGCTCTTCATGCCGGCCTCGTCGCCGTCCTGATAGTCCAGCACTTCCACGCTCATACCATGGGCAGCGGCCCACTTGTTGTACATACGGTAGAGCATCTCGGCCCAGTCCTGTGCCTCGGTGCCGCCGGTGCCTGCGTGGAAGGTAAGGATGGCGTTGCTGTGGTCGTACTCGCCGTTCAGCATGGTCATCAGCTGCAGTTCCTCCACAGCCTTGCCCACGGTGTTCACGGCCTCCTCGGCCTCGGGGATCATGGCGGGGTCGTACTCCTCGTCCAGCATCTCCAGCATGGTCTCAGCGTCATCGTACAGACCCTGCAGCTTTTCAAAGCGGTTCAGCTTGCCCTTCAGGTCGCCGACCTCGTCAAAGACCTTCTTGCTCAGCTCTGCATCATCATAAAATCCGGGGCGGGACATGGTGTGCTCCAGCTCCTGCACGCGCTTGCGGCTTGCTTCAATGGCCAGTGCTTCCTCCAGGTCCTTAACGGCCTTGGCGTGCTCGGCCAACTGCACTTTCAGTTCATCAGTCGTGATCATTCTCTAAGTTCCTCTCGTTCAAGGGTTTACATCATAACAATAATGTCCCCGGCAGGGTGCAAAACGCACGCGCAGCGCGCATTTTCTGCTCCGCCAAAAGACACAGTTTATACACAGATACTTCATTAGTATACCGAGAATCTGTGATAAAGTAAAGAGGAAAAATACTATCTTGCCGGATTTTTAAAGATTTTCACCTTTTCTTTTCATACCCGGGGGAGTATAATACCAGTATGATCGATTTCACAGGAGGATATCATGCCGAAATATTATGGCTGTCCCTGTGAGGGCTGCGGCAAGCCGCTGACCCTTCAGGACGACATCGTGGTCTGCCCGGACTGCGGTGCACCCTATCACCGCACCTGTTACGAGAAGATGGGTCTGTGCATCCACGCCCCTGCCCATGGCGCAGGCTATGAATGGAAGTTTCCTTATCAGGATGCGCAGCTGCGCACCTGTCCCACCTGCGGGGAGCGCACCCTGCGCAGCGAGAATGTCTGCCGCTGCTGCGGCGCTGCCCTGCCCCCTGAGAGCGCAGAACAGCCCAACGACCGTGCCGCCGCCAGCGCCGAGCAGAACCAGGATTTTGATTACAGCAGGATGTACCGGGACGAAATGTACCGTAATTTTACCGAGAAGGTCATCGACCCGGTGCACCGCAACGTGCGCGCCGCCTTTGGCAAGGATGAACTGATCGACGGCGTCCCCTATCAGGACTGGGTGGATTTTATCGGCACAGCCGCGCCGGTCTACCTGAACGATTACAGCCAGATGCAGCTGCGTCACTCCAAGATCTCCATGAGTTTTTCAGCGCTGCTGTTCGGCCCGTTCTACTTTTTCTACCGCAAGGCGTGGAAGCCCGCCTTCGGCTTTCTGGCCGCAGAACTGCTGCTGTTCATCCCCACCTTAATCAGTATGATGCAGACCACCGGCAGCCCCCTGACCGCCGGGATCAGCGCCTCTACGCTGGTAGTGTTGAGCCGCGTCATGTCCCTTCTCAGTTTTGCACTGATGCTGGTGCGGGGGCTGTATGGCAAGTGGCTCTACCGCCGCAGCGCAGCGGCACGCATCCGCCGCATCCGTGCCGAGTTCCCGGACCCGGAGCAGCGCCGCGCCGTGCTGAACGCACAGGGTGGTGTCAGCTTTGCAGCCTGCATTGGAGCTTTCATCCTGCTGATGGTAGTAGGCAGCCTTTGCTCCATGCTGTTGGGGCCGGATCTGAACGCACTGGTAGGCACCTTTATCTGATAACGGTTCATGCAGGATGGGGATCCTGCTGAAAAGCGCGGTTCGCCGTGCATAAAATGAGAATATGGGAGAATCATCATGAAAAAAGTCACCAAAGCCGTTATTCCGGCTGCAGGTCTTGGCACCCGTGTACTGCCCGCCACCAAGGCGATGCCCAAGGGAATGCTGCCCATCGTGGATAAGCCCGCCATCCAGTATCTGGTGGAGGAGGCCGTCCGCTCCGGCATTACCGATATCCTGATTATTCTGGGCCGCAACCAGAGCATTATTGAGGATCATTTTGACCGCAGCCCCGAGCTGGAGGAAAAGCTGGCAAAGCCCGGCAAGGAAAAGATGCTGGAGGAGTGTCTGGGCATCGCCAATATGGCCAACATCCTGTTTGTGCGTCAAAAGGAGACGCTGGGTCTGGGCCACGCAGTCAACACCGCCAAGGCCTTTACCGGCGATGATCCCTTTGTGGTCATTTATGGCGATGACGTGATCTGGGGCGAGGATCCGGTCTGTGCCCAGCTGATTCGCGCCTACGAGGAGTTCGGCCGCCCGGTTGCCGGCGTGTCCGCTGTGCCTTGGGAGGACGTGAGCCGCTATTGCAGCTTAAAAACCACTCCCATCCACGACAACTACTTCTTTGTGGACGATATGATCGAGAAGCCCAAGAAGGGGCAGGAGTTCAGCAACTACTCCATTCTGGGTCGTGTGCTGCTGACCCCGGAGATCTACGAGATCCTTGCCCACACCAAGCCCGGTGCCGGTGGCGAGATCCAGCTGACCGATGCCATGGCAGAGTATGCCCGTACCCGCGGCGGCATGACCGCCGTGGAGTTCACCGGCAAGCACTACGATATGGGCAACAAGCTCAAGGTCGTGGAGGCGCAGGTGGAGCTGGCACTGCAGCATCCTGAGATCGGCGAGGAGTTCCGCGCCTACCTGAAGGAGTTCTGCAAGACGCTGTAAATTATATACTGCGTAAACAATAAAAACGGGGCTGTTGCACGAAACCATGTGCAGCAGCCCCGTTTTTGCATATATTTTTACAGATGAAAAAAGGGTTCAGAAACGCCCGCAGGCGATTCTGAACCCTAAACATGAAAATCAAATTCCTGATTTAGTTTGCCTGACTGGGATGCGGCACGGGCGGACGCTTGGTGAACATGGCCTTGAGTGCCAGCGGGGTAGCCACGCTGGACACCACGATCAGCAGGATCACAGCGGTAAAGTAGACCGGGTCTACCACACCGATGGCCAAGCCCTTCTGTGCCACGATCAGTGCCACCTCGCCGCGGGTCATCATACCGACGCCGACCTTCAGGGAATCGTCCCAGTTGAAGCGGCAGATCTTTGCTGCCAGACCGCAGCCGATGATCTTGGTGATCAGTGCCACAACCACGAAGCAGACGCAGAAGAGTAAAATCTCCGGGGTCAGGCCGCTGATATCGGTCTTGAGGCCGATGGAGGCAAAGAAGATCGGCGCAAAGATAACGTAGTTGCTGATATCCACCCGGCGCTCTACATAGGGTGCGTCATCCATGGTGCACAGCACGATACCTGCAATGTAAGCGCCGGTGATATCGGCGATGCCGAAGTATTCCTCTGCGATGTAGGCCATGGCAAAGCAGAAGGCCATGCTCACGATGGTGATACGCTGGGTATGGGGGTTGCGCTGATCCAGCCATTTCATGGCGTAGTGTACCACAAGGCCAACGCCCAGTGCGGTGGCAAAGAACAGCAGAGTGTTGAACAGCACCTTGCCCAGACCCGTACCGGTGCCGCTGCTGGCGCCCAGCACACAGGTGAGCACCACGATGCCGATGACATCATCAATGACAGCGGCACTGACGATAGTCGTGCCCAAAAAACTCTTCAGGTGCCCAAGCTCCTGCAAGGTCGCCACCGTGATGGACACACTGGTAGCGGTCATAATGGTGCCGATGAACAGCGCCCGGTAGAACTCCGGGCTGCCAACTGCGGCAAAGCCGTAGAACGCACCATATAATAAGGTGCCGCCCACCAGAGGCACAGCCACGCCAACGGTAGCGATCAGGGTGGCGATGGGGCCTGCCTTGATCAGCTCTTTCAGGTTGGTGCCGAGGCCGGTGGTGAACATGAGCATCACAACGCCGATCTCTGCAAAGATGGAGATGGAGTCGCTGATCTGCACCAGGTTCAGCACACAGGGGCCGATGAGCAGGCCGGCGATGATCTCACCCACCACCTGCGGAGCCTTGCACTTGCGCGCCACCAGTCCGAAGAATTTCGCGCTCAGGATTATGATTGCCAGATCTCGAAACAACGAATACATGGATTATCCTCCTTTAATTTTTCCCGCTTCCCTGCCACTGCCGGAGCCCCGGCCCTGCCATATTGCAGGGAAAGCGTTTACATTATAGTCCTTTTTACCAAAAAATGCAAAACATTTTTTATCGTTCTTTTTGTCAAAAAAGCTTGACAGAAGTAAAGAAGCTTGCTATAATAAATTGCTGTCTGAACAGACACGCCGCACAGTCCGCGCGACGCCGCGCCGGCTGTGTACCCTTGGCCTCATATTCTTGAGGCCCTTAAGTCCAAAAGGAGGTGCTACAAAATGGCAAAGTACGAAACCATGCTGATTACCAGCGCCGCTCTCGATGAGGAGGCTTCCGCCGCTCTGGTGGGTAAGTTCAAGTCCCTGATCGAGGCTAACGGTACGATCGATTCCATCGACGAGTGGGGCAAGCGCCGTCTGGCCTACCCCATCAACGACGAGGAGGAAGGCGTTTACACTGTGATCAACTTCACCAGCGAGCCCAGCTTCCCCGCTGAGCTGGACCGTGTGTACAAGATCACTGAAGGCGTTATGCGCAGCCTGATCATTGCTCACGAGGAGTAATTCTTCTGTGACAGAAAGGGAAACCGTACTATGTTGAATGTTGTTGCTATCATGGGTCGCCTTGCGCGTGACCCTGAAATGCGTCAGACCACTACCGGCAAGAATGTCGCTTCGTTCCGCATTGCCTGCGACCGCGGGCGCCGCGATGCCAATGGGCAGAGCGTGGCGGACTGGATCGATGTGGTTGCATGGGATCGGCAGGCCGAATTCGTCTGCCGCTATTTCCAGAAAGGTTCCCTGATCGTTGTGGACGGCCGTTTGCAGTCCCGTCAGTATCAGGATAAGACCGGCGCAAACCGCACTGCCGTTGAAGTGGTTGCCAACAACATCAACTTTGCAGGCCCCAAGAGCAGCAATGCAGGTGACGGAAACGGCTATCAGAATGCCGCTCCGTCCTACCAGAACGCAGCGCCTGCCCGTCCGGCTGCTGTGGAGGCAGCTCCCAGCTACTCTGCCGGCAATGCCGACGACTTCGCCGTCATTGATGACAGCGATGACCTGCCGTTCTGACACGAAACGGTCTATCCGTTAAAAATCCAATAGGAGGTAATAAGCAATGGCTTTTGAAAGAACCGAAGGCTCTCGTCCCGCACGCCCCATGCGTCGCGGCCGCAAGAAGGTTTGCAGCTTCTGTGTCGATCGCATCGACACCATCGATTACAAGGACGTGCCCCGTCTGCGTAAGTACGTCTCTGAGCGTGCAAAGATCATTCCCCGCCGTGTGACCGGCACCTGCGCTTACCATCAGCGCGCACTGACCATCGCCATCAAGCGTGCTCGTCACGTTGCTCTGATGCCCTACGTCAGCGACTAATCTTTAAAAAACCAACCCGATCAAAATAATCAGCAATCAGCAAAGCGCTCTCACCGATGACAAGGTGAGAGCGCTTTTTTGCTTGCGTTAGATATACTGTTCACACCAATGTTTTACCTTCTCCCCCACCTGCCGAGCGGTCAGCCCGTCGGTAGAAAGAAATGTTACGTTTTTCTTTTCCCGGAACCATTCCCGTTTCAGCGGCAGAAGGTGGTTCAGGTAATACGCAAAGAATTCCCGGGAACGGGTGGTATCTCCCGCTTTACGGGCACGCAGGACGGCTTCGGAAGCGTCCAGAAACAGAATGTGCTCCGGCATACAAGCCTGCACCGCTGCAAGCTCCGGGGCCAAAGCCTGCCGGATCGCTTCGATCTTCCACTCCAGCCCCCTGCTTTTGGGGTAGTTCAAGGTGTAGAACTCAATCTCCTCCGCGCCGAAATCCATCACGGCGTGGGGGTATTTTTTTGCTTTCTGCCCGCGGCGCAGCTCATTGCGCAAAAAAAGCCGTTGGATCTCCAGATAGTCCGCATAGCTGTTCTTATTCAACCCACGCTGCTTTATCTCTGCAAGGACGGCAGCGTTGTCCTCAAAACAAACCTGTACCTGTTGGCAGTGCTGTTCCAGATAGCGGGCTGCCGTGGTCTTTCCCACTGCCATGCAACCCTGTAAGGATAAGATCATAACATTTTGCCCCCTCTCCTTTTTTCACATAGTATAGCACATTCAGCTGTGTACCGGGAAGCGTTTTTCGCGCAAAAAGTTACAAACCGGTACGATTGTCCCGGTTGTTTATGACTTGTACCGGGAATTATCGGTATTTTCAGATTTGCTGCTCTGCACGCAAATCAAACTGCACAAATGCGAGGGGCGGCATTGCACACCTTGTACAAAGTTGTATCACACTTATTGATTTTTTATACAGAATGTGCCATACTAATGTCGCTGGGAACGTTCCCGACAACGTTCCCGAAACACTTTCAGAAAGTGAGGCCCGCCGACATGGCAAACCTGACCATCAAGGACATCGCACGGATCAGCGGTTGCTCTGTCAGCACCATCTCCCGTGTGATCAACGATAGGCCGGATGTCCGCCCGGAGACCAAGGAGCACGTTCTGAAGGTGATGCGGGAGGCCGGGTTTGTGCCCAACACCAACGCCCGACAGCTGAAGATCCAGCAGTCCCGCAGCCTTGTGTTTGTGGTAAAGGGCACCCGGAACATCTTCTTTTCTGATTTTCTGGTGCAGCTCCAGCGCGCCGCCACCCTGTACGGATACAACGGCATCGTCTCTTACTTGGACGAGAACGCCAACGAGATCGACGCCGCCGAAAAGATCCTGCGGGAGATCAAGCCCAAAGGCATCATCTTCTTGGGCGGCAGCGTAGCCAACTTCCAGCGGGGCTTTGACCGTATCAATGTTCCCTCGGTGCTCACCACGCTGGTCACGGACGAGCTGGACTTCCCTAACCTTTCCATGGTGGGCGTAGATGACCGGGCAGCGGCCTATACCGCTGTGGACTACCTGATCCGGCAGGGGCACCGCAAGATCGCCGTTTTGGGCGGTCCGGTGACCAGCTACCCCAGTCTGATGCGCCGTCAGGGCGCACAGCAGGCCATGGAGGATGCGGGCATTGTGTTCAACGACAAGCTGTACGGCCTGTCCAACTACGATTTCGAATCCGCCTACCACGCCATGAACAGTCTGCTGGCCCGACGGGCAGAGTTCACCGCCCTCTTCGCCATGAGCGATGTCATCGCCTTTGGCGCCATCCGGGCGCTGGTAAGCGCCGGGCTGCGGGTACCGGAGGATGTTTCGGTGATCGGCTTTGACGGTATCACGATGTCCCGCTACTGCGTGCCGGTGATGACCACCATCGTCCAGCCCAGCGAGCAGATCGCGCTGCAAAGCATCGAGCTGCTGGTACGGCAGATCGAACATGGCTCCCCCGCCCAGACCGTGACCCTGCAGCCGGAGTTGCAACAGGGCGAAAGCGTAAGGGCAATTTAAATGTTGTATTCCCTCCGTCGAAGGACGGAGAGTATATAGTTGATCTGTAATTTTAATAAGAAGGAGAACTTATTATGAAAAAGATGATCACTCGTCGTAACTTCCTGAAGGCCGCTGGCGTTTCTGCCGCTGCTCTGGGTCTGGCTGCCTGCGGCGGCTCTTCCAGCAGCACCGCTTCCTCTGCTGCCAGTTCTACCGCTGCTTCCAGCACCGCTGCAAAGGCAGACGGCAAGGTCTACTACCTGAACTTCAAGCCCGAGCAGGATCAGGATTGGCAGGATCTGGCCGCTGAGTACACCAAGGAGACCGGCGTGCCTGTGACCGTTGTCACCGCTGCTTCCGGCCAGTACGAGACCACCCTGATGAGCGAGATGGAGAAGAGCGAGGCTCCCACCCTGTTCCAGGTGAACGGCCCTGTTGGTCTGGCAAACTGGAAGGATTACTGCTACGACCTGTCCGGCAGCCAGCTGTACGGCGAGCTGACCAGCGATTCCTTTGCACTGAAGGACGGCGATGCTGTTACCAGCATTGCATACGTCATCGAGACCTACGGCATCATCTACAACAAGGAACTGCTGACCGCTGCCGGTTACAAGCAGGAGGACATCAAGGGCTTTGCCGACCTGAAGAAGGTCGCTGATGACATTCAGGCCCGTAAGGCTGAGCTGGGTGTGGACGGTGCTTTCACCTCCGCTGGCATGGACGGTTCTTCTGACTGGCGCTTCAAGACCCATCTGGCAAACCTGCCCATCTACTACGAGTACAAGGCAGACGGCATCGGCTCCACCGACGCCATCAAGGGCACCTATCTGGACAACTACAAGCAGATCTGGGATCTGTACATCACCGATTCCACCTGCGACCCCAAGCTGCTGGCTTCCAAGACCGGCAATGATGCTGTTGCTGAGTTTGTGGGCAAGAAGGCTGTGTTCTACCAGAACGGCACCTGGGCTTACAATGACGTGAAGGATCTGGGCGATGACAATCTGGGTATGCTGCCCATCTACATCGGCGTGGACGGCGAGGAGAATCAGGGCCTGTGCACCGGTTCCGAGAACTTCTGGTGTGTCAACAACACCGCTTCCGAGGCCGACATTCAGGCTACTCTGGACTTCCTGTACTGGTGTGTCACCTCTGAGACCGGCACCAGCGCAATGGCTGACAAGATGGGCTTCGTCATCCCCTTCAAGAAGGCTAAGGACTCCACCAACCCCCTGATCACCATTGCAAACCAGTATGTGGCCGACGGCAAGACCAGTGTTGACTGGTGCTTCTCCACCATGCCTTCCGAGGAGTGGAAGAACGGCGTGGGCAGCGCTCTGACTGCATACGCAGCAGGCACCGGCAAGTGGGACGACGTTGTCACCGCATTTGTGGATGGCTGGGCCAAGGAGTACAAGCTGGCCAACGGCTAAGCCTTTGACTGGAGATCTCCCTAGGAATTAAAAAGGGAGGCGGGCGAAAAGTTCGCCCGCCTCCTTTCCTTTTTTATCAGACAGCTCCCTCAGGAGGTATATCATGCAAAAAGCCATTAGTAAATACTGGCCGATATTTGTGCTGCCTACTCTGGTCGCCTTTATTATCGGCTTCATCTGGCCCTTTATCTGGGGCGTTTATCTGTCCTTCCAGCGGTTCACCACCGTGTCCAAGACTACATTTGTGGGCATCCAGAACTACCTCTCGGTATTTCAGGATTCCACCTTCCTGCACGCTTTCGGCTTTACGGCGGTCTTTACCGTGGTGAGCACTGTGCTCATCAACGTGTGCGCCTTTGCCATTGCGCTGGTGCTGACCCGCGGCATCAAGGGCACCAACATCTTCCGTACCGTGTTCTTTATGCCCAACCTGATCGGCGGCATTCTGCTGGGCTATATCTGGCAGATCCTGCTCAACGGCGTGCTGGCTGTCTCAGACGCAGGCTGTGCGGCGCTGTTCTGCAAGGCCGCACTTCAGGCGTCGGCGCTGAATGTCGCCATCAACACAAAGCTCATGACGGACCGCGCCCATGCCGCCGCGCTGGACGAAAAATCGGCCCGGATGCTGGCGGAATATCTGCCGCTGGCCGACGAAGTCTACCAGTCCGTGGCAAGCCGCCTGCGGGCCTGATGCATAGAAAGGGAACGTATATGTCTACCATTTTGAAGGGTGCGCCCGTCGTGGCCGCCATGAACGAAGCAAATGCCGCCCGTTGCGCCGCACTGCGGGAAAAGGGCGTTGTCCCCACGCTGGCCGTCGTCCGGGTGGGCGAACGCCCCGATGACCTCTCCTACGAGAAAGGCGTCATGGCCCGCTGTGCAAAAGTGGGCGTCGAGGTGAAGCAGTTCCTTCTGCCCGCCGACGCTTCGCAGGAAGAGCTGCTGCGCGTCATTGCCGGCATCAACGCAGACGCTGCCATCCACGGCTGTCTGCTCTTCCGCCCCCTGCCCAAACAGTTTGATGACAGGACCATCCGCGCCGCACTCTCGCCCGAAAAGGACATTGACGGCATCACCGACGGCTCGCTGGCCGGTGTCTTCACCAACACTGCCGTCGGCTACCCGCCCTGCACGGCGCAGGCCTGTCTTGAAATTTTGAAATTCTACAACATTCCCCTCTCCGGCAGGCGGGCCGTCGTCGTGGGACGCAGCCTCGTGGTGGGCAAGCCCGCAGCCATGATGCTGGACCGGGAAAACGCCACCGTCACCCTGTGCAACTCCCGCACCC
>OLSK01001280.1_pt1 | contig 19261 bp, 16 predicted proteins | sample 1672781 | NCBI WGS metagenome assembly OLSK01 (sample SAMEA3136723, study PRJEB25190) | human gut metagenome | biome: human gut; feature: human-associated habitat; material: faeces | place: Austria | collected 2013 | reverse complement strand
GCGGTCTTCCGGTGCTGATTGTGGAGGAAGAATTGCTCGCGGGTCTCGATCTGGCGCGTGAGCGGTTTCGGAGCGTGCCGTTCGGCGGCCTGGGCGGCGGTGGCGAGGTGCGCTGCTTCCGTCCGGAAATGGTCATGACGATTCAGAACGGCCGGCTTCGGCAGACGGCGGACGTGTATGTCGCCCTCTATCCCGGCGCGATTCCGGGCCCGGAGCGCGCGCTTGCGCCGCCATGCTTCGCGCTGGTGCGCGGCTGGAGCGGAGAACAGGAAAGAAAACGAAAAGGAGTTCGATTATGAAAACGATTCGTCAGAATATATTCGGGTTGGTGGTTCAGATTCGGCGCGGAACGGTCTGCTATATCGGCGGAAGTGATCTTCTGCCGCCGCCGCTGACGCGCGAGGAGGAGCTTGCGATGATGCGCCGGATGAATGCAGGCGACGAAACGGCGCGCGCAACGCTGATCGAGCGGAATCTGCGTCTGGTGGTTTACATTGCGCGGAAGTTTGAAAACACGGGCATCAGCATCGAGGATCTGATTTCGATCGGCGCGATCGGGCTGATCAAGGCGGTGAATTCGTTCGATCCGGAGAAAAACATCAAGCTCGCGACCTATGCTTCGCGCTGCATTGAAAACGAGATCCGCATGCAGTTCCGGCGGGAGCGCAAGAGCGGGCAGACCGTTTCCCTGCAAGAATCCTTGGAGGCAGACGGGGACTCGGCGCTGACCTTAGCAGATGTGATACAGGACGGCTTTTGCATGGAGGACAGCTGTGAGCGGCAGGAGGATGTCCGGCGGCTGCGGCAGCTGCTGGACACTCTGCCCGCCCGGGAGCGGCAGATCTTACTGCTGCGGTACGGGCTGGCAGGGCAGCCGCCCCTGACCCAGCTGCAGACCGCCGGGCTGCTGGGCATCAGCCGCAGTTATGTTTCTCGGCTGGAGACCCACGCGCTGGAACTGCTGCGGCAGGCGTGGGGCAAAAACGGTTAGTTTTTCACTCCTGCAAAATTTTTAACTGCAATTCGTCCAGTTGTTCAAAAGTGTACAGGCGGTTGAAGGCCTCCACCAGTTCCTTTTTGGAAAGGCGCGGCGGCAGCCCCAGCGCATTCAAGAGTCTAGCCTTGCGCTCGGCGCTGCCGGGCTTGCCGGAAAGCCCCCACTCGTACAAATCAGTATAGGTGATCTGCCGCCCCGCCGGACGCGCCGGCGCGGCACCGGCTTCCGCGCCCAAAGCGTCCAACAGTGCCTGCCGCACAAGGGCGTCATCCACGCCCTCTACCCCCAGCAAGCCCTCCTTGCCGGGCTGCGCCTTTCGCTTTTCCTTGCCGTGGATGGCGGGCACATAAGCCTGCACCACGTTCTTTGCACCCACCATGTTGGTGATGTAGTTGCGGATGCGGAAGCCTGCCGCGTCCGAATCCGTAAGTAAGATCAGACCGTTTTTCTGCGCCAGCGCTCGGAACAGCTGCTGGCGCTGTTTGTCTTTATAAATGCCAAAACCATCCGTCAGCAGGATCATGGCATCGGTCAGATGCGCCAGACGGACGGCATCGTACTTACCCTCCACGATCAGCACCCGGTCGGTATGGATCATCTCGTTTTGCATCATCTTCCGCTCCCCGCCAGTGCCAGACGGCACAGTGCTGTTTCCAGCAGTGTCTGCGCCGCCACAGGCTGGCTTTTCAGGCTCTGGTCCAGCTCCAGCAGCACCTGCAAGCAGGCCTCCAGCTGGGGCAGGGTGTAGTGGGCAGCAGTTTCTGCCGAGCGCTTCAGCCGGTAGTCACTGCCCTTATAGCCAAAATCCTTGTGCACTGCACTGTAATTTTTCCGTTTTGCCGCCCCCAATTTGACCCGGTACAGATCTACATAGCTGCCGATCATCGCCGCTGTAATGGCGATGGGCTCCTGCTGCAGCCGCAGGAGGGTCTGTAACTTTTTGCAGGCTCCGGTGGCGTTTTTGGCGGTGATCATGCGGATCATCTCGAACACATCCGCTTCAAGGCTCACCGTGCCCATCTCTGCCACCATGGAGGCGCTCACGGTCTGGTAGCCGGACAGGGCACAGAGCTTATCCACCTCGTTTTCCAGCAGAAAGGGGTCCTCGCCGCAGCGCTCCAGCAATGCGGTGGCTGCGCCGTCCGGCAGGGTTGCGCCCTGCGCCTTTGCGCGCTCCATCATCAGATTTTTCAGTTCAAAGGGGCGGGGCTTTGCCAGTTCTTCCGTGTAGCCGATGGCTTTGCACTGGGCTTGCAGCTTTTGCGCCTGCTTGCCCAGCTTGATCTTTCCGCGTTCCAACGGGAATACGCTGCCCAGCACCGCCACGGCGTTTTCCAAGCTGGAAAGGGTACTGCACAACTCGTCCAGGTCCTTGCTGCCGTAGGCTGCGGGGTCTATTTCCGGCAGCACCACCACACGCCGGGTACCGAAAAAGGAGATGGTACCCGCTGCCATGATAAGCTGTTCCAGTTCCGGCGCAGCACCGTCCAGGATCGTGGCGTCCTCGTCGCTGTCTGCCGACAGCACCCGCACCGCCGCCGCCACTGCCTGCCGCACCAGATACCGCTCGCTGGAATAAAAATAGTAGACCGGGCAGCCCTTGTCGGCCAGCTGCCGGAGTTTTGCTTCCGTGGCCATGCAAATGCCCCTTTCCTGTTATAAAATGCTCCTTGTATTGTACCACACTCGGCCCGGATTGCAAAGCATCACTCAAGCCTTTCGCCGCCGGTGCGGCGCAGGCTGAGGGAGGCAGTGTACTGCGTTTCCGGCGGCATCCAGCTGTAACTGCGCAGCGCCAGCAGTTTTTGGTACTGCACTGTCTCCGGTTTTTTCGGCGTAGCGATCAGCCACTCCGTTTGCAGCGGCTGCGCCAGTTCTGCCTTGCCGCTTAAGGTCACAAACTGCCGGTTGCCGATGCTCAGCCGCACAAGACACCCTTCCCGGGTGCGCAGCAGTTCCACCGCCGCCGGGGTGCAGCGCAGCTTGCGGCTGGCATTGACCGGCAGACGCTCTGCCCGGATGCCCTGCTGCGCGGGCAGGGTGCAGGCGGTTTTTGCATTCATGCGCAGGTCTACCACCAGTTCCACAGTGCGCACGCCCCGCCGCGCTAGCTGGTTTTCCACCGCACGCTGGGCGGCGCTACCGCCCCGGAACAGTACCACTGCCCGGTCGTTCTGGGCAATTACCACCGCAGGCGCCTGTGCGCTGCCCACAAGGTCGATGTGCACCACGTCCCGGCTGAGGGCGTTGCCCAGCCCGATGCCCACCGCTGCCGCCAGCAAAATGCCCGGCAGAGCCACCCGCAGACGCACCCGCCAGCGGAAAGCCAGCACCCCAAGCCCGCACAGCAGCAGACAGACCAGCGCTGCGTAGACGGTATCAAAGTAAATGGCTGCCCCGGGCTTTGTGCTGAGCCAGACCGCCCAGCCGTTCAATAGCCCTGTGAGCAGGTCTGCCGCCCGGGAAAGCACCCCGTGCACCGGTGCCAGCCACGGCACCAGTCCCACAAAGGCTACTGCCAACCCCAACAGAAGCAGCGGCTGCACCATCCACAGCACCGCGATGCTGGAGACCACCGCCCACGCGCTGACGCTCAGGCCCCGCAGCACCAGCACCGGGAAGGTAGCCGCCGAGGCGCAGGCGGCAATGCAGGCACTCTCTACAAGACCCTGCACGCCCTTCGGCAATTTGCTGTACCACGGGCGTCTGACCGGCTTTTGCAAATTTTCCCCTGCTTTGACCCAGAAGCGCCTGTCGTGGGCGTCCCGCATCCGGCGGATGCAGGCGTTGCCTGCCACCGTGCCCACCACTGCCGCAAAGGAGAGTTCAAAGCCGATATCCCACACCGCATAGCTGTTGGCGGCGGTCATCAGGATGCCTGCCGCCGCCAGCGAGGTAAGGGCGTCCGGCGGTCCCCACACCCACACGCCCAAGGCGCTGACCCACACCGCCACGGCGGCGCGGCGCACCGAGGGCGTAAAGCCGGTCACGCCCATCAGCACCAGCGCCAGCAGACTTTTCCAGACCGTGCGCCGTCTGCGGCGGCGATAGCTCTGCTCCCAGCGATAGGGCAGTAAAACACTCAGAATATCCCCGCACAGGATGGAAACGTGCATGCCGCTGACCACCAGCACATGGGAAAGCCCCGCGCCCCGGTAGGCGCTGCGCAGCTGTGCCGAAAGCCCGCTGCGGTCGCCCACCGTCATGGCAGCCAGCACGCCGCCGGTGTCCCGGTGCATGGCACGGCACAGGCTCTCGCTCAGTTTTTGCTGCAAGCGGTGGGTGCGGGCACGGAAGCTGCCGCTCTCGCCCAGTACGGTGAGCTGCGGCTTTTCGGCCAAGGGCTCTGCCTGCAAGGCGATGCCGTCCGCGTACTGCGCCGTCTGTTCTTCCATGTCCGGTTGTTGCAGCGCGAACCAGCCCTGTACCCGCTGCCCTGCCGTGCAGGCGGGCAGCTCCGCACAGGCTATGCAGAAGCTCGCCGGGCTGCCGTTCACACTTTCCACCCACAGGGTCGCGTCCACTGTGTCCGAAAAATAGTTACTGTCCGCGCGCTCCACCTCGGCGGTCAGCAGCACGGTGCGCCCGGCGTAGTTTGCCCGGGTACGCTCCAGCCGGGCGTTTGTAGTGTACACCGCGCAAAGCCCGGCCAGTGCGCCCAGCAGCAGGCAGACCGCCAGCTTGCGGCTGCCATCCGGGATGCAAAGCAGCAGCAAAAAGGCAACAAAAAATGCCGCAAACGGCATAAAAAACTCCGTTTGCGGCAAAAAAGTCCATAGGAAACTAAGGCCCATCATTCCGGCGCAGAACGCGCAGAGCGGGCGGCGCATCCCGGCTTAGTGGAAGAACAGGGGCAGCGGCTCAAGGAAGATGATATCCTTGCGCTCAGAAGCGTCGCCCTCGGCCAGAACAGCGGCCTGACCCACGATGGTGCACTGGGTCTTTTCTGCCAGCGCGTCCAGTGCCTTCAGAGAGCCGCCGGTGGAGATGACATCGTCCACCACCAGCACACGCTTGCCGTTCATCTTTTCCAGCTCCTTGCGGTCGATGACCAGCTTCTGCTTACCGGCAGTGGTAATGGACTGATCCTCCACCACCACAGGGTCCGGCATATACAGCTTGACACCCTTGCGGGCGCAGATATAGGGCTTGCCGCTCTGGCGGCTCATCTCGTGTGCCAGCGGAATGCCCTTGGCCTCGGCGGTGAGCAGGATATCAAAATCCGGGCACTTCTTCAGCAGCTCCGCAGCAGCGGCCACGGTCAGCTCGGCATCACCCAGCATGATAAATGCGGCAATGTCCATGTGGTCGTTCACCTTGCAGATGGTCAGCTCACGGGTCAGGCCTGCAACGTGCAGGGTATAAGTTTCAGCCATAATCAAAATCTCCCTTTCGTATTGGAATCAGACAGGCAGTTTTTCGCCGCCCAGAACATGGAAATGCAGATGCTTCACGGTCTGGCCTGCGTCCTCGCCCACGTTGGAGATGATGCGGTAACCGTTTTCCAGCCCCTGCTCCTTGGCCAGCTTTGCGATGACGGTGAAGATGTGGCCCAGCAGAGCACCATCCTCCTCGGTCAGCGCAGCGGCAGAGGAGATGTGCTTGCGGGGAACCACAAGGAAATGCACCTTTGCCTGCGGATTGATGTCGTAGAATGCCACTACCTGGTCATCCTCGTACAGCTTTTTAGAGGGGATCTTGCCCTCTGCGATCATGCAAAACAGACAATCTTCCATGGGGGAACACTCCTTCCTGCTTCTACAAAAGCCCGCCACCCGGCGCGCATCCGGCACCGGGCGGGGACATGGATCTTTTTAGCCCAGAGCCTTCTTGACGATAGCGCTCACAGAAGCCAGTGCCTCGTCGATCTTGGTCTCGTCCTTCAGACCGGCCATTGCAAAGTCCGGCTTGCCGCCGCCCTTGCCGCCGGCAATAGCAGACAACTCCTTGACCAGCACACCGGCCTTCAGGCCCTTTTCCTGTGCCAGCTTATTCACGGTAACAGCCATGGTGATCTTATCCTCAGCCTTGCCCACCAGAACAGCCACCACGGGGTTCACGGCCTTGTCGCGGATGCTGTCGCACATGCCGCGCAGGGTGTCGCCGGTAGTACCGGTAAAGTATGCAGAGGCGATCTTCACGCCGTCTGCTTCCTCGGCATTGTCAAACAGGCTGTCCACCTTGGAGGCGGCGATCTTTGCCTTCATCTCCTCCAGCTCGCGGCTCATGGCCTTGTTCTCGGCCATCACAGCCTCGGCACGGGCGGGCAGAGCAGCCACGTTGTTGGCCTTCAGGGTGTTGGCCACATCATGCAGCATGGCCTCCTGCAGGTTTGCACGGATCAGCAGGTTGCGGCCGGTGACGGCCTCGATACGGCGGATGCCGGCAGCCACAGAGGACTCGCTGACGATCTTGAAGCCGCCGATCTGGGCGGTGTTCTTGACGTGGGTGCCGCCGCAGAACTCGGTAGACCAGCCCTCGATATCCACCACGCGGACCACCTTGCCGTACTTTTCGCCAAACAGAGCCATTGCGCCCAGTTTCTTGGCTTCCTCCACCGGCATCTCCTGCACGGTGACGTTCATGGAGTCAAAGATCTTATCGTTGACGATCTTCTGCACCCGTGCCAGTTCCTCGGGGGTCACGGCGCTGAAGTGGGTAAAGTCGAAGTGGGTGATGGAGGCATCCTGATAGGAACCAGCCTGATGCACATGGTCGCCCAGCACCTCACGCAGGGCAGCCTGCAGCAGGTGGGTAGCGGTGTGGTTGCGGGCAATGGCCATGCGGTAGCCCTTGTCCACCTGTGCGGTCAGCACATCGCCCACCTTCACGATACCGCTTTCCAGCACGCAGGTGTGGACGTAGTAGCCCTTGGGGGTCTTTTTCACGTCCAGCACGCGCAGGCTGCACTCGGCACCGTTCAGCACGCCGTGGTCGGCAGCCTGACCGCCCATTTCTGCGTAGAAGGGGGTCTTATCCAGCACCACCAGCACGCCGTCCTTTGCCTCCTCGTCGGTGGCAATGGCATCGGTCAGGGTCTCTTCATCGCTCAGCGCCACAACAGTGCCCTTGTCGGTCAGGGTGTCGTAACCGGTAAAGACGGTGGGCTCAGCCTCCAGTGCGCCGAACAGATCCTCGCTCCAGCCGGAGATGTTCTTCTTCAGACGCTCAGCGCGGGCGCGCTCCTTCTGCTTCTTCATCTCTGCGTGGAAGCCGTCCTCGTCGATCTCCAGACCCTGCTCGGCGGCGATCTCCTTGGTCAGATCCAGCGGGAAGCCGAAGGTATCGTTCAGCTTGAAGGCGTCCATGCCGCTCAGCAGCTTCTGGTGTGCCTTCTCCAGACGGTCGATCATGTTGTTCAGGATGTTCATGCCGGCATCGATGGTGCGGGCAAAGTTTGCCTCCTCGGTGCCGATGACCTTCTTGATATAGGCGTCATGCTCGCGCAGCTCGGGGTAGGCGGACTCGCTGGACTGGATGACGGTCTCCACCAGATCCACGAGGAAGGGGTGGTCGATGCCCAGCATACGGCCGTGGCGGGCGGCACGGCGCAGCAGACGGCGCAGCACATAGCCGCGGCCCTCGTTGGAGGGCAGGATGCCGTCAGACACCATAAAGGTGCAGCTGCGGATATGGTCGGTGATGACGCGGATGGAGATATCGGTCTTGGGGTCCTGCTTGTAGGTCTTGCCTGCAATGTGCTCCACATGGTGCAGCACACTCTGCACGGTATCCACCTCGAACAGGTTGCCCACGTTCTGCATCACGCAGGCCAGACGCTCCAAGCCCATGCCGGTATCAATGTTGGGGCGTGCCAGACGCTCGTAGTGACCCTTGCCGTCGGCATCGAACTGGCTGAACACGAGGTTCCAGATCTCCATATAGCGGTCGCAGTCGCAGCCCACGCCGCAGGTCGGCTTGCCGCAGCCGTACTCGGGGCCGCGGTCAAAGTAGATCTCGGAGCAGGGGCCGCACGGGCCGGAGCCGTGCTCCCAGAAGTTGTCCTCCTTACCCAGACGCACCATGTGGTCCGGGGCGATGCCAACCTTCTTGGTCCAGATATCGTAGGCCTCGTCGTCCTCCTCATACACAGAGATGTGCAGACGGTCCTTGGGGATAGCCATCCACTCGTCACTGGTCAGGAACTCCCAAGCCCAAGGAATGACCTCGTCCTTGAAGTAATCCTGGAAGGAGAAGTTGCCCAGCATCTCAAAGAAGGTGCCGTGGCGGGCAGTGATGCCCACACGCTCGATATCCGGGGTGCGGATGCACTTCTGGCAGGTAGTCACGCGGTGGCGGGGCGGCTCCTCCTGTGCCAGGAACCACTTCTTCATGGGAGCCATGCCGCTGTTGATCAGCAGCAGGCTGGGGTCGTTCTTGGGTACCAGGGGGAAGCTGTCCAGACGCAGATGACCCTTGCTTTCAAAGAAGCTCAGGTACTTTTCGCGCAGTTCATTCAAACCGGTCCATTGCATAGATCTTTCTCTCCTCAATTGTCTTTGGCGTTTGTGCGCCGTTTTTATGCTGTTATGGCAGAGGGGCGGCACGGAGAAAAACAAAAAACAGCCCTCATCCCAAAAGGGACGAAGGCTGCTTGTGCATCAAACTCCGTGGTACCACCCAAATTGCAAAGGATCACTTGTCCCCTGCCGCTTTCGGCGCATTAACGCTGCGCAGCGTCCGGTTTGCATTCGCCGGAAGCTCCGGGGTGGCGTGAAATGATCCCGACCGGAGCACCTTACAGCCGTGGGCGCTCTCTCTGGACGGTGGTGTGTGCATTTCTGACCCCATCATTGCCATCTGTCATAATTTTACATTCCGCAAGGCAGGCGAAATGCCCCTTTGCGTACAGCTAAATTATAGCATACGCAAAACGTTTGTCAACGGTTTTGAGCAAAATTTACGGCACCCAGATGCGGCGCACCTCCAGCACCTTGCCGCCCTGCACCACCAGCGTGGTATTATAGGTGGTCCAGTTATCGGGGTCTGCATTGATCGCTGCTGCCACCGCATCCGCGCCCGTAGTCTCCACGGCTTCGGCCTGCGGGTCGGCAGAACTGTCCTTCAGCACTACATCCTCTGCCAGCGGCATCTTCTTTTCTCCCATCTCGTAATAGAGCGGGTAATCGTCAAAGGTCATCGTCCGGTAGGTGTCATCATCCTCCAGCTTCAAGTCCAGCCCGCCGGGCTGCTCTATGCCGCCGTTGATGCTTACAAGATGGTATTCGTCATTTTTTTCGATGCTCGTCACCGCATTGTTCACGACCTGATTCCATGCCGCACCCTCTTCGTGGAAGGTGATCTTGTCGCCAACGGCAAGGTTTTCAATATCTTCTTTTTTATAAAGGTCGTAGCTGAACACCTTTGCAATCAATTTGCCGTCCTGTACGCCGGAGGTAATGGAGGCAGAAACAAATGTGGTGGTCTGCGTGTCATCAAGGTCATCCAGTGTCCATGTCAGCAGATTGATTGGCTCTGTAACGCCTTCTTCTGCCACATGGGACGAGGCCGGCACTGCACTGGATGCGGGGGTGCTGGCGGGGGTGCCGGAGCCGCCGCAGGCCGTCAATGCGATACCCGCAGCCAGAACAGCCAGAATCTTATATTTCAGGTTCATAAAAATACCTTCTTTCTTGACGCGGTAGATTTATTCCGCTACAATAAAAACGAATCAAGAACCCATTCTATTGCAACTGATTTTAAGATAGAGAGGAATTTCCCGTGAAAATTTTAAAAGTAAAGTGTCTTGCCCCCACCCGGCTGGACAATTATCTGACCCAACAGTACCCCGCCCTGACCCCCGGCCGCCTGAATAAGGCGCTGCGGGAGAACAAGATCAAGCTGAACGGCAAAAAGCAGCCGCTTTCCACCCGCGTGATGGCGGGCGACGAGATCAAGCTGTTCATCCTGGACGATGTGCTGGACGCCGACCGCCGGGTGGAAGGCCCCGCGTGGAAGAACGCCCGCACCCCGGCGCAGGTGGTGTACGACTGCCCGCAGATCCTGATCGTGAACAAGCCCGCCGGCGTTGCGGTGGATGGCCCGGAGGACGATACTCTGCTGAACCGTGCGCTGCTGTACCTGAACAAGCAGGGCGAGTACAAGGAGAACGACCTGTACACCCCCGCCTTGTGCCACCGGCTGGACACCGGCACCAGCGGCCTTGTGATCATTGCCAAGACCCCGGAGGCCGAGGAGCTGTTCCTTTCCGCCATCAAGAACCGTGAGGTGCAAAAGACCTACCTCTGCGTCACCTTTGGCCGTCCCATGCCGCCGGACGCCACCTTGGGCGGTTACCTGCTGAAGGACGCTGACCGCGGCATCGTGAAGATCGTGGAGGATAAGCAGCCCGGTGCCAAGGAGGTGGAGACCCGGTACGAGACCATCGCCGTCTCCGGCCGTCTGGCCCTGCTGAAGGTGCAGCTGATCACCGGCCGCACCCACCAGATCCGCGCCCACATGGCAAGCATCGGCTGCCCCATCCTTGGCGACAGCAAGTACGGCAACAACAGCGCCAACCGGGAGCTGAAGCTGAAGTATCAGGCACTGTGCGCATGGGAGCTGACCATGCCCCGCTTCACCCAGCCGGACTTTGCCTTCCTCAGCGGCAAGACCTTCCACGCCCCGAAGCCGTGGTATTACCAGCAGGTGCTGGACGGCACTTTGAAGTAAGACGATTTTCAGCAGCTGCCGTTCTCCACTTCGACCCCTCTCGTGAAAATACAATGCCGGGCAGACCGCAGTCTGCCCGGCATTGTTCTATAAATAAGATTCTTTCCGCTGAATATGGCCAGAGCAAGGCGGAGGCCATTAAAATCGTTCTCTACGCAGAAAAATCAGACCCGCACCATATCCGGGGTGATCTCCGCCAGCGTATGGGCACCGCACATCTGCATGGTGTCGGCCAGTTCCCCGGCCAGCTTGTCGATGTAGCACTTTACGCCCTCTGCGCCGCCGCCGTAGACAGCAGTCACGAAGGGGCGGCAGATCAGAACGCCGTCTGCACCCAGTGCCAGTGCCTTGAACACATCCACACCGGTGCGGATGCCGCCGTCCACCAGCACCTTCACGCCGGTGCCCTTGAGGGCTGCGGCGATCTCCGGCAGCACCTCGGCGGTGGCGGGGCACTGATCCAGCACACGGCCGCCGTGGTTGGACACCACGATGGCGGCGGCACCGGCCTGCTTTGCCTTCAGTGCGCCCTTAACGGTCATCACGCCCTTGACGATGAAGGGACGCTCGGCCAGCTGCACGATCTCGGCCAGTTCCTCCACGCTCTTGCTGCCGGCGGGCGGGGTCATGTTCTTCAGGAAGGGCAGACCCGCTGCGTCCACATCCATGGCCACGGCAAAGCAGCCGCTGGCCTTGGCCTGTGCCATTTTCTCGCGGATGGTGTCGATGTTCCACGGCTTGATGGTGGGCACGCCGCAGCCGCCCGCAGCGCCAATGGCGCGGGTGGCCATCTCCATCACGGTGGGGTTGGTGCCGTCGCCTGTAAAGGCTGCAATGCCGTTTTCTGCACAGGCGCGCACCAGTACATCGTTATAGGTCATATCGGTGTAGGTATCGGAGTAGTGCAGGTTCACCGCGCCCACAGGGCCCGCAAAGAAGGGATAGCGGAAGCTTTTGCCGAACAGCTCCAGCGTGGTGTCCGGTGCACCGCCGGGGCACAGGGTGTCCATGTTCACCCGGATATCTGCCCACTTATTATAATTGCGGATAGCGGTATCGCCCACACCCTTGGCACCCGGACCGGGGATCTGGTTTTTACAGGCCACGCCGTTGCACACCGGGCAGGCCTTGCAGTATTGACCAATGCAGGTACGGGCATTGGCAAGCACTTCAGAATAAGTCATAAAAGCATCCTCCTTATATTTCCCGCCGCTGCGGCACAAAACGACCCACCGCAGTGCTCTTTGCCCTCAATATAGACCTATTTTAAAGGTGCGTCAAGGGCTTTTTGTGCTTTCCATCCATGCGGCAGAACACTTTCTCGCGTTTTTTCGTCATTTTTAAAAAAGTCCGATTTTTTTCAAAAAAATCCTTGACAAAAAGCCTGCTTTCAGGTATTATAGTGGAGCGCCAAGGGCACCCGCCCAAAGGCAGAACAGAAGATGTGGAAAGATGGCTGAGTTGGTCTAAGGCGCACGACTGGAAATCGTGTAACGTGTCAAAAGCGTTCTGGGGTTCGAATCCCCATCTTTCCGCCAGAAACCTGAAACAGAAATGTTTCAGGTTTTTTGTTTTGTCCGCAGTTTGCGGTGCTTGACATTTGCGGGCAGTTCCGTTATGCTGGAACAAATACGTTTTACCGGAAGGAGAGGTTTTCCCATGGCATCTTCCCACAAAAAGCGCACCGGTCTGCGTGCGGCGCTAATTGTTCTGCTGTGTCTGGTTCTGGTGTGCGCGGTGGCTGCGGCAGTGCTGTACAGCTTGGTCAGCCGCAAGGTCAAGGCATTCCAGAGCGGTGCCAGCTTTGCGCTGGACTACACCATCACCTCCACCGAGGCCGAGCCCCCCGCCCTTTACGCCCTGCTGGACAAGTTCGGCGGCACCACCGGCAGTCTGACCGGCCAGTACACCCCCCGGGCAGTGCAGCTGGCGCTGTACCCAACGGGCACCAGCACCGTCAACGATGCCCCTCTGACCCGGATGTACATCAGCGAGGAAGAGACCCTTTACGACGCCGGACAGCTGTACAACAAGCTGCGCAGCACAGTTGTAGCCGAGTATCCGCTGGCAAGCCTGCTGCTACCGGGCTGGTCGCTGGGCAGCTATATCTCCCAAGACCAGCTGGCCACCCTGCTGGGGGTAGACCCCGCCGCCACCGGCTTGCAGCAGGTGAACGACTTCCAGCTGGACTTGAAACAGCTCAAAACCGTGCAGCCCGCCAACGCCAAGGAGGGTTACCTCTACCTTCAGCTGCCGAACCTCGCCGCCGGGGAGGATGCGCCGCAGCTGATTCTGGGCATCGAAAAGCAGGGTCTGCTCAAGACCCTGTCCCCCAAGGTGCACATCCTGCTGGACGTGCCCGCCCACCATATCCATGCAGAACTTTCCGGCACGGTGACTGCCTCCCAGACCGTGGTGACCGCCCCTACTTCCCGGATGCAGGACTCTGACGTGGAAAGCCTTGTGCAGCTGCGCAAAACCATCGAGAGCATCGTGCAGTTCGTGCAGACCGCTGCCCAGAGCGATGATGCTGCCTCCCCTGCTGCATAAAAAGCTTCTATAAACGCAAAAAATCGGACAGACCGCGGTCTGTCCGATTTTTTGCGTTTTATGATTTCTTACTTCTTTACGGTCTTTTTGCAGGGTGCACGCTTTGCCTTGGGCTTTGCGGCGGCAGGGGCAGTCTTGGCTTCCGCTGCGGGCGCTGCCTTGGCAGCCGGTTCAGCCTTAGTAACAGGCTCGGCCTTGGTCTCCACAGCGGGCGCAGCCTTCACCTCTGCGGCGGGGGCGGCAGGCTCAGCCTTTGCCTTAGCAGCCTTCTTCGCAGCGGGCTTTTCTGCCTTGACCGGCTCTGCAGCCTTTGCGGCGGGCGTAGCGGGCTTCTCCTCCACCTTCTTGGTGGTGCGGGGCTTGCGGGCTGCGGGCTTCTTGGCGGGAGCGGCTTCCTTGGCCGGTGCGGCCTTCGTCTCGGCAGCGGGTGCTGCTTGTTCAACCTTGGCGGCACGCTTTACGCGGTCCTTTACCTCAGAGATGACCCACAGCTGGTCACCACCGCCGGGCACCTCCTGCCAGATCTGCAGCACAGCGCCCACCTCGGCACCGATGCCCACGGTATCCACGCACTTGCCGCCTGCCCAAGAAGAGCGCAGACGCACGGTGCCCTCCGGCGTGTGCTCCACCTTCCACATCTGGGACGTGCCGCCCACGTCCTCCCACAGGTGCAGCCATGTGCCGTTGGCAGTGCCGGTCATGGTCAGATCCAGCAGCTTGCCGGAGGCACGGTTGCGGATGCGGTACACACCATCGCCCTCGCGGACAAAGCTCCACTCCTGTTCGGGCTTGTGGTCATACTTGCCCAGACGGACAGTGCCGCCGTCCTTGCTGCCCTCCACTGCCTGAATGACATTGCCGGTGTGAGCGGCAATGGTATAAAAGCGGTCGGCCTCGATCACAGTTTGTGCTACGGATTTCATGTACAAATCCCTCCCAATCATAAAATGCACAGATTTTTCCAATTCCTTCTTATAAAGAATACCACATATCGTGATTTTTCACAAGCAATTCGACAATTCTTTAGCATTTTATATAGAAAGCACCCTGTTTTCACCTGCTTTTTCGCCCCTTCGCAGGGGAGAAAGGGCCGTTTTTCTCCCTCTCGACATTTTGCCGCAACTGCGTTATACTGTTTCTATCAGGACTATCTGCCGCTCTGGAAGGGGCGGCTTTCTCGTTTTTGAAGGAGGATATTTGCCCATGACCCAGCAGGACCGCACTGCGGTACAATATCATAAAATGACCGAGACCTCTATCCCCCGGCTGATTCTCAGTCTGGCCGCGCCCACGATTTTAAGTATGCTGATCACCAGCATCTACAATCTGGCCGATACCTTTTTTGTGGGGCGCATTTCCACCAGTGCTTCCGGCGCGGTGGGTGTCGTTTCCAGCCTGATGGCCATCATTCAGGCGCTGGGCTTTATGCTGGGGCACGGCTCCGGCACCATCATCAGCCGCCGCTTGGGCAGTCAGGATACCCACGCCGCCACCCGCTTTGCTTCCACCAGCTTTTTTACGGCGCTGGCCTTTGGCGTAGTGCTGGCGGTGGTCGGCCTTGCCACCCTGCCGGACTTTATGATGCTGCTGGGCAGCACCGAGACCATTCTGCCCCACGCCTGCGCCTACGCCCGCCCCATCCTGCTTGCCGCACCGCTGATGATCTCCAGTCTGGTGATGAACAACATTCTGCGGTATGAGGGCAAGGCGAACCTTGCCATGGTCGGGCTGGTCACCGGCGGACTGCTGAACATTGCACTGGACCCGCTGTTCATGTTCGCTTTAGGGCTGGGCACTGCCGGTGCCGGCATTGCCACCGCGCTCAGCCAGACCATCAGCTTTGGCATTCTGCTGTATATGTTCCTGCGGGGCAAAACGGTCAGCCAGTTCCGGCTTTCCGCCGTTACCCGGGAGCCGCGCGAGTTTTTGCAAATCCTTGCAGGCGGCGCGCCCAGCTTTGGCCGACAAGGGCTGAACAGCATCGGCGGGATGCTGCTGAACATTGCCGCCCGCAGCTACGGCGACGCCGCCGTGGCGGGCATGAGCATCGTGTCCCGCATTTTTATGTTCATCCTCTCGGTAGCCATCGGCGTGGGACAGGGCTTGCAGCCGGTGGCGTCCTTTAACTACGGCGCACGCAAATACCACCGGGTACGGCAGGCTGCCATCTTTACCCTGAAAGCCGCCTTTGTGCTGCTGGTGGTGCTGATCGCGGTGTGCTGGTGGAACGATGAGACTTTAATCCGCCTGTTCCGGGACGACCCGGCGGTCACCGCCGTGGCGCTGCCTGCCTTCCGCTACCAGTGCTTTGCCGTCCTTTTGCAGCCGGTGATCGTAGTGGCCAACATGACCTTTCAAAGCGTGGGCAAGGCCGGGCGTGCCACCTTTCTGGCCTGCTGCCGACAGGGCGTGTGCTTTATCCCGCTGATCCTTGTACTGCCCCGGGTGCTGGGACTTGTGGGTGTGGAGCTCTGCCAGCCCATTGCGGATGCGCTCACCTGCTTCATTTCTCTACCCTTTTTGCTGGCCTTTCTGCGGCAGCTGGAGCAGATGGACAAGGCAGAAGCGTCCCATGCCCCGGCGCAGCTGTAATGCAATTGTAACCGTTTTTAGCCGCATTTTTCTGCAAGTTCTGCAATGAAAAATGCGGCTGTTTCGTATTCTGAGTGAACGGAAAAAATTTCCTCCCTGTTTTTTGCAAAGGAGTGGTTTTTATGAAGCGTGTTGTCTTGCGTATCGGCTGCGGGGCAGTCTGCACTGCCCTTGCCCTTACTTTAGGCTGCGGCTGTACCCTGCTGCCGCCCGCCACCGGCGTGCCGGGCGCTGCAAGCTCTGCGGTTTCGGTACCTACGGACGACAACGGCAAACCCCTGTACGACCCTGCCGTGCTGAACGATAGCCGTTTGCGGGTGCTGTACTGCGACAGCCGTTCCGGAAGCAGCACCACCATCCTGTGCGGCAGCACCCCGCTGCACCAGTCTACCCGCAGTGAGAACGTCTCGCTGGTGGAGGACAGTGTCACCGGCACCGCAGACTACTGGCTGCGCAGTTGGTCCGACCCCACCGGCCGGGGCGGACGCCGCACCGCCCTGTACGACAAGACCGGCACCGAAGTAATGTCCTTTGAGGGCGAGCAGAGCGCCACCCTGCAAAACGGCCTGCTGGTGCTGCAGGAGAGCCGCCTGATCGATGGCGGATACGTCCCGGAGTCCGGTTATGGCACCTGTCAGGTCATCGACCTTGCCACCGGCGCAGCGCTGCCGGTACCGGAAGGTGCATACAGCTGCACCCTATGCGGCGATAAGCTGGTGTTCAGCTGCTACGCCCGCCCGGAGGGACTGGACGATTACGACTGGGATACCGACTACCAGCAGAACCGCTGGGTGGTGGTGCAGGAGAAGGACGGCACCCCCGTCTACCGCGCCGAGGCCGCCTCGGCATACCGCCTTTTCTACGACAGCGACACCCTGAGCGACTGGGTGAAGCTGGACGTTGCCACCGGAGAGGAAACCACCGACCAAATCCTGTACAACACCCAGACCGGCGAGCAGTACACGGGCTTTTTGCAGGTCTATCCGGGTGGTCTTGCCAGCTTTTCCACCAGTGACGGCCGGTACGAACTGCGGGACATGACCACAGAGGACCGCCCGGGAAATCCTGGCTGGCCTGATCTCCACCTTTGACGAGCAGCCCAGCCAGTATTTCCCGGGCTATGTGGTAACATGGCACAGCGGCGAGGGCCATGGCTACGAACTCTATGATTTGGAGACAGGCGCAAAGACCCCGCTGTACGATGTGGACGCCACCGACAACACCGTAGCCGTCTACGCGCTGGACGGCAGTCTGCGGGTGTACAGTAAGGACAACGGCAAGCTGCTGACCGACACCACCGTAGAACCGGTGGAGCACCAGCAGCGAGTACGGATGAGCAACTGCGGCACCGGCTACGTCTGGCTGGAATTGCAGGATAACGACCGCTACGAGACCACCGCCACCCGGCTGTACGGCCCGCAGGGGCTTGTCAGCGACCTGACCGCCCTGCAGGGCAAGTACAGTTACGTCAACTACCTGACCACCGACCCCGACGGCAGACCCATGTTCTACGGCAGCCGCGCCGCTGCGGGCAGCGCCTACGGCAGCGTATGCGATGTGCTGAATGCAGACGGCAAGGTGGTGCTGCAGGGACTTTCCAGCTGCACCGGGTACTATTCCAACAGTCTGAATGCCCTGCCCGACCATGTGTTTGCCGCACAGCGGGGCTTCTATGTGGGCTGGATGGACACGAGCGGCAACTGGCTGTACTGCCAGAGCATTTTCTCGTCTGCCACTGCGGACGATGTACCGAGTTATGGCTATTGAGTTAGGAGGGCTTTCTTATGAAAAACGCTAAAATTTCCCGCCGCAGCTTTCTGCTGGGGCTGGCTGCCTGCTCCGCCGCCGGGGTGCTGACCGCCTGCAAGGGCACGGATGCGCCCTCCGGCAGCACCGCTTCCTCTGCCGCAGAGCCGCCCGCGTCCTCTGCAGCGTCCTCGACTGTGCAGCAGCCTGAGCCGTTCCTGACCGTGGATGAGTTTCCCCCGCTGGACGGCAGCACCGCCTGCATCCCGCTGATGGCGCAGATGCTGGCCGATACCACCGGGATGGACTTGGAGGAAGCCCGCAGCAGCATTACGGTAAGCACCACCGCCTACGCATGGGAGAACTTTGGCCTGTACGACACCACCACCCGGATGCTGGTGGTGTACGAAGCGCCGGACTATGTAAAAGAAGAGCTGCAGGAAGCCAATGTGCAGCTGGAGCAGAAGCCCATCGGGGTGGACGCGCTGGTGTTCATCGTCAACGAGGATAACCCCGTGCAGGCGCTTACCCAGCAGCAGCTGCGGGATATCTATGCCGGAAAGATCACCAACTGGAAGGATGTGGGCGGCAAGGATCAGGAAATCGTTGCCTTCCAGCGCGGCGAGGACTCTGGCAGTCAGACCCTGTTCAAAAAGCTGCTCATTCAGGGCGGCGAACTGATGACCCCGCCCTCTGAGCTGGCTCCCGCCGCCATGGGCGAGCTGGTGGACAGCATTGCCGATTACAACAACAGCGCCAATGCCATCGGCTTTTCCGTATATTACTACATCGACCAGATGTACTCTAAGCCCGGTCTGCGGCTGCTGACGGTGGACGGTGTGACCCCCAGTAACGACACCCTTGCCGACGGCAGCTACCCCTTGTGCAACGATTTCTACGCTGTCATCCACCCGGATGCCGCCGCCGACAGCCCGGAGCGCCGCCTGTACGACTGGCTGGACACCGACGCCGGGCAGGACTGCATCAAAAAGTCCGGCTATGTGGCCGTCGGCCCGCAGACCACCGTCACCATCGTGGATTGAAATTGACAGACCTTCTCTCGTCTGCTACAATAAAGGCAGGATTTTGTCGATCTTTATGCAGCAGAATGCCGAAAGGAAGGTCTTACTATGGAACATCCCTCTCACCCGGTAGAAAGCCACTGGCGTACCTCCCTGCGCAACCGCATTATTCAGGCTTCCAGTCTGCTGGAGGTGCTGTTGTCCGGGCTGGTGCTGATCGGTCTGCTGCTCAGCGTTGTGCCCCTCATCCGCTGGATGCCCGGCCTGCTGTTCGATGGCAACGAAGCAGAGATCCGCACCTTTCTGGAGCGCAGTCTGGACATTGTGATCGGCATCGAGTTCATCAAGATGCTGGCTAAGCACAGCCCCGGCAGCAGCCTTGAGGTGCTGCTTTACGCCATTGCACGCCATCTGGTGGTGGGGCACGATTCCGCCGTGGAGAACCTGCTCAGCGTTGGCGCGATCGCACTGATCTTCATCGTGCGCAAGTTCTTCTTTGTCCCTGCCTTCGGTGCGCACCTGCCGGACGGTCACCCCGCGCCGGATCTTACCCCCGCCCAGAGCGGCATTCCCGCCGACTGGTTCCGTCGGCGGCATTCCGAAGCAAAGCCTGAGGAAGAGACCGAGACAAAGGAATAAGCATATACAAAAACCACCCCGCAGCGGCCGGTGAACGGCTGCT
>OLSK01001273.1_pt1 | contig 19323 bp, 19 predicted proteins | sample 1672781 | NCBI WGS metagenome assembly OLSK01 (sample SAMEA3136723, study PRJEB25190) | human gut metagenome | biome: human gut; feature: human-associated habitat; material: faeces | place: Austria | collected 2013 | reverse complement strand
CATCGGGCATTATCTGAACATAAAACACTACCAATAAGTTGGAGTCATTACCCGCTATTGGCATAAATTAACTGTTCCTCAAAGGGCGAAACGATCCAGACAGGACTGGTGAGTAAGTCCAGGGTATTGAAGTTGTGCGTAATCATTGAGATCCCATTATTTTTATCAATTTTTGTTGCTATCCGATCGCAAAAAAGCCACGTCATATGATCAGATAATTCTGATAATGATAGACGCTATTTAACACTTCACACGGTTTGTATACGGAAAAGCATTTTGCTTTTTGTATTCAATTTAGACAGAATTTTATTAATCATTTCAGGGTAATGGGGTGATGAGATGTTGCGTAACAGGGCCAGAAGGCTAGACTACAAAATAATGCGTTGATGATGGAGGCACTGTGGAAGCGATTAAGGGATCGGACGTTAATGTCCCGGATGCAGTATTTGCCTGGATGCTGGATGGTAGAGGCGGCGTTAAACCGCTGGAAAATACAGATGTGATTGATGAAGCGCATCCCTGCTGGCTCCACCTTAATTATGTACACCATGATAGCACCCAATGGCTGGCGACAACACCGCTGCTTCCCAATAACGTACGTGATGCGCTGGCGGGCGAGAGCACACGGCCCCGAGTCAGCCGTCTCGGTGAAGGCACGCTTATTACATTGCGCTGTATAAACGGCAGCACCGATGAACGCCCCGATCAACTGGTCGCCATGCGTGTATATATGGACGGGCGGTTAATTGTTTCGACCCGACAACGCAAAGTGCTGGCGCTGGACGATGTGGTGAGCGATCTGGAAGAGGGCACGGGTCCGACCGATTGCGGAGGGTGGCTGGTGGATGTGTGCGATGCGTTGACCGATCATTCCAGCGAATTTATCGAGCAGCTGCACGATAAAATTATCGACCTTGAAGATAATCTCCTTGATCAGCAAATTCCACCGCGTGGATTCCTGGCTCTGCTGCGCAAACAATTAATCGTGATGCGTCGCTATATGGCACCGCAACGTGATGTCTATGCTCGTCTTGCCAGTGAACGTTTGCCGTGGATGAGCGATGACCAACGCCGTCGGATGCAGGATATTGCCGATCGCCTTGGGCGCGGCCTTGACGAAATCGACGCCTGTATAGCACGGACTGGTGTGATGGCGGATGAAATCGCTCAGGTGATGCAGGAAAATTTAGCTCGTCGTACCTATACAATGTCGTTGATGGCAATGGTCTTTTTACCCAGTACCTTTCTGACAGGGTTATTTGGCGTCAACCTTGGTGGGATCCCTGGCGGCGGGTGGCAATTCGGATTTTCAATTTTTTGTATTCTGTTAGTTGTTCTTATTGGTGGTGTTGCTTTATGGTTGCATCGTAGTAAATGGTTGTAACAAAAGCAATTTTTCCGGCTTTCTGTATACAAAAACGCCGCAAAGTTTGAGCGAAGTCAATAAACTCTCTACCCATTCAGGGCAATATCTCCCTTGCAGGTGAATGCAACGTCAAGCGATGGGCGTTGCGCTCCATATTGTCTTACTTCCTTTTTTGAATTACTGCATAGCACAATTGATTCGTACGACGCCGACTTTGATGAGTCGGCTTTTTTTTGCCTGTTATTTATCAGCGTCTACCCTTTAAGAGTCCACCCAATGACCGGAGGGAAATATGACGACACTTATTTATTTGCAAATTCCTGTCCCTGAACCGATTCCTGGCGATCCTGTTCCAGTGCCCGATCCGATCCCTCGCCCGCAACCCATGCCTGACCCACCACCCGACGAAGAACCGATTAAATTGTCGCATCGTGAGCGTAGATCTGCGAGGATACGCGCCTGTTAACTTTGCGTCGATGACCACGAGAATAGATTGTGACCGCTTTTTCTACCCTGAATGTTTTGCCTCCCGCCCAACTCACGAACCTTAATGAGTTGGGTTATTTAACCATGACGCCGGTGCAGGCCGCCGCGCTTCCGGCGATCCTTGCCGGAAAAGATGTTCGCGTGCAGGCGAAAACTGGCAGCGGCAAAACGGCGGCTTTTGGCCTCGGCTTGTTACAGCAAATTGATGCGTCGCTATTTCAAACCCAGGCTTTAGTGCTGTGTCCTACGCGTGAACTGGCGGATCAGGTGGCAGGTGAATTGCGTCGGCTGGCGCGTTTTCTGCCAAATACCAAAATTTTGACGTTGTGCGGTGGTCAACCGTTCGGTATGCAGCGTGATTCGTTGCAACATGCGCCGCATATTATTGTGGCAACGCCGGGGCGTTTGCTGGATCACCTGCAAAAAGGCACGGTATCACTGGATGCGTTGAATACGCTGGTGATGGATGAGGCCGACCGCATGCTGGATATGGGATTTAGCGATGCCATTGATGATGTCATCCGTTTTGCGCCAGCATCTCGACAGACGCTTCTGTTTTCGGCAACCTGGCCGGAAGCCATCGCTGCAATCAGCGGACGAGTGCAACGCGATCCTTTGGCGATTGAAATTGACTCAACAGATGCTTTGCCACCCATTGAACAACAATTTTATGAGACATCCAGCAAAGGCAAAATTCCTCTGTTGCAACGGTTATTAAGCTTGCATCAGCCATCTTCTTGCGTGGTGTTTTGCAATACCAAAAAAGATTGCCAGGCTGTCTGCGACGCGCTGAATGAAGTAGGGCAAAGTGCATTGTCATTACACGGCGATTTGGAGCAACGCGATCGCGATCAGACCCTGGTACGTTTTGCTAACGGTAGCGCCCGTGTACTGGTCGCGACTGATGTTGCTGCGCGTGGTCTGGATATTAAATCGCTTGAGCTGGTGGTGAACTTTGAGCTGGCGTGGGACCCTGAAGTTCATGTACATCGAATCGGTCGTACAGCGCGTGCAGGAAATAGCGGTCTGGCGATCAGTTTCTGTGCTCCGGAAGAAGCACAGCGGGCCAATATCATTTCTGACATGTTGCAGATAAAACTAAACTGGCAAACGCCGCCAGCTAATAGTTCCATTGTGCCGCTGGAAGCAGAAATGGCAACGTTGTGTATCGATGGTGGGAAAAAAGCCAAAATGCGCCCGGGTGATGTATTAGGTGCGCTGACAGGAGATATCGGGCTTGATGGCGCAGATATTGGCAAAATCGCCGTGCATCCGGCGCATGTCTATGTCGCGGTCCGTCAGGCTGTTGCTCATAAAGCATGGAAACAGTTACAGGGCGGGAAGATTAAAGGAAAAACGTGCCGGGTGCGGTTATTAAAATAATGAAATGTTGAATTGCCGGGTGCAAGAGTAAACATCTTCTTCGGCATTGCCGGATGCGACGCTGGCCGCGTCTTATCCGGCCTCCATAAGAGTAGCCCGATACGCTTGCGCATCGGGCGCTATCCTGGTTATTTCACTTCAACCACATTCAGCCGTAACTCATCCAACTGATTTTCATCTTCTTCTGGCTGCCAGCCCGCCGGTTGTAGTGGGATCTCTTCGCGATCAAACGCCAGATCACCCCCGTTAACCACTTCAGAACCGTGGGTAATGCCTTTGAAATCGAACAGGTTGGTATCGCACAGATGCGACGGCACCACATTCTGCATCGCGCTGAACATCGTCTCGATACGCCCTGGATAACGTTTATCCCAGTCACGCAACATGTCAGCAATCACCTGACGTTGCAGGTTAGGCTGTGAACCGCACAGGTTGCACGGAATAATCGGGAACGCTTTTGCATCGGCAAATCGCTGAATATCTTTCTCGCGGCAGTAGGCCAGCGGACGAATAACGATATGTTTGCCATCATCGCTCATCAGTTTCGGAGGCATACCTTTCATCTTGCCGCCGTAGAACATATTTAAGAACAACGTTTGCAGGATATCGTCACGATGGTGACCCAACGCGATCTTCGTCGCCCCCAGTTCCGTTGCGGTACGATAAAGGATACCGCGACGAAGGCGAGAACACAGTGAGCAAGTGGTTTTGCCCTCTGGAATCTTCTCTTTCACGATACCGTAAGTATTCTCTTCAACAATCTTGTACTCAACGCCCAGCTTTTCAAGATACTCGGGCAGAACGTGTTCCGGGAAGCCCGGTTGCTTTTGATCGAGGTTAACAGCCACCAGCGAAAAATTGATTGGCGCGCTTTGCTGCAAATTGCGCAGAATCTCCAGCATGGTATAGCTGTCTTTACCCCCGGAGAGGCAAACCATGATGCGATCGCCTTCTTCAATCATATTGAAGTCAGCAATGGCTTCGCCCACGTTACGACGCAGACGTTTTTGTAATTTGTTCAGGTTGTATTGTTCTTTCTTTGTAATTTGTTGATTTTCTTGCATTATTTCAGTTCTCTGGTACTAAATGGGGCAAATTGGGGGCAAACTTTGCAACTACGATAACCGCGCATTCAACATGGCTATCTGTTCGTCGTTCATGTCATCAATCCACATACCGTAAATTTCATACACCATCTGCGCAGTTTCATGCCCCATTTGGCTGGCTATAAATGCCGGGTTCGCTCCTGCCGTCAACAGCCAGCAGGCAAAAGTATGCCGCGTATGGTACGGATTACGGCGGCGAATACCAGCACGTTTTACTGCTGCATTCCACCTTGCCCCCAAACTGCTTACCGAGTAATAAGGTTTTTGTTTTCCGTTACACACCCTGGGCATGAAAACAAAATGCAGTTTTTGCTTTTCGGTTCTGCCGTACTCCCGATGATAAAAGGTGATTTCGCTTTTGCGATGATGCCCGGTCAGTTTGTATTGCTCCTTCAGTGCTTCAAGAGCAGGCTGCAGTAGTGTTACTGTTCGGATCCCGGCATTTGTTTTTGGGGGACCGAACATATCAAGTATCGTCAGGTTTCTTCTGACATTCACTATTCCCTTTTCGAGATCCACATCCTCCCACGCCAGAGCTGCCAGTTCCCCGTGACGAAGTCCTGAGTAAACGGCAAATTTCCACAAGTTCTGGCTCTGTCCTTTTTCACTTTCCATTAATGCATTGAATTCTGTTTTAGATAACGGATCAGGCTTTATTCTGTTTCGCTGTAATTTTTTTACTCCTTCAAATGGTTTGGTTGATATAAATCCCGACTGATACGCAAAACGCAACAGCGAACAGAGCAGGGCGATATAGTTATCAACTGTGCGCACGGTTCTTCCTTTTTTGTTGGATCTTGGATTATCCAGGTAAAGCGTTTCTCCATGCAGCAGTTCATTCCGGTAGTTTAAGATATCGCTATAACGAATATGTGATATCGGGGTACTTTCACAAATTATTATTCTGAGTGTTTTTAATTGTGATTTCGTTTTCTTCATTGTGTTTGTTGTTAACTCTGTCTCTTTAATTTTTGTCCAGATATCACAAAGCTCTCCGAACGTTTTTATGACTCTCGTTGTCACCATTTTTGCCCCAGTGCTGGACTGGGGAAAACGTCTTAAATACTCAAATTCACCGGAGTTTATTTCATGAACTATCAGCGCTCTTAAATTTCCGGCCTTTTTAATATTACTGTTTGTAATCTCCCAGCCTTTTAATGTTTCCCGACATCGTTTTCCTCGAAACATGAACCAGATGCGAATGTATCTACCTCTAATCTCGACACCTGTTGGTAATTTAGACATATCATGAGTCTTTGATAAACTGATTTATCTTTGGATAGTTGTACCAGATAATCCCTCGTTTGCTGTCTGGCTTACCTAAAGGAGATACTCGTTTGAAGTGGAAGCCCTCCACCCAACAGTTCTGGCGGTATGCTTCAATTTGTCTGGCCCCCAGACCAGTGCGAAGCATCAGGCCGTATTCAACCATCCACTCTTCATTAAAGATTACTTGTGCCATCGCATCACCTCTGGCAGGCGCCAATGTTAGACTGAAATTGACGCCCGATGTTGATTATTAATAATCAGCTATGAAGTTTTAATTTGAATACAATGCAATTCTCGAGGACTGAAGTTTCTCGCAATTAAAATTTATCAATTTTACTTTCTGCTCTCTGGAAACGCCTGCTTCTTTTTTACCTGAGAGCATTTTTTCGCATTCTGATTTCGTTAGTTTAGATTTTGAATATCTTGTCCAGTTAGTAGGAGTGCCACCTTCCTTTTCAATAGTGGCGGTAATTTTATACATGAACACCTCCATTATTATTTCCAGTGGTTCGTTTATTCCATCTTTCGAGTGCTTCTTTTTCACTTCCACCATAACCGGTTCGGGATTCGCATCCGTTATACTTCGCTCGGTAATATCCTGAAATGGCTTTCACCGTTACTGATGGACAACCACAAAATGGACATGGTTTAACATTGTCATATCTCATAATTTTTCTCATAAAAAATATTTCAAGTTGGCGGTGCATTACACCGCCAGGCTGAATTATTCCTCTGAATTATCGATTACACTGTATTCCCCGGTTAATACAGAGGAATCTGCAGGATCGATTGTCAGTGGTTCCTTTTCATCCATTGATACTGCACGCTGGATCTCAATTGATACGGGCAGATATTTGAACAGGCGACGAATAGCCGTTTTCTTTGCCATTTCTTCCCAGTGAGTTACCCACGGCCCGTTATTACCAGCTTTACTCAGGCTGCGCACCAGCTCAATCTGTTTGCGCGTCATAACTTCAAACTGAGTACCTCCGTCTTTCAGTCTTGCGACAGCATAGACGTGGGTAACCGGGGCATCTTCGTTTTCTCCCGGGCGGTGTATTAACTTTTCATCAAGGCCAAATTCGAAGCTAAACTCGTCACCTTCACGGACAACACGGGCTGACAGGCTGGCGATTTGACCAGAACGGCGAGCCAGATCAATCATGCCGCGATAGCCAATGATTAGCTGAACGTTCTTTTTACCGCTCTTTTCGTTTTTATTACCAAAAGGCAGTAAATATGCATGACCGAGGGCGCTACCTGGCTCAAGTCCGAGCTGTGAACACTGTACGATCGCACTGACAAAACTCATAGTGTCACAGTTTCCTAACGCCGGAACTTTACGAATTTCTGTGGTGGCGATACGGATCATACGTTCAGCCGTCATATGGCGTGGAAGAGCTGCTGCCAGTTGCTCTTTCATTGATGGCTGGTTAATAAAACTAATCACGTCGCTATTTTTAACTGCTGCTGGTGCACGGTTTCCCTGAGTTTTTTGCAGATCGGCTTTTGCGATTGGTGGTTGCTTAGTCATTTGCATATTCCTTAGCCCAGCGGGGCAGTGATAATGTCTTAATAGCTGGCCATTCATCGGTATTCAGGCAGTCAGACAGGGTTCGCAGATTGCGGTGATATTCCTGTTGACCTGCCAGTTTTGCTTCTTCGCCCATCATGAAAATTTCAACCGGATAACGTCCGCATTCAATAGTTGTGCTGGCAACCAGAAAAACGAAAGTTGGCTGCACTCCAAACTGTGCTTCATAACCGTCACTGTAGAATGCATCCTGAACGTGATAGCGGTAGTCGTAATAAGCGGTTTTGAATCGTTGAATATCCGCCGTAGTTTTCACGTCCATGATCCAGTGAAATTCAGGGATAATTTTGTCCGGACGGCACCGACACAAAATTCCTGTTTCAGGATCTTCCCAGTAAATTGATGATTCAGCGTGTCCGGCGCTTTCAACAAGCCATTGCCCCAGCGGCAAAGCCATAACGCTTTGATACATGAGTTCAATTTTCCGGCCTTCTTCCGCAGTGATAACCGTTTTTCCTGTGCTTGCGCATTCCATCAGAAACGCTTTCTCTTCTTCTTTTCCGGCGTTTGTACGGCGGTTAAATTCAGGTGCTACGATAAAGCGGTTACTGAATTCTTCCGGTTCAAGTACCCGGCAGTGGAAAGCAGTTCCTAAATCGAGCGTTTTTGTCTTTGTGGTGTCCACGGGGGCATTTTTACGCCACAAATATAGTGCCGGAGTATCAGCAATGTCATCGAGCTGAGACTTACTGATACCGGGACCCGCGTGGTAATTCTCATTCGAAATTCCGTAATAAATACCTGGCTCTATGTCTTCTACGATTACGGGATCTGCGACTTCGCCAGTTTCATCACTGCAATCGCGATGCGGATCGCTGCCAGCATTCTCATTGTGCGGATGTTCAGCGCCTTCCATTTCCTCCGGATCATTTTCCTTAGCTTCAACCTGACTCTCTTCATCGAATGTTTCCTGGTATGTTGCGTCGCCCATCACCGCACCACAGTCAGGGCAGTTATCCCCGCCAGTCTGGCCGCAGGCATTGCAGGCTATTTCCGGTTCCTGTTGCACTACTGGCTCAGGTTGATTCATATCTGGGCTGGTTTTTTCCGTTTCTGGCTGGTTCTGGTACACACAATCGCGAGTCTGGATCCCCTTTACCCATTTCGGATCGTTCGGGTCGCTAATTCCGTCAACAAATTCACCACGTGATGCAGCAAGCAATTTATCGTCATCGACAGGATTTTTTGATGGAATGTTTTTCCGGGCTTCATGGAGTTCTGCCCGCAGTTCCTGATATTTCGCATCAACAGAATTTACCTGTGACTGAGCATCCAGCGGCTGCGTGTCCTGATGATGTTCAGTTGCGTCCGGTTCCATTGTTTCAGCCTCTCCCTGTTCAACTGCCGTTGTTCCAGATGGTTGCGGTTTTTCTTCATCATCCTGTTTTCCTTCTTCTGTTACTCGCTGCGGCATCGGGGCAGAGGAGCGACCGCAGGCAATATCCACGATTTCCGGATCAGGGTTGGCATGATCGGTTTCAGTCAGTACTTTGTTCAGATATTCAGTGACGTGCGCGGGGATGACCTCGATCCCAATTGGTGCTTCTTTTACGGACGCAACCACGATGGCGCGGGAATAATCCAGCCCGCCAGGCATGGTGATGAATTTGTCGCGGAAAACAGAAAAGGGCGGTTTATTTTCAGCGATAATTTCCTCAATGCGTTTAGCGTGTGCCGGATGAAGGTTATAGATGTCCAGATCCATTGAACGGGCCAGTACGCCAGTGGCTACGTCGCGCGCCAGTGACGTCAGATCGTGTACGAAACCTTCGCCGCGATCGGTGAGGTTTCCGCCGCCAGCATTAGCACCGGAAGCCGTGCGAGTGATGTGTGAAACACGATTACCCTTCATCCACTCTTTTGTCAGCAGTCCTCGATCGGTGTAGTCAGCGTTCAGGTATGCTTCGAAAAAAGCAGTTATCAGTCCCAGGTTTGAATTACCAGGATTAGGGAAAACTTTGTCAGTGTCACGAACCAGTTTGTGGAGTTCGCGAATTTCCAGCGGGTCGAGCAGGCTGGTTTTGTGGGAAACAGCCAGGGCAGTAACAGCCGGTAGTTCTTCAGCCCGAGCAATGTGTAATGCCTGGAGTCCGTCGCGTGAAACGTGCGTTACCGGTTTTTCGCTGCCGTGTTGAGCAAGCCAACGAATGGGCAGTTCCTGGCCAGAAATTGGGAGTAGCATATTCTCCTCAATCTCAGTCATGTCTTCGCCGTTGACGTTGGTATTGCCTTGATAGTGAGCGTTGTCTGGTGCTGCTCCCGGTTTTAGTTCCCATGTCATGGAGTCTTTGCTGAGTTGATAGCGTTCACTCCAGGTAAAATCGATCTCACCTTCAGCGGGCAGGTCATTAACGACAGGAAAATTCGTGGCAACAGCTTTAAAATAGCTGCTCAGTTTTTTACCTGACTTAACGATCAGGTAGTCCAGAGTGGCACAGGTCGATTCAAAATCGTTGCTTGCCCACAGGACGACGTCAGGTTCACTGGATGATTTTTTCGCTTTCCGTAACAGGAAGAGTGGTTTTGTGCTCATTGTTTTTTAACCTCAACTCAGATTAAAATTCGTTTTGTTCAGTGAATGATCTTGCCGGATACACACTGTTCATAGCCTGCGCCATACGCAGGCTATTTCTTTCAGATTTCACCTTTTAATTTCATTGCAATTAGAGTTGCCAGAAATTCGGCTTTTTTTTCTGCGGGCAGATTCTTTCCGATATGCACCAGGCACATTTTTTTGACACCTTCATCAAGTGTTTTTACGTTGCCTGATGGACCATCGATATCAACCACAGTGAATGGGGTTTCTTTATTTTCTGTTTTAATTACGTAGCCAATGCGCTTTCCTTCCAGATTCACCTCGTGAACAATGTCATCGGTAGTTACAACAGTGGCTTCATAATTGGTAATCATGTTTTTCTCCTTAATTAAGGTTGAGCGAATACCTGCCATTTCTGGCATAAATTCAGTTTCGAATAGTCAATTAATTAAAGTTCATGTGCCATCTGGTCTTTTTCGGCACAAAATACTTATCTCCCCCTAAATCCCCCTCGCCAAAAACGAGCGTCTAAAAAATTCGAACCGGAGGCTATCGAGCTGCCTGACTGGTTGCCGGAAACACTCTGGCATGAGTGGGTTCAGTTCAGGCAGGCATTGCGAAAACCGATTCGAACGGAGCAGGGCGCTAACGGGGCGATACGGGAGCTGGAAAAATTCCGCCAGCAGGGTTTTTCACCTGAGCAGGTGATTCGACACAGCATCGCCAATGAATACCAGGGCTTGTTCGCGCCAAAAGGTGTTCGACCTGAGACGTTACTCCGACAGGTTAACACCGTCTCGTTACCGGATAGTGCGATCCCGCCAGGCTTCAGGGGGTAACTGACCATGAAAAATATTGCGGCAGGCGGCATTCTTGAACGTATCCGCAGACTGGCCCCGCCACATGTAACCGCCCCATTCAAAACGGTAGCGGAGTGGCGCGAGTGGCAACTTTCCGAAGGCCAGAAACGTTGTGAGGAGATCAACCGTCAGAATCGTCAGTTGCGGGTGGAAAAAATTCTGAATCGCTCTGGCATCCAGCCATTGCACCGCAAATGCTCGTTTTCGAATTACCAGGTGCAGAACGAAGGGCAGCGATACGCGTTGAGTCAGGCGAAATCCATCGCTGATGAACTGATGACCGGGTGTACAAATTTTGCGTTCAGCGGAAAACCTGGTACCGGAAAAAACCATCTGGCGGCGGCTATCGGGAATCGCCTGCTGAAAGATGGCCAGACAGTGATTGTGGTTACCGTGGCTGATGTCATGAGTGCCCTACACGCCAGCTATGACGACGGGCAATCAGGCGAAAAATTTTTGCGGGAACTGTGCCAAGTGGATCTGCTGGTTCTTGATGAAATTGGCATTCAGCGCGAGACAAAAAACGAGCAGGTGGTGCTGCACCAGATTGTTGATCGCCGGACAGCGTCGATGCGCAGCGTGGGGATGCTGACAAACCTGAATTATGAGGCCATGAAAACATTGCTCGGCGAGAGGATTATGGATCGCATGACCATGAACGGCGGGCGATGGGTGAATTTTAACTGGGAGAGCTGGCGTCCGAATGTCGTCCAGCCAGGAATTGCGAAGTAATTTTTACCGGGAGAAAAATTTAATGGAGACTGTTTTTGACGCACTGAAAGCAATGGGAAAAGCCACATCCATAGAACTTGCTGCGCGACTTGATATCAGCCGTGAAGAAGTGCTGAACGAACTATGGGAACTGAAAAAGGCTGGTTTCGTTGATAAAAGCGCGTACACCTGGCGTGTGGCTGATAACAACGTTCAGCAGGAACAGCCAGCGCCGGCAGAACTGCCGGAAGAAACTACCACGGCAACAGTCGCGAAAATTTCAGAGAGCGATTTAACTGCGACGATTGAACAACGTGGTCCACTAACTGCGGATGAACTGGCTACGTTGTTCGGTACCACATCCCGCAAAGTGGCTTCAACGCTGGCAATGGCAATCAGCAAAGCTCGTCTGATTCGCGTTAATCAGAACGGTAAATTTCGTTACTGCATGCCGGGCGGTAATTTACCAGCAGAGCCGAAAGCTGCATCGGTAGCGGAAACAGATGGTAAAGCCTTTCCTCAGCTAGCCGGTGTTGCGTTACCAGTACAGGAAGCTGCAACACAGGAAGATATTAAAACAGAAACTGTGGCGGACATTGTGCAGTCGTTGCCATCGTTTACTGAAACGCAAGCGGATAACCTGATTTTACCATCGCTGCATATGGCAAACCGTGAACTGCGTCGGGCGAAAAATCATGTCCAGAAGTGGGAGCGAGTCTGCGCCGCGCTGCGGGAGCTGAACAAGCACCGGGATATTGTTCGACAGATTACTGATTCTTCCCGCCGTGTTGTATCGGAAAAGTGATTGCCGGAGGCGCTTATGGCAAAAGTATTTACACAAGAAGAGCGGGAAAAAATTAAAGGGCAGGTTGTTGAACTAGTACGCCGGAGTGGGCGCGAGACGTTACGGCAACTGGAAGCCAAGACAGGTGCGACAAGATATCTGATGAGCGTTCTCGCCAGAGAGCTGGTTGCCAGTGGCGATGTATACAACTCTGGTTACGGGTTATTCCCGTCTGAACAGGCTCGTAAGGACTGGCAAAATGCCCGCAAAAAACTATCTAGGGCAAAGCTGAAGAAACCGGTTGTGGTTGATCCGGACCTTATCTGGTCATTACCTGACGGAGAAATACGTCGCTACGACAGTCGCCTAAACATAATCTGTCGCGAGTGCCGGAAGAGCGAAGTTATGCAGCGCATATTGTCGTTTTATCAGGGGGATGTTCGGTATTTATTGAAGTGACGAGATTAAAGTGCATTAGTTCAGATGCAAATTGACATTTTGTGGCACAGGGTAGAGCTAGCGTGGTTGTCCGCTTTGTGCCAAGAGCAGACGCTGGTAATTCGTGCCTAATATACTTCACTTAACTTATATCCCAGCTTTGATACAGATCATACAAATTAAATGCCCCAGTAATTGGCAGGCTGAGTAACTTAAAACTCCTTAGAATATAGGATGATTTGTATCGGCACTCATTCCACCATGCATTCCGATTAACCCCGCATAGCCAGTTGAACTTTGCTACTCTGTGAGAGGTAGTACCTTCTATCCAGTGCGGATTTAATTAATGGAATAAATGATTATGAGTGAAAATGATACAACCCCAAAGAAGTCTACAAGCCAGATTAACAAAGCGGTATTCTTTACATCTGCTTTGCTAATTTTCCTTCTTGTCGCCTTTGCCGCCGTATTCCCGGATGTCGCCGACAAAAATTTTAAACTACTTCAGCAACAAATCTTCACGAATGCCAGCTGGTTCTACATACTTGCTGTGGCCCTGATTTTACTGAGCGTCACGTTCCTTGGACTCTCACGTTACGGTGATATAAAGCTGGGCCCAGACCATGCGCAGCCTGATTTCAGCTACCACTCCTGGTTCGCGATGCTTTTTTCGGCAGGGATGGGGATCGGCCTGATGTTCTTTGGCGTTGCCGAACCTGTGATGCATTATCTTTCGCCACCTGTCGGCACTCCAGAGACCGTTGCGGCAGCGAAGGAAGCCATGCGCCTGACGTTCTTCCACTGGGGTCTGCACGCATGGGCAATTTATGCCATCGTGGCGCTGATTCTGGCCTTTTTCAGTTACCGTCACGGTCTGCCTTTAACGCTGCGTTCTGCGCTCTATCCCATTATCGGCGATCGCATTTACGGGCCTATAGGCCACGCGGTTGATATCTTCGCCGTGATAGGCACTGTCTTTGGCGTTGCAACATCGCTGGGTTACGGTGTATTGCAGGTGAATGCCGGTTTGAACCATCTTTTCGGCGTGCCCATCAATGAAACGGTACAGGTCATTTTGATCGTGGTCATCACGGGGTTAGCGACGATTTCGGTGGTGTCCGGCCTGGACAAGGGAATACGCATCCTGTCTGAGCTTAATCTGGGCCTGGCGGTGTTGCTCCTGGCGCTGGTCTTGTGCCTGGGTCCCACTGTGCTTCTGCTGAAGTCATTTGTGGAAAATACGGGTGGTTATCTGTCGGAACTGGTGAGTAAAACGTTCAACCTTTACGCGTATGAACCCAAGTCGAGCAACTGGCTGGGGGGCTGGACATTATTATACTGGGGATGGTGGCTTTCATGGTCGCCGTTTGTAGGTATGTTCATTGCACGCGTTTCCCGCGGCAGGACAATTCGTGAGTTCGTGACTGGCGTGTTGTTTGTTCCCGCCGGCTTTACGCTCATGTGGATGACGGTGTTTGGAAACAGCGCCATCTATCTCATCATGAACCAGGGCGCCACTGACCTCGCCAATACCGTTCAGCAGGATGTTGCGCTTGCCCTGTTTAATTTCCTGGAGCATTTCCCGTTCTCTTCCGTGCTGTCATTCATTGCAATGGCGATGGTCATCGTCTTCTTTGTAACGTCTGCTGATTCGGGGGCAATGGTTGTGGATACTCTGGCATCAGGTGGGGTGGCAAACACGCCCGTCTGGCAGCGAATTTTCTGGGCATCGCTCATGGGCGTTGTTGCTATTGCCCTGCTGATCGCAGGGGGGCTGAGTGCGTTGCAAACCGTAACGATAGCGAGTGCATTGCCCTTCTCAGTTATCTTATTAATATCCATATACGGACTGTTAAAAGCCCTGCGTCGGGATTTGACCAAGCGTGAAAGCCTTAGCATGGCGACTATTGCTCCTACGGCTGCACGTAACCCAATTCCCTGGCAGAGAAGGTTACGCAATATCGCGTATTTGCCGAAGCGCTCTCTTGTGAAACGTTTTATGGACGACATTATCCAACCCGCCATGACGCTGGTTCAGGAGGAACTTAACAAGCAGGGAACGATAAGCCACATCAGTGACGCCGCCGAGGATCGTATTCGCCTTGAAGTCGATTTGGGCAACGAGCTGAATTATATATATGAAGTGAGGCTTCGCGGGTATAACTCACCGACCTTCGCGCTCGCTGCGCTGGATAATGATGAGCAGCAGAGTGAACAACATCGATATTATCGCGCTGAAGTCTATCTCAAAGAGGGCGGCCAAAATTATGATGTAATGGGCTGGAATCAGGAACAGCTGATTAATGACATACTGGACCAGTACGAAAAACACCTGCACTTCCTGCATCTGGTTCGTTAACAGCAACATGCCGCCACAGAGGCGGCATTTATTTATCCCGGCTGCAATATGAGGGAATGCAGAATGATTTCACGCTGGAAATGGATGCTGAAGCAGACATTTAAAAAACTATGGTTCAGGGCAACGTTATTCGCAATTGTCGCAATAATAACGGCCCTTTTATCAATTCTTTTTAAATCAATGATACCTGAGTCGGTTTCCGTGAAGGTTGGTGCGGAAGCAGTCGATAACATTCTGAACATACTGGCATCGAGTATGCTGGCAGTGACCACATTTTCGCTGAGCATCATGGTCACAGCCTACGGTTCAGCCACTACTAATGTGACTCCCAGAGCTACTCGTTTAGTTGTTGAAGACGTCACCACACAAAATGTACTGGCCACCTTCATCGGTTCTTTTCTCTTCAGTCTGGTAGGGATTATTGCCCTCAATATGGGAGCTTATGGAGAAAGGGGGAGAGTCATTTTATTCATTGTAACACTGGTTGTCATTGCCTTAATCCTCATCACATTGCTTCGCTGGATACAGCATTTGACCTCTCTGGGGAGGGTTGGTGAGACAACGGCAAAAGTAGAACAGGCGGCCATCGAAACATTTATTGCGAGAGCAAGAAATCCCTGTCTCGGCGGATATCCATGGCTTGAGAACAATGAACAGCCGAAAGGAACGGTTGCAGTTTATCCGAAAAAGATTGGCTATGTTGAATATGTTGATATGGTGAAACTCAGCAAGCTGCTGACCAATGATCCCCGTCATGTATACCTCGTGGCGCAGCCGGGCAGTTTCATACATCCGTCCACGCCAGTTTTGTACCTGAGTCAGGGCCAGGAGTCATCAATCAGCAACGATTTACTTGAGACGATTATTGTCTCGGATGTACGTTCATTTGCTCAGGACCCCCGATTTTGTCTTAGCGTCATGGCCGAAATAGCCTGCCGAGCCCTTTCCCCCGCAGTGAACGATCCTGGAACCGCCATTGATGTCATTGGCAGAGGTGTACGTATACTTTCCGCTTACGCGCAGAATAAATCTGATGAAATAGAAGTGAAATATCCTTCTGTACATGTTGCACCACTTCAGAATAACGATCTACTTGAAGACTTTTTCTCACCTGTTGCGCGCGATGGTGCCAGTATGAGGGAAATTCAGATAAGGGTACTTAAAGGACTGTCGATGCTGAGTAAGGGTTGGCCTGGAATTTTTGCTGAAGCCGCACAAACCCTAGCATTTGAAACATTAGAGCATGCTACTCGTGCTGACCATATAGATTCTGACAGATATCTAATAAAATCAATTTATTATAATTTATTTAGTGGCGAAGATTCTAATAAAAAACCATAGTTGCGGAGCAAGCGATACGGTTGTTGGCAAGTCAAGGGCAAAGCATTCGCGTGAGAGTGGGCGTCTGCTTTGTGCCAGAAGCGGACATACGTAACTTATGATACGCATCGCCAATCATCCGTTTCAAACATCAACGCGGAAACGTTTTAAGAATGTAATCCCGAACATAGGCGGTTCGGCTGTTATTAGCCGTCCTTTTGTTCCAGACCAGATAAAGATGATTAGTCGGAGCGAGGTCTGCAGGTGTCACTGAAATCAGGCGACCACTTTTCAGGTCATTGTCACAGTGATAATCCGGCAGCACTGTCCACCCGTGGCCGTCACAGACCAAGTCGCGGATAATACGTAAATCCGGAATGGTGAATGTAGCCTGCATCTCAGGGGCTCTCTGAAACATGGAGGCCCAGAGCGCTCTAATCAGTGGCAACTCTTCGTCATAAGCAATCAGCGGTAATGAGGCAAGCGTTTCAGCACCAGGTTCTGATCCGATGATCTCTGACATGGCGGGAGCATGAACAAGGAGCATGCGTTCAGTCAGTAGATGTGCATAGCCGTACAGACGGTCATCAGGCATAGATGCGGTAACAGCGAGATCGGCGCTCCCGTCATGCAAAAGGGAATAAATACGTTGTTTATTGCCGGTATGAAAGCGTAGGCGATACCCCTCCTTCATTAGTGGAGCCATTACTGTCCCAAGCCGGGAATGAATAAAATCTGGCGGTCCTGCCAGATTAATTGTTCCCCCGCGTACAGAGCCTGACCGGAAAGAGGACAGCTTTTCTTCCAGACCATCAATGAAGGGTGAAACTGAGCGGGCAAGCTCATCCGCAGCTTCGGTTGCCGTCACGCCTCTGGCCTGCCTGATAAACAGACGCTTACCAACCAGAGTCTCAAGAGACTGGATATGCTGTGACGCCGCGGGCTGAGTGATGCCCAGTAGTTCTGCCGCCTTTGAAAAGGAGCCAGAGCGATAGGCCTCAAGAAACGTTCGCAGATGGCTCAGATGGCTCATAGTGAAGCGCCTCGCTGATGAAGTTTATCGTTACAGGGAGCCTCATGCAGAGCAAGGGCCAGTTCACTCACGTAATCATCCCGTATTCCCAACGCACCCAGAGTGGCCTGCAGTTTCCATACATAATCTGCATTCGTGCCAATGTCTCCACGGGCAGATGCGATGCTCAACGCTACGGTCGCTGTAAGATTGTCCTGTTCATAATGCGGATGCAGTCTGTCTGATACGAAAGCCAGCGCCTGAATTTCCTCACCGTTTCCTAGCGAAACGTCTGCCCAGACCGGACGGTAAAGACCGGTTATCATCTCGCGCGTCCAGACAATTTCCAGCTCATTAATAAGAGTCGATTCCGGCAGTCTGAACGCAATACCTTCGGTAATTCCACCTTCGTCGAGCGATAACATCCTGCCGGGGACATCAGGAGTCGCTCGTCCGGATATCAAACGAATGCAGAAACTGCGCTGCCATCCTTTCAGACGGGCCCGTTGCATTTCTTCAATCGCCAGCACGGGATTCCACATCAATGACCCGTAGGCAAATATCCAGACAGGAGCACCCGTCGGGCGCTCCTCCAGAGTAGAGTTCATTGATGCGCGTATTTTTTCAGCGTCCCAGAGCATATTCGCCGGGAGCAGCGCTTCATGCACCCTGACAAATGTGCCATTAAGCATATTTTCACGGGTAAGCATATAACCTCCCTTTACTGGCCTACGATTTTAACCTGTTGAAATTTACGACTGTGGCTGCGACGGATTTGTGCAAGCAGCAACAGCAGGCCGAGCAGAGAAACAATCGCACCGCTGATACCGGTATACACGATACCGGCGTGGCTTATAGTAATGCTGCCCAGTACTGATCCCAGCGCTATACCTGAGTTGAAGCCCGCAATATTCAGGCCGGCAGCAACACCATGCGCATGAGGAGCATGTTGCTCAGCGACACCAATCAGACGGGCCTGCAGTGCCGGCACTGCGGCAAATGTCACCATACCCAGCAGCGCAACCAGAATGCCCATGCTCACCGGTGAGGATGACAGCAGCCACATACCAAGCACGACAACAACAATGCCGCTAATGATGAGTATATTGGCACGATTAACCCCCATGCTGTCGGTAAGTTTCCCACCAAGAATATTACCTACCGCAGCTGTAATACCGTAAACCAGCATAAACAGACTCACCGTTGCTCCGGTAACCCCTGTCACCTGCGTCAGAATAGGTGCGATAAAGGTGTAAGCCGTAAACGAGCCTGCATACGCCAGCACCGTAACCAGCGCGCCGGCCAGCAACTTACGGTTAAACAGCATGCCGATATTCTGCATTGCTGAGTCACTATGTTCACCGGGCACGCTGCGTACGGGATCTTTCATACCGAACAACAGTCCAAGGAATCCGAACGCGCCAAAAGCGGCAATAGCGCCGAGAACTGGACGCCATGAGACCACCCCCCCCAACCATGTACTCAGCGGTACGCCGATTGCCATCGCCAGAGTAAAGCCACCAAATACCACAGCCACCGCTCTGCCTGCTTTACCCGGTCCAGCAAGACGAGCTGCGGTACTGGATGCCGCAGCCAGAAACAGGCCGTGTCCCAGACCAGCAATGAACCGCGCTAACAGGAGCTGAGGTAATGTGGCTGCAAACGCGGCCGCCAGACTACCGGCAGTAAACACAACGGCAGTTGTAAGCATTACATTTTTCCGGCTCCAGCTTGCTGTCAGCGCAGACAGTACGGGTGCCGCGAACGTTGCCCCCAGTGCATAGGTTGTAACCGCTGCCCCGGTCTGCTCCACACCCACACACAACCCCTGAGCCATAACGTCTGTCAGCCCAATGGGGACAAATTCCGCGAGTCCGAGCGCAAAGGCACTGATAGTAAACACATAAATAACAAATGGCATGACTGGCTCCTGATTTAAGTAAGGAGTGCAGTCTGATTTAGAAAAACAGATAAATAAAATAATGTAAACTTCAGGCGGGATAAAATTATTTATATCTAAGGCAAAGATTCAATATTCCCACAGCAGGTGATGCTGCCAACTTACTGATTTAGTGTATGATGGTGTTTTTGAGGTGCTC
>OLSK01001271.1_pt1 | contig 19375 bp, 16 predicted proteins | sample 1672781 | NCBI WGS metagenome assembly OLSK01 (sample SAMEA3136723, study PRJEB25190) | human gut metagenome | biome: human gut; feature: human-associated habitat; material: faeces | place: Austria | collected 2013 | reverse complement strand
ATGCTTTATAGAACTGATAATTCGATAGGTAGAATGACGGGGTAACGCCCTGAAATGCCTACCCTGATACTCCGACAGGCGGCAGAAATGCGGTCTGAAGCTCGGTGAAGTCGGCAGAGAGTCACCGTAATTGCGGCTGTGGTACAACGCAAACGAAAGGTCTCCAGAGGTGGAGGCTGTGACCTATATGCCGGGGGTCTACAAAATATATATGGTGAGAATGGTAGAAATACCTGACGAACTTGTGAATGTACGGGTCTAAACCGAGGAGCGTATAGAAATGTGCGCCGGTCTGAAAAATGACAGCCAGCGAGGTTTAGTAGGAATGGCAATTACGAAACACCTTACAGTGTCACAGGCACTGTTGGACTGGCAGGCTCAGAGCAAGCACCTAAGTATATATGTATAGATAGAATTATCGGAACGTGGGAAGCAGCATAACGCATGATTGCGGTGATGACGAAGAAAATAAGCATCTTTAATTGCTGTGAAAGCGGTGGCACGAGCGAAGATGCTTCTGTAATGGGAGCGGAGCAACAGCCACCAGTCATTACAAAAAAATAGTTATAGGTAAGAACGTTCATAGCTTCGAGTATGACAAAGAAAAACAGCCCGAAGGGGGTGTTGCCTATGACAAAGCAAAAGAAACTAAGACACTCAGAATACTATGATTTGCAGCCAGTATTTGACCGACTGTATGCGGAAAGCCAGCAAGGTAAAATCTTTACAAAGCTGATGGACTTAATCAGCAGCGAAGAAAATATCCGGCTGGCATACCGAAATATAAAGCGGAATGGTGGCAGCAATACAGCCGGTACAGACAAGCAGACGATCAGGGATATTGAAAAACTTCCTGTAGAGCAGTATGTCCGTATCGTGCAGAGAAAGCTAATGTACTATAAGCCAAAGCCCGTCAAGCGGGTAGAAATCCCAAAGCCCAATGGCAAAATGCGACCTCTTGGAATCCCGACAATCGTGGATAGGTTGGTTCAGCAATGTATTTTGCAGGTAATGGAACCAATTTGCGAAGCTAAATTTTATGAGCGGAGCAATGGCTTTCGCCCGAACCGGTCAGCCGAGAATGCGATTGCACAGTGCTACAAGATGATAAATCTGCAAAAGTTATATTTTGTGGTCAATGTAGACATCAAGGGTTTCTTTGATAATGTCAACCACACAAAATTGATACAGCAGATTTGGCATATGGGTATACGGGATAAAAAACTATTGTGCATCATCCGAGAGATGTTAAAAGCACCGATTGTTATGCCGGACGGAACGGTCGAACACCCAATAAAGGGTACTCCGCAAGGAGGCATTCTCTCACCGCTCCTATCGAATATCGTACTGAATGAACTTGATTGGTGGATTGCCTCTCAATGGGAGAATATGCCCACCAAATATGAGTATAGCTGTGAAGTACGGCCAAACGGTACGATCAATAAAACTGCGATTTATGGTGCTTTCAAAAATACCACCAAACTCAAGGAAGTGCATATAGTCCGCTATGCGGATGATTTCAAGTTGTTCTGTCGGAAGCGCAGTGATGCAGAAAAAGTATTCATTGCTGTAAAGCTGTGGCTGCAAGACCGGCTCAAACTGGAAATCAGTGAAGAAAAGTCGAAAATCGTTAATCTGAAGCGGCACTACTCCGAATTTCTTGGGTTTGAAATAAAAGCGGTCAAGAAACGGAAACGCTATGTGGTTAAATCGCATATGACCGAAAAAGCAATTTCAAAAGAAAAAGCCGCTCTTATTGAGCAGGTCAAGCGGATTGCCCATGTTCAAGACCGGGATGAAGAAGCCAGAGAAATTACTCTGTACAATTCGATGGTGTTCGGAATTCACAACTACTACCGCTATGCAACCATGATTGCAACGGATTGTGACCAGATACACCGGGCAGTGTCTACAGTGATGAAGAACAGACTTTATGGCAGGCTTACGAAAAAGGGGCAGATCAATGAGGTCTATATCCGCAAGAATTACGGTGATAGCAAACAAATTCGCTTTATCAGCAGTAAAACCGTAGCACCTGTCGGATATATTCAGACCAAAACCCCATTGTTCAAGAAGAAAAAGGTTTGTAAATACACCCCGGAGGGTAGAGCGGAAATTCACAAGAACCTTGGCATCAACACTTCGATTATGCTTGCGCTGATGCGTATAAAAGAGCCACGACGAAGTGTTGAGTACATGGACAACAGGATTTCTCTTTACGCCGCACAATACGGGCGCTGTGCTGTGACAGGAAAAGAGCTTTGGCTTGATGAAATACACTGTCACCACAAACAGCCATTGAGCAATGGCGGCACGGACAAGTATATGAATCTGGTAATTGTTCACAGGGATATTCACCGGCTGATTCATGCTACAGACCCAAATACCATTGCCGTATATTTGAACCTTTTCCAACTTGATAAAAAGGCGTTAGCAAAACTGAACGCCCTGCGAGTTCTTGCAGGACAACCTGAGATTTAATACAGTTTCTTAGCTTTGAAATTCTTACTATTCTAATGATTCTTTTGTAATGATGGAACGCCGTGTGCGGGGAAACTCGCATGCACGGTGTGAAGCGGGGGAAAAGGTGGAAAGCGGTGCTAGCGCACCGCTCAGACCTTACCTATCGCTATCCTGGCGTCCCGGTGATCTGGCACAGCGAAAGGGCCGCATCGAACGTCAGGGAAATCTGAATGAAAAGGTCCATGTATTCCGCTATGTGACGGAAGGGACCTTTGATGCCTACCTCTGGCAGACGGTGGAGAACAAGCAGAAGTTTATTTCCCAGATCATGTCCAGCAAGAACCCCGTCCGTTCCTGTGAGGATGTGGATGAAGTGGCGTTGTCCTTTGCGGAAATCAAGGCCCTGTGCGCCGGTGATCCCCGGATCAAGGAGCGTATGGATCTGGATGTAGATGTGGCACGGCTGAAAATCATGAAGGCCGACTACAAAACGAAGCAGTACCGGTTGGAGGACAGTCTGATCCACACGTTTCCGGCTGAGATTGCCGAAACGAAGGAACAGATAGAATCCCTGAAAGCGGATATGCAGACCCTCTCCGAACATCACCACCCAGAAGGTGGGTTTGCCGGAATGACCGTTTTGACGGACACACTTCTGGAACGGGAGAATGCCGGTGCGGCGCTGATAGAAGCTGCCAAACAAGCCACTGGCCTGGACCCTGTGGAGATTGGCACCTATCGGGGCTTTACCATGTCCGTCACTTTGGAGAACTTCGGGAAGAAATATGTCCTGACCATGCAGGGGAAACTCCGCCATCCGGCAGAGCTGGGCAGTGACACCAGAGGCAACCTGATTCGCCTGGACAATGCTTTGTCCCAGATGCCCCTGCGGCTCCAAGCGCTGCAAACGCATTTGGAGGAAACCTACCACCAACAGGCGGCGGCCAAAGCGGAGGTTGGCAAGCCCTGGCCCTATGAACAGGAATTGCAGGATAAGACCGCACGGCTGATTTTCCTGGATGCGGAGCTGAATCTGGATGCCGGAGGTCAATCCGAACCAGAGCCGGTTATTGCCAAATCCAGCCGTCCATCCATTTTGAGCAGACTGAAATCCCCGCCCCAGCAGAGTAAGAATCCGAAACAGAAGAAACACCATGAGGAGGTACGATAATGACCAACGAAGAACATAACACGGCACTGTATCAGAAGATGTTTGCCGAGCAGGAATCCTTCCGGGACTGGCTGAAAAGTCAGTCTCCGGAAGAAATTCTGAATCACGCTTATGAGTACACCATCCGGGAGGATATTCTGCTGTCGCTGGAATATCACAATCTTTCGGATGCACAGATCGACTCCCTGATGAAATCCCCCAGCCCTTTGGCAGATGTTTTCAGGGATTTTGAAAAGCTGGAAACAGACCACATGGATACCGTCTGGGATTGTCTGGAAAACAGAGCGGATGCGATTCTGGAAGATCAGCGCCGTGCGCTCAGAGAAATGCCGGTGTATACGCAATCCGGGACATATGCCCATGAGCATGGAGAACTGGAGCAGTACCGGGCTTCCAACGAAGCAAATATGGCCTGCAAACAAGCCGTTGAAGATGCCATCCGCGACCATTACAGCGGCTACAGTCTGGACGGAAAGGCTGCGGTTGCGGAGGTTGTGAATGCCTTTGGTATAGAGAGGACTATGTACATCCTCGCCAACACCGTTCAGCAAAAAGATCATGACGGACGGATTTCTCCCAGCAATAAGGAATGGGCAAAGTCGATCCCCATCCAGAAAAATCCCGATGCCTGGGGAGGAGACCGGAATGTCTATCTTATCGTAAACAGCCATCCGGGGTTGACGGATTTGTTCGTGAGCGCTTTTCGCAAAGAGCTTTGCCAACAGCAAGAAAAAACGGTCAAGCCCTCTGTGCTGGATAAGCTGCAAAAGCAGCCCGCAAAAAATTCGCCGAAAATTTCGGCGAATTTCCATGGGCAGGAGCGGTAATGTGATTGAAAAGGAAATCATAAAGGCCGTCCGGTTTTCACCTGAAGAGATGCGGTTGGTTCAGGAAAAAATGCGGCAGCTGGGAACCTCTAATTTTTCGGCGTTCATGCGAAAGATGGCTATTGACGGGTATGTGGTCAGGTTGGAGCTTCCAGAGCTGAAGGAACTGGTTTCCTTGCTCCGGTATTCCAGCAACAACCTGAATCAGCTTACACGGCGTGTCCACGAAAGTGGAAGAATCTACGACGTCGATCTGGAAGATATTCACCGAGGTCAGGAACAGCTGTGGGACGCTGCACAGACAATCCTGGATAAACTGTCCAAGCTTTAACCCCCGCCGCATCTTTGCGTGATTCTGTGTTTGTCCATATAATGAACGTGCAAAGGAGGTACGCCCTATGAGATGGATACTCAAATTACTGACTGTGCCAATCGTTCTGACCATCGACCTGTTCACCCTTGCCTGTGTGGGGATTATCTCCTGTTCGGCAATTCTGTTCCGAATTGTCAGCAGCATTGTTGCGCTTCTCGGAGTAATGGTTCTGGTCACATACTCCCCAAAGAACGGGATCATTCTTTTGGCTATTGCATTTCTTGTCAGCCCAATGGGGTTGCCAATGTTCGCAGTGTGGATTCTCAGCGCACTTCAAAGCATCTCTCATTTATTCAAATCCATTTGATTCCGGCTCCGGTGTCGTCATGGCACCGGAGCTTTTCTTATAAGGGGGGTAACTCATGGCAACTACACGGCTCATGCCCTTACACGTTGGCAAAGGGCGCACTGCCGGAACCGCAATCGCCGCAATCATTGATTACGTGGAAAATCCAGAAAAGACCGACAGCGGGAGGCTGATTACCAGCTGGCAATGTGACAGCCGGGTTGCTGACAGTGAATTTCTCTTTTCCAAGCAGCAGTACATCCGAAATACTGGCCGGGTGCGAGGCGCGGATGATGTAATTGCCTACCATCTGCGCCAGTCCTTCCGCCCCGGTGAGATTACGCCGGAGGCAGCAAATCGCATGGGCTGTGAACTGGCACAGCGCTTCACAAAGGGCAATCATGCCTACATCGTCTGTACGCACATTGACAAGTCCCACGTCCATAATCACATCATCTGGAATTCCACCACTCTTGACGAACAGTGTAAATTTCGTAACTTCTGGGGCAGCACCAGAGCGGTACGCCGCCTGAACGATACCATCTGCGTTGAGAACGGATATTCCATTGTGGCCGATCCCAAGGGCAAGGGTCAGACCTACGATAAATGGCTGGGGAATCAGAAGAAGCCCTCCCACCGGGAACGGATTTGCTATGCCATTGACGAAGCTCTGGCACAGAAACCCCAGAGCTTTGAGAAGCTGCTGGAACTGCTGCGTCAATCCGGGTATCAGATTAAGGGTGGCAAAGTCCCCTCCTTGTTGGGAGCGGACCAGAGGCGTTTTATCCGCATGGACACTCTGGGCGAGAATTACACCCCGGATGTGCTCCGGGCGATTATCTCCGGGGCTAAGAGCCATACGCCGAAAAAGAAGCGGGCCATGGAGGTTTCCACCAAACCAAGCGGCAGTCTGCTGATTAACATTCAGGCCAAACTCCAGGAGGGCAAGGGAGCCGGTTATGCTCGGTGGGCAAAGAACTTTAATTTGAAGCAACTGTCCCAAACGCTGATCTACCTGGAAGAAAACGGTCTGCTGGATCGTGGCGTGCTGGAGGAAAAGACGGCAGCTGCCACTTCTCAATATCGGACGCTCTCCACAGACATAAAAGCCAAAGAGCAGCGGATGGCAGAAATCAAAATCATGCAGCAGCACATCATCAACTACGCAAAGACCCGTGATGTTTATGTGGCCTATCGGAATGCGGGCTATTCTAAAAAGTTCCTTTCTGAACATGAATCCGAAATCATTCTGCACAAGGCGGCAAAACAATTCTTTGACGAGCAGAAGCTGAAAAAGCTGCCCACCGTCAAGAGCCTGCAGGCGGAATATGCTCAGCTTTTGTCCGAGAAAAAAGCTATGTATACGGATTATCAAAAGGCCAGAGACGAGATGCGTTCTCTGCAAACTGCCAAGGCAAATGTGGATCGGATTCTGGGCGAGGACGCACTTTCCACAGAGAGAGAACCCGAAAAAGATGGACGTTAAGCGTCCATAAGCGATTTGAAAAATCGCGCAGCCGCTGCATTTTTGCAGCGTTTCCAGGATACGGAATCGTATCCTGCGGGGATTGGGGCAGAGCCTCAACAAGCAGAAAGCCCCCATTTCCATCACCATGGAAGTGGAGGCTTTCGCGCATATGTTTTACAGATGCATTGCTTGCTATTATTAGTTTAGCCCCTTACAGCTCGAAAATGGGTTTGTAAAGAGGCTCTTACCTAAGCTACAATGAGAGTGTAATCGGTTTTTCGAGGCATTGCATGAGCTACTACGCTCGACTGGCAAACTGTCAACCGACCCTCTCATTGCAGCGTTCGATTTAAGCAGGTTGAAATAACGGGCATCTCCGTACATTCGTTATAGTTAAAGCGTGATGCCTCTCTTTTCAGGTAGTATTACGCTTTCAAATTGTCCCACTATAAATTTTCTGGAGCTGGGCGGCGATCTTTTTCGCGTATATCAGAAATTCCGTCCCCCGCTGCGTCGGGACGACGCCCTTAGAGGTTCGCTTGAAGACGGGAAAGCCCACGGAAGACTCCATGTCCCGGATGGCCTTGCTGAGGGTGGGCTGGCTCATAAACAGATTGTTTGCCGCCTGCGTAATGGAGCCTGTTTTCTCGACCTCGATCGCATAGATAAAATATTGTGTATTCATACCCTGTTCTCCCCTGTTCCCCGGCGGCAAAATAAAAGCGCGGCAGCCAAATGACCGCCGCGAACGTTTTTACGCAACACAAAGCACGCAGAGAAACCTCCGCGTTTACCCGTTTCTTGTAGTTCTTCTGACTTGTACCTCAGATGAAAAATAAGCTCTGCCTTCTCAGGTTTCCCCAATGACCGGCTTCCGCCGACGGCTTATCTTCTCGGTACCCACAGCAGCGTGACCTGCGGGGCTTTTGTCCCCATTCCCTTTTTAATCCCCACAGCCGGCCTGCGCACCATGGGGCCACAAGAAGTATTTAATTATTTTAAGTATATCCTGAAATCCCGATAAAGTCAACAAGACGGGGTTCTATTAATTCGGGAAATTAGCTGTATACCGCGCCGATAAATAACCTAACAGTCAGAAAAGAGGCAATCCCGGATGCCGCGAGGGCGGATAAGAGGCATACCGCCAGAGAAAGATTGCAAATAAAGCCTCTATGCTTCCGTTTATTGTTATTGTAAACCACCGCAAACAGAATCCAACACAGAATTGCCGCAATGAGAGACGGCCATGAATTCCCGTTCAGCTGTTCCCGTTCAATCATGATTGAAGCATACAGGGAAAGCGCGCAGCTGAAAGCTGCAAAGATGTTTAACAGTGCAATCGGCAAAGCGTTCCCATTCCGCTTTTCGGGTTTTCCCGGTCTGTTTTTTGGAGTGCTGTGCAAGCTGAAGTCGCCGCCGTACTTACGTTCTCTTTCCCTATAATCCTCGCGGAACCAGTCCCTATCTTCAATACTCATGTTTCCCACTCCGTTTCATGTATTTGCAGCTACATATTTCGGGATAATCTTTTTTACGGATTAAAATGGAGCTTGTTTGAGAATTGCTAATACCAGAGCCGTCAATGCACACGCCGTGAGTATCAGCAGAATCCACAGAATAATTCTTCCGGTATTTTTGCGTCTTCTCTTCTTGACGGCACCGTTTGGGGCATCATTTGCCGCCACGCTATATTCATACGGGATGTCACCAGAAAAAGAGGCTTTTCCGCCAGAAATATAGGCGCGATTCAGTACAGCCAGTGGATCTTTTTGCCTGATGATTCGATCAGCAAAATTTTTGACATCCTCCACATCCTGTTCCGTGCATACCTGGTATGCGCTCATATTATGCGCAAGGACGTTCCTGGTTTTGCGTAGTCCACGCAGCTTCCAATAATCCCGCTTCCAATTAGGGACTATGCGTTCTCCCTCAGAAGAATGGCTTTCCATGCCCTCAAGGTACTGCCTTACTCCGTCCCGACAAGAATACATATCCGAACACAGACGCTCCAAATGCTTGTATTCTTCAAAAAACTCGTTGTCCAGTTGCGTCATTCCAAGCACCTCTTTTTCTCTCAGCATAGAACCGATACTCTGTCCAAAGTTCCATTGCCAAGGGCATTGTGCAGAAGACAAGATAGCCAATAGCCGTCAGCCTCTCTAGGCCATCCAGCGTGTTCCATTGGATACGTGGGTTATACCACATGTCTGTAGCGCCCAGGATGATACCCATTGTAGTTAACGTAACACAGAAGAACATACAGATCACAAACGTCCGATCCCGGTTGTCGAAACGGTAAATAGAGAAAGCCGTCCTTCCCCGGAGCAGACTGCCCCGTGAACGCATGGAATCGGATTCCTGTACCAGCGCCGAAATCATCCACGTAATCAGCATGGAGAATATCCGCAGGCAGTTGACAAACCGCCGAAAGACATTGCCCTGATTGCTGCCACAGCCAATACCCTTTTGCGCGAGGTTGATTTTCCTCGCCTCCCGGCCAACTCTGGGGATGAATCGCAGCAGGATCGTGAGGAAAAGCGACAGCCGCGGGCTGACCCTGCCAAACAGGTACACCACCTTATCCGAGGACACTACCCGGAACATGGCTTCCAGCCACATGCACAGCGTTGCAAACCGCAGTCCAATCACCAGGCCGTAGACAAAGCTTTCCACCGTTAGGTTGTTGCCAATAAAATTTTGCCTCAGAACAGTGACACCGAAATGGTGGTAGGAGCTGTAGTACAGCGCAAATACCAGAATCAGTGGGAGCAGGCTCAGATTGAAGGTCACTGCCCGCTTTCCGCAGCGTCTGACGCTGTAGGCAAAAGCGCTGATATAGGCAGCCGCAAGAAATACCGGATGGTTGAATCGCACCGTCCCGTACAGCGCAGCGGCAAAGAAAATAAAGTTCACCGCAGGGTGACAGCTTTCAAAGCCCATTTTTGTCCTCCGTCATTTCGCACTGCCGCTCTCGGTTGCCATCCATGCGCCTCCCACGTCGGCTCCCAGACCGTTGCAAGTGTAGCACCAGACAATGTCGTCGCCGTTTTCCACCCGGTAGGCCGAACAACCGTAATTAGGAAACCAATCGTTAACCTTATACATCCAGCCGGACTGAGAGCCACAGTCAAACTCATACAGGTGGTTGATGCCCTCGATATAGCCGCTGTCGTAAGCAGGGGTCCAGCTGTATTCCAACTGAATATCTGCCGCCGTACAAACCTTTTGCAGCACATCGAAAACGGTATCCCCTTCGGCGAAGGAAACACGGGTCCGGGGCAGAATCACTGCGTCTTTTGGCACAAAGGGAACTTTTTCTTTATTCAGCTTGCCGACATTGTCCAGAATCGTGTTACACACAATGGTGACGGTGCAGACATTATCTTCCTGACCGGAGGTGATGACAGCATTGTCCTTCAGTTTCTGAATCCGGTATTGGCTTCCCAGGCCGTCGCCGGTATCCGTCCTCAACGCAAAGGCCACAGTTACACCCGCAACGACAATCGCCGCAATGATGAGAACCATAATCAGATTTGCTGTCTTCTTTTTCATACCTGCACCTCTCTTTTTTTATAAAAACCGGTCATCCTTCGCCGGGCAATCTCAGGCAAGGGGGCGTCTGAGCAGCGTCGGATGATCCGGTTTTTAACTGGGTTATTTTCTGAGCGGGGCAGGCAAAGCGCCTGCCCCTGGTTGGCCTACAGATGAGGATGTACGTTGCTGCGCACAATGCTGTAGACTAAGCCATTTCTCATTTAGTCGGTTGTTATTGCTGATTGATTTTCTTTCTCCACCGGGAATTTCGCTATGTTGCCAAGGTAATACTGGCAGACCATCATCGCATCGGAAATGTCAATAATGCCATCACCGTTTACCTCAGCAGCCTTTTTCTGTGTATCCGTTGGGGCAACGTTCCCCAAATAAATCTGGCAAATCAGCATAGCATCGGAGATATCAATGATACCGTCCCCATTTACATCGCCATATTTGACCTCCGTCGGATCCTCAATGGCCAGCGTCAGCGTAGTCATGGGCTTATCGCAATGAACGCCATACTCCATTTCCAATGTGTCGCTGTTCTCCCGGTTCTGATACATGGCGTAAGGGAACGTGATCTGGAAGTCCGTATCGTTGGCCGTCAGGGGTGTCTCCGACCAGGTCACATACGCTGTTATATCTCTGGTCTTGCCATTGGCATAGTAGGCCGTCACCTGCATTCCGGTGGGGTCAAAGGTATCCTTCACATTGTATGTCGTCTTATCCGGCAACTTTGTGACCTCGATGCGCTCTATGGTGCTGCCTACTGCCATCAGATAGGCGGAGTCATTCTTGAAGTAGATCGTTCCATACTCGTCCATGATGGGGCTGCAAATGGCATACTGTGCCTGTGCGCCGCTGGGAGTGAAAATGTTGTAAGGCGTCGTATAGGTCTCCGATTTACCGCTGGCCGTGTAGGTTTCCATGGTTTTCATAGATACCTCGGTCTGGCCGGGTCGGTCTTCCAGCACTCGAAGCTTTCCGGGCGTGAAGTTATCGAAGAAGTACACATAGACGCAGCCAGTTTCCTCCTCGTAGGCCGTGGTCAGGACACCACTGGTCTGGGGATAGCCGTGGGTTCGTACTGTATAGGCAATCTCCCAGTTGGGAATGTCAATGACCGTTAGATTATGGCCACTGTACGCGCCAAACTGTGCCGTTCCGGAGATCCCGATATAGGCTCGGCCTTTGTAAATGGTCGGCGTGCAGGTGGACATGGCAGGATTGGCCGGATCGTCTGCGTAGTTATAAAGTTTCAGAGTTCGGACATCCTCGATATTGCCCTTTGCGTCCACAGACGCCTCAAAGAAATATCCGCCTTTGCTCGTAAAGTAATACTTGCCGTTGTAATGGGTAATGGAGCTGCGGATGTCGCCGGTCACATTCATCTTGTAGCTGGACAGCAGTTCACCGGTCTTGGGGTTAAAGGAAAGCAGGCTGGGCTTTCCGGTGGTATAGCCGGAGGCACCGTCGTCCGTGCCGATCAGCAGGAAGTCGTCGCACACATAAGCGCCTGCCCAGTAGAAGCCGCCCTTGCTGGTGTAATACCAGGTGGGGAGCTTTTCTTCCATCGACTGCGTCGGATCTTCATCGGTTGCGCTCAGGCAGACATAGTGCGCCTCGTTGATCTCCCCTACCCAGAAGCCGGTGTAGATATATCCGTCGTGGTAAACGATGGAGCTGTTAGGCTGCCCGCCGATGGAATCCCGGTAGATCCACAGGGAGTTCAAGGTATTGGCATCAAACGCCTGAATGGTACCGTCGGACAGACCCACGAAGATCATGCCGTTGGCATAGGTGGGCGGGTTGATGGCGAAGCTGGAATTGTGATCCATAGGCTTATCGATGAGGATTTCACCGGATATGGCGTCCACCTTATAAATCCGGGAACCGGAGTAGGTGTAAATCGCGCCGTCCACCAGAATCGGGCAGCCGCAGGCATTCACGTCGTACCCGGAGCCAATGGAGGTAGCCCAGTACAGCTCAGCATCCTCTGCGTAGACCGGCGTTCTGTAATCTACTACGCCGTTGTTCTCATTGTTCTGACGCAGATGCGGCCAGGCAGAGTCAAAGTTGATAAGCGTACTGTTGGCCGGAGCCTTTTCCAGCGTAATGGTCAGCGTTCCGTCCTTGTCGGGAGCGGTGTAATGCTCCACCTTCTGACCAATGTAACCGGCGCAGGTTGTGGTGTAGGAATAGCTGCCACCGGGAGTCAGGCTGTAGGTGCCGTTCTTCTCCACAATGCGCTTGCCGTTCAGATCATTGGTCAGGAATACTGTGGCCTCTGCAGGGGTCGTTTGGATCGTCAGCTGGATGGGGTCGCTCTTCTGGACATGAATGGTGTAGGCCAGTTCAATACTGCCGGTATCTGCATGGCAGACCTGCACCAGAATATCCTCGTTATAAAGCTCCGCATTCAGCGCCGCTTCTGCATTTGCCAATGTATCATAGCGCACGCCGTTGACCTCGGCATAGTACCCGCCGCAGCAGGCGGTATCTGCACTGCTGTTTGGATAGGTTCCGGAGATATAGAGCGCGGTGGTCTCCCGGTCCACCCGCACATAGTAGTCCGTCTTATCCCGGTCAAAGCGGGCCGTCCCGCCGCTGGTGGTCACAAAAGACAGTGTCTCCTCCTTGGTAGCCACGGAAAGGCTGGACAAGTGCAGCTGCCGGAGCAGCCGGACAGTGTAGTCCTGATAATAAGATGTACCATCCTCTTCCTTGGAAATGCGGATCGTCACCGCCTGACCGTAACCGGACTTGGCCACCGCGTATGTCAGATTCTGGGCAAGCCCTGTCGTGCTGACCGGGTTGGGAACCGTCACCGTCTGTGCAAGGCCGTGAGTCTCCGGTACGGTACTCTGCATCTGATACATGGCCGTCACGGTTCCGTCCGCCGTAGCCTGCATGGCGACGGAGCTGTTGCAGTCGGACACCGTGTAGTTGTAGGTATGCTCCGCCGCCGAGAACGTCTTATCGGCGGCGTAGGCAATTCGGCTGGAGGCATATGTGCCGTTATAGAACGCCAGATTGGTCAGCCAGTCTGTGGCGACAGGCTCCGGAACAGACACGTTCAGCCCGTTGGAGGCCGTGAAGGTGATCTGGGTATGATACCAGGTATTCTTCGTGGCAATGCAGGTATAGCTCTCTCCGGGAACCAGGTGATAGGTGCCATCCACCGGCGCAATTTCAGAACCCGCGCCGTTGAACACCTGCACCGTCGTTCCGGAGGGAATGCTCAGCGTCACCGGCACGGAGGATACCTTCTGAATGTGAAGCGTGTAGCTGTTCTGTTCCCCATTGGGAGCCGTGACCTGGATCGTGTGGTTCAGACTATTCCCGCTCAACGTCACAGTTCCGTTTCCGGTGACAGTGTAGCTCTCATCAAAAGGATCGGCGGCAATGTCCAGCGTAGAGGAAACGGTCGTCAGACTGTACTCCCGCGCAGTCGGTTCAAAATTCAGGGGAAGCTTCGTCCCTTCCGCCGTGACAGTCAGCGACTTCAAGGTTGGTACACGGGTCACGGTAACGGCATAGGACTGAATCTGGGTATAGCCGTCCGAGCCGGTGTACTGAGCCTCCAACGCAAATGTCCGATTTTCCATGCCGGAGGAAAGCAGGTATGTAAGCGATGTGGCCGTACTGTTCCAGCTGCGGGGCATGTCAGACATGTCCTTGCCGTTGGTGCCGGTATAGATGGTGCGGAGCTTGGTGGCATTGGCACTCGGGACATCCCCTATTACCGCATTCAGGTATACACTGCTCAAAGTGCTGGCAGTATCCTCGATCCAATACTCCGCCGTGTGGTCTGCCCGATTCTGTACAGCTCTGTAAGGCTCCTTATCGGCATCCAAAAGCCGGATATTGCCGAACCACTCGCCGTAGGGCAGGGTCACAGAGACCTGAGTATCGGCGGAAACCGTCAGCGTTCCGTCCGTGCGGTTATATCCGCCGTCGGAAACGCTGAATTTGTAGTCGCCCGCAATGACCTTGGCGCTGCCGGTGCCGGTGGTGACGTTGCCGTAGGCATCTGTCAGGGTGATGACCGGTTCCGTCAGGGCACTTCCGTTCTGCGTGGCCGCCGCGGAAACGGTATACTGAGTCCCGTCCAGGAGCGCAGCGTATTCCGCAATGGCATCCTTCAGATTTTGCAGGAGCGTCCCCGCCGTGTCGGCATTTGCAGTCCGCAGCCCCTTCAGCGCCGCGGCATAGGCACTCGCTGCCGCAGGATAATTCTGCACATGGTTGGTCATGTCCAGATAATCTGCCATTTGGAGGATCAGCTGGATGGCCGCGTCCGAATACGTCGAAGACACATGGATGCAGATGGCCTTGATGGAGGAGGCCTGTGCATCCAGCTTGTAGCCGCCCTTGTCGTAGTAGAGCATATAGTTGGCAGAGACGCCGTTGACCTCATAAATGAAGCCTTGCTCCAGGCCAACGAATTCAATGTCCGAAGCGGACAGCGCTTCCTGAATGGTCTGGCCGGTCTTATAGTGGATTCTGGTTGGTTCCACGATGGTACTGTTGGCGTTCATGGCAACGAACACGAAGCTGCCGCCCTCTCCCTCCGCGGCCATTGCCGTGACGGGAATGATGGCAGCGGCCAGAAGTACCAGGCCAAGCAGCAGCGCCATTACTCTTTTGCGCATTTTTCGTTCTCCTCCCTATTCTCAGTACAGGCAGTTCCACAGCCGATACCGTATTTTCTCCCAAATCGTCCAGCTGCCCTTGCAGGCATCCAGCACACGCATGGCATACGCGTCCACGTCCTTGCGCTGCTCCGGAGTCATTTCCTGGGTGCTGAACAGCGCCTTTTGGTTCAGCTCCGCGGCCTCCGAAGCGCCCTCCGGGGGATTGGCCGTACTGTGGCGCAGTAGACAGACCGCATAGCCGTAACGCATGGCAATGGCTTCCCGATCGTCCGCGGCATCAATGGCTGCCAGCTTTTTCCGGAATACCCTGCGGCGATGGAAAACATATCCGGCCAGCAGAAGGATCAACAGCAGCGGAAGAAGCAGCAGATAGTGGGTATCCAGCGAGAAAGTGAATCGATCCTGTTTATGTTCGGTGATTTCCTCCGGCTTTTCGACCTCTACAAATTGCCGCGTGTTATTCCGGTAGGTGTTTTCGTCCGGACTGTCGCCGCCGAGGGACAACTCCTCGTCGTCAATGTATCCGGGGGTTACCTCAAACGGCACAAACCCGACGCCGCTGACATAGTATTCCGCCCAGGCGTGGGCATTTTCTTCCGTCAGGGTAATGGCCTCACCGGCCTTGTAACGGGCCGCATCCTCCGCCGAGAGGAAATAGCCCTCCACATAGCGTGCCGGAACGCCCATATAGCGGAGCATCAGCACTGCCGCCGTGGCATAATGGACGCTGTAGCCATGCCCGCTGCGCTCCAGGGTATATTGCAGGAAATCTCCGCTGCCGTTCATGGTCCGGACGCTTTCATCGTAGGTCATGTTCTCCCGGAGGTAATCAAAGATAATGGTGCGGATGTCGCCGATGGTCCGAGCCTGACTGTCCAGCTTCAGCTGTCGCTGGAGAACCGACCAGCTGTCCTGGGTCATTTGCAGATCCACGGTTTGCAGATAGTCGGAATACGCCTGCTCTTTGGAAAGATAGGTCTTGATATTTTCCCGCCCCTGCGCCGTAGATAGGTTCCGCTGAATCTGGTACCACTCCGGCACGCTGCCCTTCAGATAAGACAGGCTCTCTGCCGGCGGAAGCATTGTGTCTCCAATACGATCCGCTTCCAGCGTTTCGCTGCCATAAACGGCATATGGGTAATAGCCATGGGCGGAACAGGCGGAGAGATTCTGAACGGTCATGGACAGCGGAACCGCCGTATCCGTATAGCTCTCTGCCAATCCGATCTGGCTCTGACCATAAAAATTGGCCTCATGGAGCCAGTAAAAAAGGTCTTCATACTGGGCGGTATCCTTCGTATCCGCCGTTTTCCAGCCAGTGCCGGTATAGGTGTCATAGACATGCCCGCGCAGATACACCTTTTCCGGCTGCTCCATGGTGACTTCCAGCGCCGGCGCGTCACTTTTATTCCAGGCAGGTAAGTTTCTGAGATTTCCCTCCGGCATGGAATTGGTATCGCTGTCATAGCGCTGATGGTGTATCCGTGTCTGGATAGTTTCCATCAGATCGGTGTCCAGACTGTTCCGGAAGGACAGCCCGACCAGCAGACACAGCGCCGCGCACAGAACCGTTAAAATCAGCTGCGTCGGAACACCGGTCAGGGTCTCCCCCGCCGCAGTGTGCTGCACCATCAGCAGCACGGCACCTGCAATCAGCAGTCCGCCGCCGATGCCTATGGGAACCAGACCCAGCAACATTGCCCCATAGCAGGGCAGCAAAACCGGCAATGCCAGTACCAGACGTCCGCTCCATGCGCTGCGGCTGAAAAGCAGCGATACCAGCAGCAGCGAGACCGCCGCCGCTAAGGGCAGACAGCGGGCATCCGCCGCCGCAAAGTCCAGATATATCCTTCCGTTCTTTTCCGTCAGCAGGGTCAGGAAATCATTTGCCAGGGCGCCGAAGCCGGGTAGTATCCACCTGTTCAGCGCCAGGCTCAGCAGAAGCAGCAGTCCGATCCCTACGGGAACGACCCAGTTCCCAATATCGCTCTGGTAAGCGACAAACAGCACCGCCTGCACCAGAAGCGCGGCTGCCGCCATGCCCCACCAGGGATAAGATACGGAAGGAAACGCCTCCGCCAACAGCAGGCAAAAACTCGCCGTCAGCACGGCGCAGACCGCCCCGGCGCTCCAGGGAAAATACAGTCTTCTTCGCGCCGCCCCGGTGACAATGCATTGGAGTCCGTTTTCACTTTTTTGCATGATCGGCTAAACCTCCAGTCGCTGCATCGTCTCCGAATAATTCTGGGGGGTAAAGGTGGTGGCATCTGGGAATGGCTCCTCCGTGCAGAGGACAAAATGCACCCGCTCATCCGTCATCATCCGCTCCTCCGGCTTCACGCCGAAATACAGGATACGGCTGTAATCGCCCATTTCCGGCAGGCGGCAATCCGCGCTGCCTCTGGTCTTTACCAATTCCGGGATTGCCTGCAAAAGCTGGTTCTCGTCCAGAATATCCTGGGCTTGCAGGTCGTCCCCCTCCGTCCAGCTCAGGGTATACTGCACACCGCCTTGCAGCAGTGCCGCACCCGTGGAGGAAACGACCTCAACCAAAGCATCCATCTGCTGCGGCGTGCCGGTACGCTTATCCCAGAACACCAGGAGGGAGCGGCTCTCCGGCTGGCTGGCCTCCTTCAGGATCAGCTCGTCCAGCTTGGAGGACAGCTTCCAATGGATCTGACGGATGTCGTCCCCGGGGCGGTACTCCCGGAGCTGGTACACCTCGCTGCGATCTTCTCCCCGGCGGTCGGAAGCTCCGTCGTCCGCATAGGCCGGTCTGGCGGTCATGTCCGCGTCCATAGGAAAGAGGTTCGGAAGAATGGTCAGTCGGGCCTCCGCATTGGCAGGGGCCTGCATGGGGAGCATCCCCAGATAGTCCAGCAAAGTAAACCTGCTGATGCGCACACGCAGCCGGCCGCAATAGCGACTTTGCAGCAGGATATTCTGGCTGCTTTCGCCTCTGGCACCGATGCCGCCGGTCAACGTCACCGTCTGCTCTTCCTCGGTCAGATCATTGCGGATAGAGACACGACAGCCATAACGCATTACGGGCAGCAGCGCCGAATTGCGGATGCACACCCGGCAACCGGCCGCGGTGCGTTTGGCAGCCGTCGCCGGTATCAGAATATCCGCCTGTAAATGCCTTCGGACGTATGCGTTGACCGCCCAGGAAGCCAGTGGCAGCAGGAGCAGCAGGCAGAGTCCGGCAAGCACCCAAAAGGAACCGCTTGTAATGAGCAGCGCCGCCAGAGCCAGCAGCAGAAGCAGGTAACACACGGCGCTGCCTAAAATCTTTTTCTTCATTTGTCGGAAAATTCCCGGATATCTGGCTTCTGAACCGAGGTGAGGATGTTCTGAAGGATCTGCGCCGCGGTGTATTCCTGAAGACGTGCCTTGGCGTTGAGGATCAGACGATGGACGCATACATCCGGGAACACGGCGCACACATCGTCGGGAATCACATAATTCCGCCCCTCCAGATAGGCGTTGGCCTTGGCCGCACGGGTCACAGCCAGAGCGCCGCGGGGACTGACGCCCAGGGTAACATAGGCATTGGAGCGGGTCACGTCCACCAGTTCCGCGATATAGTCATAGATTCGGTCTGCCACGTGGATATCGGCAACGTCCGCAATGAGCTTTTCCAGCTCATCCGGCGTCGTCACCGTCTGGCAGGCGGAAAGGTGATCCACATGATGGCGATCCTTCAGCAGCGCCGCCGTGCTTGCCCGATTGGGATAGCCCATACTCAGTCGGATCAGGAAACGATCCAGCTGAGAGGCGGGCAGCATCTGGGTGCCCGCGGACCCCACCGGGTTCTCCGTTGCAAGAACGACGAAGGGCTTGGGCAGCGGCCGGGTCACGCCGTCCACCGTGACCTGCAATTCCTCCATGGCTTCCAGCAGGGCGGATTGGGTCTTGCTGGAGGTACGGTTGATCTCGTCCGCCAGCAGCAGGTTCGTCATAATAGCGCCGGGCTGATATTTCAGCTTGCCGTCCGCCTTGTCAAACACGGAGAAGCCGATAATGTCAGAGGGCAGCGTATCGGAAGTGAACTGGACACGTCTGGAATCCAGACCCAGCGTCTTGGAAAATGCCTTGGCCAGCGTCGTCTTGCCCACACCGGGCACATCCTCCAGCAGCACGTGACCCTGGGCCAGAATGGCCAGCAGCACCTTGCGGACGATGTCCTCTTTGCCCAAAACAACTTTGTTGACTTCCGCCTGAATTTGTTCTGTCAGCTTGTTCATGCCTTTCTCCTCTTTCTGACGATGATGCATATCGCGCCGGCCGCGATCACGACTGCCGCGCCGATCCCGACGCAGAGAATGGTTTTGTCATCACTCGCCGATGCCTGTGTCTGTTCCGTCTGGGTGTCCGGGTTCGCCGGAACATCCGGGGCGGTATACGTGCCGTCAAAATGCAGCACCCACGGCTGCCCCGCGCGGACACGCTGCACAGCCACCAGAGCAAGGACGGATTGCTCCGTTGCCATGCCGTCGCCTGCCCCCTCCAGCGTGTGGCTGTAGGTGCCGTCCGAAACAGCGGCACAGTAGGTCGGCAGATGACTGACCAGCGCCAACACAAGCCCCACCGTG